>Ga0209509_1000223_pt1 | contig 60756 bp, 54 predicted proteins | sample BioC13SIPDNA_FD_185743 | JGI IMG/M metagenome (GOLD analysis project Ga0209509, IMG submission 185743) | Anaerobic biogas reactor microbial communites from Washington, USA - Biogas_R1_A C13 SIP DNA (SPAdes) (version 2) | ecosystem: Engineered > Bioreactor > Anaerobic > Unclassified | place...
TAGGTTTCCAGTGATGCCATGCTCATGTCCATGCCTCCTTTTCGGGTGTCATATATTTTGAGGCAACGGCTTTTTCCTCCCCCCACCGGCCCAGATCCTTGGGTGTCATCTATTATGAGGCAATGCGCCGGCTTTCCTGGTAAAGCGTTTTTTATTTACCTTTTCAAAACTCTTTCCCATAGTTACCTGTTTGGGATCGAACTCCAGATGAAAACCCACGCCTTGAACAGGATTCTCGCCCGGCTGGATCAGCGTCTGGCGCATTCCCCTTCGCCGCCCTATCGCTTGCCCGGACTGTGGATTGATCCGTTCGGCCCGGGCGCGGCCCGGATGGTTTGCCCGGAACAATTTTTTGGCGAACGCATCCGGACCATACTGGCCACGCCACCCCAGGCACGCGTCGCGGATGGCGACCTGCCCGGCGACTGGGGCAAGCATTCCATCGCCTACAATCTACTCGTCCGCTACGGGGCCGCCTATGACCATGATGGCGATGGGCAGGTTTCCTGCGAGCCGCTGACCAGCGGCTGGCGCGAAACCGGGACCTTCCTCAAGGCGATCACGATGCTGCCGTTCATCCGCTCGCTTGGGTGCAACACCATTCACCTGCTGCCTATCACCGCCATCGGCCGGGACGGCAACAAAGGCAACATGGGCAGCGCCTTCGCCATCCGTGACCCCTACGCACTGGATGAACACCTGGCCGAACCCGCGCTGGAACTTGATGCGGAAACCGAATTCGCCGCCTTTGTCGAGGCCGCGCACCACCTCGGCATCCGCATCGTCGTCGAATTCGTCTTCCGCACCGCCGCCAAGGATGCCGCCTGGGCCAAGGAGCATCCCGGCTGGTTCTACTGGATTCGCGCCGACGTGCCCGACCGTCAACCGGGCGAGAAATCCGAGGACACCTACGGCGCCCCGCTCTTCACGCCCGAGGAACTCCGCCAGATCTACGACGCCGTCGGCAACGGCCGCTTCCGCGAGCTGCTGCCGCCGCACCCAATCTACCGCCACATGTTCACCGCCCCGCCCCGCCCCGAGACCATCCGGATGGAAAACGGCGCCTGGCGCGGCACCGCTCCCGATCCCCGCACCGGCCAACCGGTCACCGTGCGCATCCCCGGTGCCTTCTGCGACTGGGGCCCCGACTCCGAACAACCGCCATGGACGGATGTCACCTACCTGCGGCTCTACGACCACCCCGACTACAACTACATCGGCTACAACACCGTCCGCATGTATTCCGCCCAGCTCGCGCAACCCGAAAACATCGTGCGCCCGCTGTGGAACAAAATCATCGAGGTCATCCCCCACTATCAGACGCATTTCAAGGTCGACGGCGTGATGATCGACATGGGCCATGCCCTGCCCGCCGACCTCAAGCGCGGGCTGGTCGCCCGCGCGCGCCAGGTGGATCCGGATTTTGCGCTGTGGGCGGAGGAATTCAACATCACTCCGGCCGCCCGCGAAGAAGGCTACAACGTGTGCGTGGGCCCCTTCATGCAGACCGTGCGCAACCCGGAGCATTTCCGCAATTGGCTTCGTTGGCTCCATGGCGCGGGCCTGCCCGTCCCCTTCATGGCCATGGCCGAGAACCACAATTGCCCGCGCGCGGTGCATTGGCCCGGCGGAATGGCTTACGCCCTCTATGCGCAGGCCATCGGCGCCTTCCTGCCCGGCGTCCCCTACCTCCACAACGGCATTGAACTGGCCGAGCCTGTCCCCGTGAACACCGGCTTTGATTTCACCAACGAGGAAGTTGCGCAGTTGCCGCCGTCCGTTCTTCCGCTGTTCAGCGCCGCCGCCATGGACTGGACGCGGGAAGAAAACCTGATTGCCCCCCTGCGCCGCGTCCACGCGCTGCGTGCCAAGCACCAGGACTTGTTCAGCGATGCCTCGCCCGGCACCATCATCCCTCTGGAGACGGCCAACCCCCGCATTACGGGCTATGCCCGTCAGAAACCTGGCGCAAGGGGAGGCTTGGCCATCCTGGGCAACACGGACATGCACAACGCGCAACCCTTCATCCCGCCACACCCATCGGCGGCGGTCGACTTGATCCTCGACCAGCCGATCCCCGCGCTCCTGCGCCCCGGCCGGGTCGTCGTTTATCGGTTCTGAACAAACGACGCCAGGCCCCCGCCCGCTTGCATAACGATTGTGCGGTGCGGGACCGGAATCTGGATGCCCTCGCGGTCGAAGGCCAGCTTGGTTCGGCGGAGGAACTCCCGGCCCACCATCCATTGCCGGCTCGGCTTGGTCTTGATGCGTCCTTTGATCACCACCGCCGAATCCGCGAACCGGTCCACCCCGAAGATTTCCGGCTCCTCCAGGATTGACGGGCCGAAGGCCGAATCCTGCCGCAGTTCACGGAACACGCCGCGCAGCACCTCGCAGACCCGGTCCGTGTCTTCCTTGTAGGCCACGCCGATGTCGAACACATAGCCGGACCAGTCGCGCGTCCGGTTGCTGAGCGTGGTGACGGTCCCATGCGGGAAGATATGCCTCACGCCTTCCACGTCCCGCAGGACGAGCGTACGGAAGTTGATCTCCTCCACCAGCCCACCCGTCCCGTTGATGACCGCGACGTCGCCGATCCGGATCTGGTTTTCCAGGATGAAAAAGAATCCGGTAATGATGTCCTTGACCAGGTTCTGGGCACCGAACCCGACGGCCAGGCCCAGGATGCCGGCACCGGCCAGGATAGGGCCGATTTCCACGCCCAGTTCCTTCAGGATCACCAGCAGCACAGTGATCCACACCGCCAGCCGCGCCCCTTGGCGCACCAGTTTCAGCAGCGTTTCGACCCGTTTTCCGGATTCGCTCGGGGGTTCACCCTCCGCCGCGTATTTCGCCTTCAGGCGGCCTTCCATCCGGCTGAGCAGCTGGCGGACAACAGCCAGCACGCCCCACCCCAGCAGCAGGATCAACGCCACCCGCAGTGAGGTTTCCAGCACGTTTTCCCAGCTCACATCATTGAAATATTTCAGGATGATATCCACAGGTTCACCTCGCTCACTGGATTCGCTCTCGATTCTTTATTCCTATCGCGCCCCCACCCATTGGTCAAGAAGTCCGGCCACGAATAACATCGGCCATCGCCACTGGCGACTCCGTCTGCTACCGTGGCGGCAAATGCCCCGTCGCCGCTGTTCATTGATCATATTGCTCCTGTTGGCTGCGGCCTTCGCCGCGCTGAACTTTCTTGCGTATCGTCACGCCCGCGCCATGCTGAATTATTCCTCCGGCGGCGTGCGCACCGAAAAGCCGGAGGAGATGTCACCCAGTTCCAAGCTTCGGGTGCTGCTGCTGGGCGTCAACATGCCGCGGCCGGTGGATGAGCGCCCGCCGGCCGCGCTCTCGCCCGAAGCCCGGGCGCTGACCATCGCGGTTCCCGGCGGCATCACGCTGTCGGCCTGGCATGCCGACGGTGGCGTCGCCGCGCCGCTGGTGATCTTCTTCCATGGCTACACCACCGAAAAAATCCGCCTGCTGCGCGAAGCCCAAAAGATCCACGCCATGGGCGCCTCCGTCCTGTTGGTGGATTTCCGCGGTTCGGGCGGCTCGTCGGAAAGCCATACCACGCTCGGGTACCGTGAGGCGGAGGATGTTGCAGCCGCGGTGCGATTCGCCCGGGAACACCTGCCCCGTTCCGCGGTGATTCTCTACGGCCAAAGCATGGGTGCCGCCGCCATCCTGCGCGCCATCCACGTCTTGGATGTCCGGCCCGACGCCGTCATCCTGGAATCCGTATTTGACACCATGCTGGGCGCCATCCGCAACCGGTTCCGGGCAATGGGCGTACCGTCGTTCCCCAACGCCGAACTGATGGTCTTCTGGGGCGGGTGGCAGTTCGGATTCAACGGATTTGCCCACAATCCGGTCGAATATGCGCGCTCGCTGGATTGCCCGGTGCTCTTCCTGCACGGGGCGGACGACTTCCGCGCCACTCTCGCCCAGGCCCGGCGAGTCTATGATGCCGCCGGCGGACCCAAGCGGTTCGTCGAATTTGCCGACATTGGCCATGCCTCCTACGCCGCCCGGCACCCGTACCAGTGGCAGGCGGTTGTCCGCGCCTTCCTGGCCCCCTTCCTGCGTCCGCCTTTGCGCTGATTCACTGGCCCGGGCCACAAGACCGGCTCACCCTGTTGCGGACAGAAGACAACCTGATCCGCTCAGGGCGGATTGCCCAGCACGTCCCCAAACCGTTCCCGGATCTTGCCGATGTGGGAGCCCTCCCAATAGATTTTGCCGCAGGCGGGGCAGCGGTAAAAGGCATCGTAGTACTTCTTCGTCTTGGGTTCCAATTGGTCGAGCACTTGGGCCTTCGCGACGGGTTCGATTAATCCGTTGCAGTCCGCGCAGCGGGAGAACGGCCGAACCTGCCCCGCGAGATCGAAGCGGTGCAGGACTTCCTCCACCTGGCGCGCCACCAGGACGGAGCGCACCCAGTAGCCGTGCGTGACCGCCTTGGCATGCAGCAGCCGCCGGTCGCGCGTCAGCACGATGCGTTTCTTTTCCGCGGCGATCGCCACGATTTCGTCGTCGCGGAAGGAATTCGAAAACAGCGTATCGAAGCCCAGCAGGCGCAACTTCCGGGCCAGGCGGCCGAGATTCACATCCACCACGAAGGCGGGTTTCCTCAACGGCTTCTCGCGCAACTTGACGATGGGAGAAATGTCGAGACCTTCGAACACCGGATAGACCGCCGCCCGGTCGCCGTTTTGGAGCTGGTAGTCGAAGCCAACAGACTGCCCGTTAACGATGATCAGGTCCACCTCCGTGTGCGGCACGCCGAGGGCCTCGATCGGATCCTTGATGCCGGGATGGCCGTCGAAGCGGTAGGCCAGGCTCTGTTTGCGCTGTTCCGGCTTGAGGAAGTCGTTCAGCTCCTCGTAGAACCGGAATTCGGCGGCGTGTTCGAAGATGCGGTCTTTATTTCGTCCGGGATGCTTCATGGCTGGAACGGAGAATCCGCGCCTCCGGCAGTCCACTGGCGCACGGGTTTGCCCCGCAAGGCGCGCAGCAAGGCCGGCCAGGCATGGGGCGGGAGTTCTTCGGCACGGGCGTTTGGGGGCAGGCTGACGGCGGCCAGCGCGGGAAGCGGATCCGCCACCAGCGTGCGCAACGACCGCGCCAGGGTCTTGCGCCGGTGCGAAAAGGCATGGCGCACCAAGGCCCGCAGCTCCCGTTCATCCGCGCCCCCCCCCAGCGGCGCCGGACGAAGGTCCAGGCAGCAGATGCTGGATTGGACCTCCGGCGGTGGCCAGAAACAGGATGGGGAGATGCGCTTGACGGTGGAAATGTCGTAATGCCGCTGCAGCAAAATGGACAGCACCCCGTAGTCCCGGGTGGCGGGCCCGGCTTCCAGACGCGCCGCCACCTCGCGCTGGATGGTAATAACCATCCGGGCGGGCGGATGCGGAATCGCGGTCAATTCCACCAGCAGGCGCGCCGCGATGGCATACGGCAGGTTGGCCACCAGCTTCAGGCCCGGCCGCGGAAACAGGGCGGCCAGATCGCAGTCGAGCACGTCGGAATGGATCAGCGTCAGCTTAGGTTGATTGGAAAACCGTTCGCGGAGATAGCAAGCCAGCCGGGCATCTTTTTCGACGGCGGTAATCGTCGCCACGCGTTCGAGGAGCGCGCCGGTCAGGACGCCAAGCCCCGGCCCCACCTCCACCACGGCATCGTCCGGCCGCAGGTCGGCCGCCGCCAGCAGGATGTCGAGGATATTGCGGTCGATCAGAAAGTTCTGGCCCAGGACGCGCGAGGGATGAAAGTCGAGCTGCGCAAGCAAAGCCCGGACTTCCGAGGGATGCGTCAGGACAGGCGGAACATCCATTTTGGAAGTGTCATTCGACATGAAGTTTTGCTATTGGAAACCAAAGGTAGGAGCTGCCATGAGAGATGCCGAGCAAAAAATCCGGAAACGGGACGAACTGGCGGGGGAATGCGCGCGGTTGCGGGCGGCAGGCAAAAAAATCGTGTTCACCAACGGCGCGTTCGACCTGATGCATGCCGGACATGCCACCTATCTGGAGTTTGCCCGGAAGCAGGGTGATGTCCTGATCGTCGCGCTGAACACCGATGCCAGCGTACGGCGCTACAAGGGTGAAAAGCGCCCGATCGTGGACGAGCAGAACCGCGCGCGGCTGGTGGCGGCCCTCGAATGCGTGGACTACGTGACCTTCTTCGGCGAGGACGAGCCGAAAGCACTCATCGCCGAATTGCAGCCCGATGTGCTGGTAAAGGCGGAAGACTGGGCACACTACGTCAGCGGGCGGGACATCGTCGAAGCCCGCGGCGGCAAGGTCGTCCTCGCCCCGATGGCGGCGGGCCTTTCCACCACGAAGCTGATCGAGCAGATCGTGAAGGCCTACGGCGCGGAAAAGTGACCCCATGCCGAAAAAGAACCACCCCATTCCGGCGGATTATGGCGCCTTGCTGGTTGCGGTCAAGGAACGCGTCCGCGCCGCCCAATACCAAGCCCTCAAGGCGGTCAACAAAGAGCTGGTCGGCCTTTATTGGGACATCGGGCGGCTGATTGTCGAACGCCAGGCTGACGCTCGGCACGGTGCAGCCATTGCCGAGCGTTTGGCGGAAGACCTGCGGCGGGAATTCCCCGGCGTTGCTGGATATTCCCGGCGCAACATCTTCTACATGCGCGAATTCTATCAGGCCTACTGCGATCTGCCAAAAGTGCAACCACTGGTTGCACAAATCGGCTGGAGCCACAACCTGATCGTCTTGCAACGTTGCAAAGCCCCATTGGAACGCGAGTTTTACCTGCGGATGACGCGCAAGTTTGGCTGGTCCAAGAACGTGCTGGTCCATCAGATCGAGAACCAGAGCTACGAGAAGACCCTGCGGGGCCAAACCAACTTCGACCAGGCGCTGACGCCGGAGCTGCGGGCACAAGCCAAGCTGGCCGTGCGGGACGAATACACTTTCGATTTCCTGGAACTGGGCGCGGAGCACTCCGAACGGGAACTGGAGCGCGCGCTGATCGGCCGCATCGAGGATTTCCTGCGCGCCATGGGCGGGCTGTTTGCGTTTGTCGGCAGCCAGTTCCGGCTGGAGGTCGAGGACAAGGAATACTTCATTGACCTGCTCCTCTTTCACCGGCGACTGAAATGCCTCGTGGCCGTGGAACTCAAGATCGGCGAATTCCAGCCCGAGTTCGTCGGCAAGATGCAGTTCTATCTCGCGGCGCTGGACCGCCAGGTGCGCGAAAAGGACGAGAATCCGTCCATCGGCATCATCCTGTGCAAGGAGAAGAACCGGACCATCGTGGAATACGCCCTGCACAACACCCGCAAGCCGATCGGCGTGGCCACTTATCAGATCGTCAAGACCCTGCCGAAAGAGTTGAAGGGCCAGTTGCCCGCGCCCGAGGAAATTGCCCGTCTGCTGGAAGAAGACCGCTGACAGCCATCGAATCGCGATCCCAATGAGTTTAACAGAAAACGCAGGTCTTTCCAGAATGGCAAGCCCTCCCCTCTTATGCGCGGGTTCAAGTTGACCGGTTGGGTAGCCCTGAACGGCGAAGGGGGTGGCGGGTTGGGCGGGGTTCGGGGTTGCATCGGCCCCGACGGAATATTACCCTGTTTTCCATGAAAGCGGTGGATGATCCCCATGCCAAGATTCGGTTTTGGGCGCAGGAATCGGCCCGGCCCGGCTTCCGTCCGCCGCCGTGTCCGACTCCGGAGAAGTTGCCCCCGTTCCGGCCGCAGCGGTTTTCCTCCTATCCCGAAATGAACGCCTGGAAGCGCCGCTATTTGCTGGAAATCGCCCGCCAGGGAGGGGTCAAATGGAAGAGTTCATCGCCCGGTTGAACCAGGCGTTCGGCCTGTTTCGGGGCGCTGGATAGAGCCGCGATGGAGGGGGCGCCATAGAAGACAAAGGCGGCGCAGCGGTCGGAGGCGGAGAAATGAGGCTTGCATATAGTGACACGAAATGAAATCATGCCTGCATATGGTAAGACGAAAACATTGGCTGGAGCGGATCGAAATGGCGTGGCGCCGGCACAACGTGGTCTGGCTGGCCGGGGTGCGGCGTGTGGGGAAAACCATGCTGTGCCAATCCCTGGACGCCGTGGAGTATTTCGATTGTGAACGTCCGGCGGTTCGCCGGCAGATGGCGGATCCCGAGGTGTTTCTCAAAAGCCTGAAAGGCAAGCGGGCCGCCTTGGATGAAATCCACCGGCTGGGGAATCCGGCGGAATTGCTCAAGATCGCGGCGGACCACTTCCCGAATGTCCGTCTCGTGGCAACCGGTTCGTCCAGCCTCGGGGCTTCCTCTAAATTCGGCGACACCTTGACCGGGCGGAAAAGCGATATTTGGCTGACCCCGATGATCCTGGCCGATATCCGGGATTTCCAGAATGCCGATCTGGCGCATCGGATGCGCCATGGGGGGCTGCCCCCTTTTTTCATGGCCCGGTCTGCGCCCGATGCAGAAATCCAGGATTGGCTGGATTCCTATTGGTCCAAGGACATTCAAACGCTGTTTCGTTTGGAGCGGCGGGCCGCGTTCCAGAAATTCTTTGAATTGCTGTTGGCGCAAAGCGGGGGAATCTTCGAAGCGACGGGATATGCCGCGCCCTGTGAAGTCAGCCGGCCCACCATTGCCAACTTCCTGGCCGTGCTGGAGGCCACCTATGTGGCGCAAGTGCTGAAACCCTTTTCCTCCCATCGGGCTTCGGAAATCGTGGCCGCACCCAAGGTATATGGATTCGACACCGGCTTTGTGTGCACCCTGCGGGGCTGGGACCACCTGCGCGCCGACGACATGGGGTATCTGTGGGAGCACCTGGTTCTCAATGAGATCCTCGCCTGCTGCGGTCGCCAGGGGATTGGTTACTGGCGGGATAAACGCGGGCACGAAGTGGATTTTGTCATTTCCCGCCGCGGCCACCCGCCGCTGGCTATTGAATGTAAATGGCAGGCGGACCGCTTTGATCCAACGGCATTGAAATCATTCCGACAGATTTATCCGGCCGGGATGAACTTCCTCGTTGCGCAGGACGTGGACCGCTCTTTCCAGAGACGTTTTGCCAATCTGGAAGTCGTGGTTTGCTCCCTGAATTCCTTGATCGAACACCTGACGGGCAACAAGCCGAAGACCTGAACCCTATTCCGGCGCGGGATAGAGCAAAAACGTCGGATAGCCCTGGACGGCGAAGGGGGCGAGGAGGCCGCGGGCGGGAGGCTTGTTGGGTTCGTCGGCAAGAATCTGGATGGCGAAATAATCGCGCAGTTTTTCGGCCACGGCCGGATCGCGCAGCGTCGTGGCATCCATCAGCTTGCAGACCTTGCACCAGTGCGCGCCGAAATCGAGCAGGATGGGCTTGCCGGAGGCAACGGCTTCGCGCATCAAGTCGGTAAAGTCTTCCGGCGTGCCGGTATTGAAATCAAACTGGCGGAAAGCCGTGTCGACCGCCGCAGACGCATTGTCGGCCGCCGGGGCGGGCGTGGCGCGGAGCGCGGAGTAGGCATTCCAGGCGTAGTAGAGGGCGAGGAGCATAATCAGCAAGCCGAATGCTTTTTTAACTTTTTCCATCCACGCGCCGGGCTTGGGCAGGATGGCGAGACCGGCGGCGGCCAGCGGCCACGGCAGGGCCATGCCCACGCCGAGCAAAAACGGCAGCGCCAGGGCGATGCCAACGCCTTGCGCATACAGCGAGCCGGAAAGCGCCAGCACGGCAATCAGCACCGGGGCGACGCAGGCACCGGCCAGCAGAGCGGAAATCCCGCCCATAACGAGCACGGCGGGCAGTCGCGCCTTTCCGGCGAGGCCGGAGCCCTTGCGGAAGCGGCTGAAGTCGAGTTGCCAGACATCGAACATCGCCAGGGCCAGCGCGAAGAACAGCACGGCAATCGCGCCGTTGAACACGGGCGAGGAGTTGATGGCGCCGAAGACGGAACCCGACAGCACCACCACCAGCCCCAATGCGCCATAGACCAGCGCCATGCCGAGGCCATACACCAGGCCGAGGCCGAAGCGCGCGGATCGCGAGGCATTCGTGCCGCTGGCACCGATGACGGCCAGGTTGACGGGGATCATCGGCAGCACGCAGGGCGTGAGATTGAGAAGGAAGCCGCCGATCAGGATCAGGAGGATGGAGGGCAAAACGCCATGGCGGAGGTAGAACTGGCCGGGATCGTCGAGAAACAGTTGCCAGGCGGATGTCTCCGGCGGGGGCGCCGAAGCCGGATCGAGAAAGGCCAGGAATGCGGGAACCTTGGCGTACCCTATCAGGCGGCGCGGTTCGCCGCGTTCTTTGAGCCGCTTGCTCCAATCCGCGTCCGCGGCAACCGGATTTGATGCGGCCGCAGGGGCGGCCGGTGCCGCGCCGAGGAAAAGCGTAACTTCTTCGGGCAGGAAGCACATTTCGCCTTTGCAGCCCTGGTACTCGACCACGATGGAATCGCCGGCCGGAGGAACAAAGAAAGCGGCAAACGGCTTGGAATAGCTCGGTTCGAGATCGCCGGGCTGGTTCGTGTCGGGCTTGGGAACGGTCAGCGGCCGGAGGGCTTCGCCGGCGGAATCGGTGACGGTGAAGCTGGAATAGAGATGGTGGCCCGCGGGAAAATCGAAGGCCACGCGGACCGCCGCCCGACCCTCATGGGTGTCGCGGACGGCGGTGACGGAGAAGGGATTGGCCGCGGCCCCGGTCGCGAACAAACCCGCCAGCAGGATTTTCCACACCGTGGAAAAAATCGGCCTTTTTTTCCACACAATGGAAAAAAGTTTCGCGGATTTTCCACACAATGGAAAAAAGTTTCGGCGGCGCGCGAAGATCATGGAGCCGTCTTTTTCACTGTGCTTTTTTCGGGGAGGGTGGCCCCCGGGGCGGGCGGGACGTCGGGCAGGGGCTGGCCGTCGAGCGCGCTGGCGATGTCTTCGCGGAATCGGCTCAGGGGGGTGTATCCGGCGTAGGACCGGAGAATGACGCCTTCGCGGGAAATCAGAAAAGCCGTGGGGATGGCGCGAATGGCGGCAGGACCGCCGAAGGCGCCAACCACGGGGGCATCGGCCAGGCCGACGGGGAAGGACGCGGCCAATTCCCCGGCTTCGCGCGTGAGTTGGGCAACGGGACGCTCGTCCACGACGGCGCCGACGCAGGTGAAGCCGCGTGCAGCAAACTCCGCCTGCAGGGAATTCCATTCCGAGATGGAACCCCGGCAGCCGGGATCATCGGTGCGCAGGAATTGGATGAGCTGGACCTGCCCGGCATGGTCGGCGGTCTTGATTTCGCCGGGGAATTCGGACGCCAGATTAGGCATTACGAAGCGCGCCGGCGTGGGCGGCGGACCGGCGATGCCCGGGGCCTCAGACCGACGGCCGCAGGAGGTGAGGAGAATGAAGAATGAACAATTAAGAATTAAGAATCGAAGGGTTTTTTTCATGGCTCGGGGGGTGCCGCATCGGATTCCTGGAAGGCCGCCGGCGGCAGTTTTTTGGGCTTGATGATGTTCTCTTTCCGGAATTTCTCCATCTGGCGGAGCAGATTGCCGTCGCCGGTGGCAAGTTTCTTGTAGGCGTCGGCGTAGGCCTCGCGGGCCTTCTGGAGCTGGTCGTCGATCCGCTGCATGTCCTCGGCGAAATTGACGTATTTTTCGTAGATTTTGCGGATGGCGTCGAAGACGTCGTTGAGGATGCCGCGCTGTTTCTCGAGGCGCCAGACCTGGTCCACGAGGCGCAGGGTGGCCAGCAGCCCCCCCGGACCGGCCAGGATGATGTCGGCGCGCGCCGCGGTTTCAAAGAGGTCGGGTTTGGCGGACAGGGCCAGCGTGAAGGCGGGTTCGGAGGGGATGAACATGATGACGAAATCGGGGGCCTTGAACCGGAAAGCGTCGAGATCCTGATAGCGCTTGCCCGACAGCCGTTTCACGTGGCTTTCGATCGCGGCCAGATGGGCCTTGAGCGCGCCGGCGCGGGCGGCGTCGGAAGGGGCGCGGGCATAGTCCAGGTAGTCCTTGAGCGACATCTTGGAATCGATGATGAGGCAGCGGCTTTCGGGCAGGTGGATGACGGCGTCGGGCTGGAAACGGCCTTCGGCGTCGGTCACGCTGACCTGTAGGTCGAAGTCGCGGCCTTTCTGGAGGCCGGAGGTTTCCAGCAGGCGCTCCAGGACCAGTTCGCCCCAGTTGCCAATGGCTTTGTTGTCGCCCTTGAGGGCTTCCGCCAGGCTGTCGGCCTTCAGACCGACGGCCCGGCTTTGTTCGGCCAGGATTTCAACCTGCTGCTTGAGGGCGCTGCGCTGCTGGACATCGGCCAGGTGCACAAGCTCAACCTTCTGCTTGAACTCGGCGATTTTCTCGCCCAGGGGACCGAGCAGGGCGGAGAGGACGTCGCGGTTCTGGGCGGTGAATTTCCGGGACTGATGGTCGAGAATGCCGGCCGCCAGGACCTGGAACTGGTTGACCAGGTCTTCCCGGGCGGCCGTCAGCGCGTCGTACTGGGCCTGGAGGCGGATCAGGTCGGCCCGCGCCCGCGCGAGGCGGCCCGCGGCGATGGCGCCGGAAATGAGCAAGCCCAGCAGGAGGCCAAGGGTCCAGGCCCCAAAAAGGTAATAATACAGAACCGGCATGGAATGAGTTAGCCGCAGCGGGGAGCGGAAATCAACCTGAAAAGGGTTCAGAGGTCAGGGATCAGAAACAAGCCCTGAACCCGGATGAGCCCATCCTGAATCCCGAGCCCTGAACCCGGCGCCCCCCCTATGCGGACACGTAGCCGAATTTCTTCAAGAGCCAGTAATTGCGGGACCAGTTGGGTTCCACCTTGACCCACAATTCCAGTTTGTGGGGCTTGCCATAGATTTCGGCCAGGTCCTTTTCCGCGGCACGACGGATATCGCGAATCATCCGGGCGTGATTGCCGATGACGATCGGGCGCTGGGAAGGCTTTTCCACATAGATGGTGGCCCGGACGGCGACGGCTTCCGGGGTGTCCTCAATCTGCTCGACGGCGACGGCGATGGCATGAGGAAGTTCGGCCTTGAGACGCGCGTTGATCTGGCCGCGAATGACGTCGGCCATGAAAAAAGGCCCCGGGTCGTCCGTGAGCATATCGAGGGGAAAAAGCGGCGGGGCTTCCGGCATGGCCGCGCGCAATGCGGCCAGCAGGTCGGGCAGCCCCGCGCCGGTGGCGGCGGAGACCTCGAACCAGCGGATGGCCGGCGGCGCAAAGGCCGGGTCCCGGGATCGGATCTTCTCAAGGATTTCCGCCCAGGCGGCTTCGTAGGCGGAACGGCGCAGGCCAAGGTCGGTTTTATTGAGAATGGCGAAAACGGGTTCGCGCTCGGCCGCCAGCTTCTGCATCCAGCCGCGATCTTCGTCCTGCGGGGCCTGGGAGGCATCGAGGAGCAGCAGCACGACGTCGGAACCGGTGACCAGCCCCCGGGCCGTACGGTTCAGCATGGAACTGAGGGCGTGCGAGGCCCGGCGGATGCCCGGCGTATCCAGAAGGACGATTTGCAGGCCGTCCTCGTTCAGGATGCCCCGCACGGGCCGGCGGGTGGTCTGGGCGACGGGGGAAACCACGGAGACCGGTTCGCCAAGCAGCGCGTTGAGCAGGGAGGACTTGCCGGTATTGGCACGCCCGACGATGGCGGCGATGCCCGCGCGAAATCCCGGCATGACAGGTTCGATCATGGCGCCGGCGACAGGTCTCGGGAGAAATCCGCCACGTCGCCGTTGGCCGGGAGTTCCACCGCCAGGCCCAGTTTCTCCCGCAGGAGCTTGGCGAAGGACTCCCGCTGGTCCTGTTCCCCATGGACGAGATACACCTTTTTCGGCCGGGCCGCCTGGATGTACTGCAGGAGTTCCGTGCGGTCGGCATGGGCGCTGAAGGAGCGCAGGGTTTCCACTTCGGCCCGGACTTCGAATTCGTCGCCGAAGATGCGCACGACCGGCTCGTGGTTCTGCAGGCGGCGGCCCAGGGTGTGCTGGGCCTGGTAGCCGACCAGCAGGACAATGTTGGCGGGGTTCTCGATTCCGTGCTTGAGATGATGCAGGATGCGGCCGTGTTCGCACATGCCCGAGGCGGCCAGCACAATGGATGGCTGACGCGAGGAGGTAATGGCCTTGGAGTCCTCCACGGATTCGGTGAAATGCAACCATTCGGCTGTCATGATCGACCCCATGCGCCGGCGCAGGTCGTGGTATTCCTCGTCCAGATAGGTCTTGCTTTTCTCGAAGACCCGGGAAATGGCCTGGGCCATCGGGCTGTCGAGATAGACCGGCACTTCGGGAATCTCCTTGCGCTCGCGGAGCTGGGCGAGAAGATAGACGATTTCCTGGGCGCGCCCCAGGGCAAAAGTGGGAATCATAACCTTGCCCCCGCGGGCCAGAGCGCGGTTCACGGCCATCCGCAGATCTTCCCCTTCGTTGCGGGCGTCTTCGTGCAAGCGGTCGCCGTACGTGCTCTCGGAAATCAGGATGTCGACGTCCGTGATCTGGACCGGATCGTTCAACAACGGCAGATTGTAGCGGCCGAGGTCGAAGACCAGCGCGACACGCAACGACGCCCCTTCCGGCTGCGGAATTTCCAGCCGGGCCAGGGCTGCGCCGAGGATGTGCCCGGCATCGACATGCACCAACCGGACGCCGCCGGGCAGGATCACGGACTCGCCATAGGCATGCGCCTGGATGAGGCGGATGGCCGCTTCGGCATCTGCGAGGGTGTAGAGGGGAATCACCGGCGGCTGATCGCGACGGTTGGTCTTCTGGTTCAAGTAGGCGGCATCGGCTTCCTGAATGTGGGCCGAATCGCGCAGCATGATGGGCAGGAGGTCCGCCGTGGCCGTGGTCGTGTGAATGGCATTGCGATATCCGTTTTTAGCCAGGGTGGGAATGTTGCCGCAATGATCGATGTGTGCATGCGAAAGCACCATGGCATCGACGCCGGCCGGACGAAATCCCAAATTCCGGTTGATTTCCTCGGATTCCTTGCGCCGGCCCTGAAACAGGCCGCAATCAAACAGGATGCGCGCCTGCTCCGTTTCCAGGAGATGTTTCGAGCCCGTGACCTGGTTTGCGCCGCCGAGAAAATGCCACTTCATGCCGTGCCTGGGGTTGGACCGTTTTCGCTCTGGATTCTCCTCATCCAGAGCAAGATAGCATGATCCCCCGGCCGGAACAATGCCGGAGGAGATTGGCAGCGCGGCAGGCAAAGCCTGTCCGCATCCGCCCCCCCGCAAAACAATCGCACCGTCGCATCGGGACACCGAGCATCATTCCACCGTATCCAATCATTCCATTATTAATTAATAATTGTATAAATATAGTTCATTTTTTGATAATCTTTCGGAATTAAAACAATACTGAATTTCTCATCATTAATTAATAATGGGATTCATGGCCTGGCAAATTTTGGCTGTATCATCAGGGGTCAAGCGATAGAAACTCCATGGAAAAACCCCAACACAAACCGTCCCCCTGACCAGAACGACTTTGCACCGGAGGGCGGAAATATGCTGAAGCCGCGTCTGTTTAATTGCGGCCGACGCTATGATAGGTGAATCCAAGCGCGCGGATGGTTTCCGGATCGAAAATGTTCCGGCCGTCCACGATCACCGGACAGGCCATCACATCCTTGAGCTTCTGCAGATTGATCTTTTTCACCGCATCCCATTCCGTCAGAATCAGGACGAGATCGGCGCCCCGCGCGCATTCGTAAAGGTCCGGCACGCATTCAAGCTCGGGGTGGATTTCCTTGAACTTCTCCTGCGCCACCGGATCCCAGGCGCGCAACTTGGCCTTCATTTCCTGGAGCTTGGGAACGAAGTAAAGGCTTGGCGCCTCACGCACGTCATCGGTTTCGGGCTTGAAGGCCAGGCCGAAGATCGCAATGTGCTTGTCCTGCACCACCCACAGCTCCTGCTTGATTTTCTTCATCACGTAGTCGCGCTGGGTCTGGTTGATATGTTGGACTTCCTTCAGGAGCTTGAACTCGTGCCCGAGGGCGTCCGCCAGGCGCACGAATGCATCCACATCCTTGGGAAAGCAGGAGCCGCCGTAGCCCACGCCGGCGCTCAGGAAACGCGGTCCGATGCGCGGATCGAGCCCCATGCCCTTGGCCACCTGCCCCACATCCGCCCCGGCCAGCTCACAGATGCGCGCCACGGCGTTGATGTAGGAGATTTTCATGGCCAGGAAGGAATTGGACGCGTGCTTGGTCAACTCGGCGCTCGTGACACTCATCCGGAGAAACTGCCCGCCGCCTTTTTTCAGGATCGGCTTGTAGATTTCCTCCAGCAGGTCGCCCGCGCGCTGGGTTTCCACGCCGACGACGATGCGGTCGGGATGCGTTGCGTCCTCGATCGCCGTGCCTTCGCGCAGGAACTCGGGATTGGAGGCCACATCGAAATCGGTATCTTCCCGGAGATACTTCAGGACCGTGCGCTTCAGGTGTTCGCTGGTCTTGGCCGGAACGGTGCTCTTCTCGACGAGCAGGCGGTAGCTGGTCATGTGTTCGGCCACCTGGCGGCCAACCTGCTCCACATAGGTCATGTTGGCCTCGCCCCCCACGCCGGGCGGAGTGCCTACGGCGATGAAAATCACCTCCGCAAAGGAGGTGCCCTCGGCGATGGACGTACTGAAGTACAGGCGTCCGGCCTTTACGTTCCGCGCCACGATCTCGTCCAGTCCCGGCTCGTAGATCGGCATGATTCCCTTGTGCAGCAGCTCGATTTTCCTGGGATCGTTATCGATGCACAGCACCTCGTGGCCCGCGTCCGAAAAACACGCGCCTGTGACCAGCCCCACGTATCCCGTGCCCACGACCGAAATCTTCATTCCCGGATCTCCTTAGCTCTGCTTGTGTTCCCGAAACAGGGGAGAAGATAGGTAACGGACGCGTCGAAATCAACCCTTTCCAACACATCCAGCGTCTGCGATGAGTTTCTCGTACAGCCGCGCCGCCGTTTTGAATCAGCCGGATGATGGAATCTTGCATATGATTGGCCATGAATGCCGCCGTTGCCTCCTCCACGACCTTGTACCGCTGGGAGCGGAATTGGCCCTCCCGCCGCACAAAGCGGCGCCCCCCCCCAATAAACTCGATGCGCTGCCGACCTATGCCAAAAACGATGAATACAATCCTCATTCGGTTGTCGAGGTGTGAGAATGCGAATTGCCCAGGAGGGCAACCGCTGGTCTCCCGGATGCCATCATGAGCGTGCCAAGCGGAATTCAGGACTCCTTCCGCATACTTTATAAAGCGTGCGACTTTTAATTTCGTATGATCCGGCTGAAGGATTGAAATCCACACAAAAATAAGTTTGGAAATAAATCGCAGACTTTATAAAGTGCCCTAATCATGAACAGGATATTCAACCTGGAATTAAGCCCGACATTGTGGAGAACCTGCCGAGTGCTTGCTGGGGCCACGCGCTTGCGCTTGCTGCGCCTTGTGCTGGCGGCGCCCGGGGCAACCGTTACCTGGCTGGCGGAAGAAGCCGAGATCAGCCTTTCCCGGGCCAGTCAGGAACTCCGGCGTTTGCAATCCCGGGGCCTGCTTCGCGTTGCGCGGCAGGGGGCATTTGTTCGTTATGCCCCGGAGCCGGACCCGCTGGTACCCAGCGCACGGCCTTTGCTGGCCGCGCTGAAATTGACATTTGCCTTGGGCAAATCCGCCCAGGACCGGAAGATCCAGCGCCAAGCCACGGGTCTGTCGCATCCGCGCCGCCTCCTCCTCTTGGGCGAGTTGCTGGACGGCCCCCGCACCATCCCCATGCTGCAAGCGGCTCTGTCCATCCCGGATGATGCCGTCTACCGGCATCTCCGCCTTCTGGAACAGGGCGGGTGGGTACGCATGAAGTCGGGCGTGGTGCACGTTACCCGCAGTTCCCATCCGCTGCGGCGCTGCCTGACGGATCTGGTCAAGTCCAACCGATAGAGCAAAGACCGTATTGTCCAGCCGCGCCCGGCCAGGCCGGCTATCGAATTCACATCCCTCTCGCACCCGGGAGGCTCGGCGGCCACACATCTGAACTCGCCCTGGCCGCGCCATGCCCCCGGCAAAAGCCCTTTTCATAATTTGTCCGGTGTGGAACAATCCGGACCTGCCATGAAAATCCAGCGCGCTCTTCTCAGTGTATCCGACAAGACCGGCCTGCTTGAATTCGCCCGCGGTCTGGCCGCGCTCGGCGTGGAAATCCTCTCCACCGGGGGCACCGCGCGCGAGTTGCGCGCCGCCGGAATCGCCGTGGTCGACGTCGCAGCTTTCACGGGCCATCCCGAAATCCTCGATGGCCGGGTCAAGACGCTCCACCCCCGGATTCACGGCGGCATCCTCCAGCGGCGCGACCATGCCGCCGACCTGGACACCTGCCAGCAACTGGGCCTCCTCCCCATCGACCTGGTCTGCGTCAACCTGTACCCCTTTGAAAGCTGCCCTTCGATCGAGAACATCGACATCGGGGGGCCCGCCATGCTCCGGTCCGCGGCAAAAAACCATACGGACGTGGTCGTCCTGACCGATCCCGCAGATTACGCCCCGGTTCTCGCCGCTTTGCGCACCGCAGGCGATTTGCCCATGGCACAACGCCGCGCCCTGGCCCAGAAAACATTTGCCCGCACCCATGCCTATGATGCCGCCATAGCCGCCTGGCTGGCCGACTCCCGTCCGGCGGAAATCCCGCTGCGTTACGGTGAAAATCCGCACCAGACCGCCACCTTCCGGCCCGATGCGCCCCTCCCCGCCGAAGCCAATCTGGCCGCCGCTCGCATCCTTCACGGCAAGGAAATGTCTTATAACAACTATATGGACGGCGATGCCGCGCTCGAAACCGCCCGCGAACTCCACGCCGCCCCCGCCGCCGTCATTATCAAACACATGAATCCCTGCGGCGCCGCCACTGGGGAGACCCTAGCCGCGGCCCTGGCCGCCGCGTGGGAAGGCGACGTCGTCTCCGCCTTCGGGTCTGTCATCGCCCTGACCCGCCCCGTTGACCTCGCCGCCGCGCAGGTTCTCAAGGGCCGGTTCGTAGAAGCCCTGATCGCCCCGGACTTCGAACCCGATGCGCTTGAATTTTTGAAAGCCAAATCCAGAGACATCCGTCTGATTTCCCTCGACCGTCCCCTGGCTGCGCCGTTACCGCGGAAGCTGGCCCGCTCGATCAACGGCGGCACCCTGACGCAGGATGCCGACATCGGCGCGGCCGAAGGGTGGACCGTCGTTACGAAAGCCCCTTTCCCGGACGCCCTGCGCCCGGTGGCCGATTTCGGCATCCGCATCTGCAAGCATCTCAAATCCAACGCCATTCTGCTCGCCTGGGAGTATGCCCCCGGACGGCACGCCGTCCTCGGCATGGGCGCGGGCCAGCCCAACCGCGTGGATGCCATGCGCAAACTGGCCCTGGAAAAGGCCCGGGAAAACATCGCGCGCCTTCATCTCGATCCCGGCCAGACGTTGGCGAAGACCATTCTCGTTTCCGATGCCTTTTTCCCCTTCCCGGACAACATCGAGACCGCCGCAGCCTTTGGCATCCGCCACATCGTTGAACCCGGCGGCTCCAAGAAGGATGCCGACTGCATCGCTGCTTGCGACGCGGCCGGAATCGCAATGGCCTTCACGGGCACCCGTCACTTCCTGCATTGAACCGCCCCTCTGTTTATGCCAACAATGCCCCGTTGACAGACAGGAACGCCGCGTGATACTTTATTGAACATACGTTCAGTTACAGGAGAAAGCCCATGCCCCCCAAAACGCCCGCCGCTCCAAAGAAAGACGCCAGCAGCAGCCTCCCCCCTGCCCTCAGCGCGGTCCTGGCGCAGATCCAGAAGGAATTCGGGGAAGGCGCCATTATGCGCTTGGGCAACGAAGGCGCCGTGGCGAAGATTCCGGCCATTTCCACCAGCGCGTTGACCCTGGACCTGGCGCTCGGGATCGGCGGCGTACCCCGCGGCCGCATCATCGAGGTCTTCGGGCCTGAATCCTCCGGCAAAACCACACTGGTCCTGCACATCATCGCCGAGGCCCAGAAGAACGGCGGCATGTGCGCCTTCATCGACACCGAACACGCCCTCGACCCCGGTTACGCCAAGAAAATCGGCGTGGACATTGACAACCTGCTGGTCTCCCAACCCGATTCCGGTGAAGAAGCCCTGACCATCGCCGACCAGCTCATCCGCTCCAATTCGCTGGACGTGATCGTCGTGGACTCCGTCGCGGCGCTGGCCCCCCGCGCCGAGCTTGAAGGCCAGATCGGCGACTCGCATGTCGGCCTGCAGGCCCGCCTGATGAGCCAGGCCATGCGCAAGATGACCGGCATTCTGGACAAGTCCAAAACCTGCTGCATTTTCACCAACCAGATTCGCGAAAAGATCGGCGTCATGTTCGGCAATCCGGAAACCACCCCGGGAGGACGCGCCCTCAAGTTCTATTCCTCCGTGCGGCTCGACATCCGCCGCATTGCCGGCATCAAGGGCGGCGACGGCAAATTCGTCGGCAACCGCACCCGGGTCAAGGTGGTAAAAAACAAGGTCGCACCGCCCTTCACCGAGGCCGAGTTCGACATTCTCTATGCCGAAGGCATTTCCAAGGAAGGCGCGGTTATCGACGCCGCCAACGACCTGGGTCTGCTTGACAAGCGCGGCACTTGGCTCTCCTACGAAGGCCAGCAGATCGGCCAGGGCCGCGACGCCGCCCGCGAAAACCTCCGGCAGGATCCCGCCCTCCTCGCAAAAATCCGCGATGCCGTTTTGGCCAAGCACGCCGAACACCGCGCCAAGCCCTCCGGCAAGGAAGTCGGCGCCAAACCCGCCACCCTCGCAGCCGAGGATTAGAGGAGAAGCCCCAGAAGGTCAGGGTTCAGGTTCGGCCGGCCGGGCTTGCATGTTTCCATGTTTTCGCCCATCCTGAATCCTAACCTCTGAACCCTGTTCCCTTCTCCATGGCCAATTCCTATTCCCTCGGCAGCGTCTTCGGCATCCCGGTGCGGGTGCACGTCACCCTGCTGATTTTCCTACCGTTGTTTGCGCTATCCTTTGCGCCGGTGGCGGGGCTGGCGGGGCTGTTCTACGGCGCGCTCGGCGCCGTCGGCCTGTTCGGCAGCGTGGTGTTGCATGAAGTCGGCCATTCGCTCGTGGCCCGCGCCAAGGGCTCGCGCATCCTTGAAATCCTGCTCCTGCCCATCGGCGGGATGGCGCGTTTGAACCAGCTGCCCAAGCGCCCCGCCGACGAAATCCAGACGGCGCTGGCCGGGCCCGCCGTCAGTATTGCTTTGGGGATTGCCGGTTGGTGGTTTGCGCCGGGCGTCGCCGTCTTCAATCCCATCCTGGGCTATTTGCTGGCCGAACTGGGCCGCATCAACTTCATCCTGGCCATTTTCAATCTGATCCCGTCGTTCCCGATGGATGGCGGGCGCGTTTTCCGCGCCGCGCTGGTGCCGCGCCTCGGGCGCCTGACGGCGACGCGCATCGCGGCCACGGTTGGCCGGGGCATCGCGTGGGTATTCGGGATCCTGGCGGTGCTGCCCCTCCTGCACGGCGGGCAGATCCGGTTTTCGCTGCTGCTCATCGCGTTCTTCGTGCACCAGGCCGCCGGCGCCGAGGCGCGCGCGGCGGAATGGGAGGCCCTCGAAGAGGTTCAGCGCGGCCAACCTTCCGGCCTCTTCGACGACCTCCTGCGCAAGTGGCGGTGAAACCAGTCAACTCTAAGGACAAAGTGGACAAGGCCTCTCCCGAATCTCTCATCCCCCCGCTGGCGGCTACCGCAAGCTCAAGAGTTTCCAGGTGGCGGAACTCATCTACGACCTGACCGTGCGCTTCTGCTCCCATTATATCCGGAAATTCGAACTCAAGCTCACCAGCGTCGCCCGCGGCAGTCTCGAGGAACTTCGCCGCGACTACGAGGATTTCCTGCGCCAGCGGGGGCTGCCGCTGTTGCCCCCGGACCATCCCGCGCTGGTGCGCTTCAAGGCCAAGCGCGGCGCCACCCTGAAAGCGGTTCAGGCATGGGTGGCCGAGGAAATCGAGTGGAAGCACACGGACGCGCACGGACCAGCACCGACGGCCACGGATCGAACCTGTCGTCCTCCGTCCGTGTCCGCCCCTGACCGTCCGTGTTCGTCTCTCTCCTCTTCCGCCCTGGCGGCCAACGCGGCGCTCTCCCCCCTGAATCTGGCCTGCCACTTGCTCGACCGCCAGCTCGCCGCCCAGGCTCGGCACTCCGAAACCGAAGGCGGCTTCACCGAACGCCTCCACCGCGTCCGCTCCGCCGCCCGCCAATTTCATTTCCCATCGCCCCAGTCCACTTCGTCCACCCAGTCAACGCGGCCTCTCCCAAGGAAATTCAAATGATCAAGTGGTTCTGGTTGATTCTTCTCCCCTCCGTGGCCTTTGCACAGCAGCCCGCTTCAATCAATATGCGGAAAGATCCCGTATATATTGCCGTTGATTCCCGCGGCGCCGTGCTTTATCCAGAACAGCACTCTTTTCTATCCAGCGACCTGGACATACCGAAAAGCGACTTTGAACGGCTTCTGGACGACATCGAAAAAGTCACTCGCGTTCGCTACGTCGTCCTGCTTCTATCTCCCGAAAGCGCCTCTCTGCAACGCCGTCTTCGCATTGCGTTGCAGAAACACCAGATCGATCTGGGCCTCGAACCGTGGGACCCCGGCACGAAAATCGATGCGACCAAAATGAACAAACACTTTATTCCTCTCGTGCCGGAATCATACCTATTCATCTCCACTCGGCTGGAACATCGGCTGTGGCACGCATGGCGCGCCCAGCGCGGCGATTGCGAAGTCCGGGTGTATTCCAATTCGGTTGTGTTTCTGACCAACAACCTTGCGATGTCCTGGGAAGAACTACAAATCCCCGGAAATTCCTTTGATCAGATGCTGGACCGTTGGGAAGGCGGCGAGGATTTCCCAAGCGTATTCTGCAAGGAATCCGGCAGCGATGACCTGTATGCATGGATCATGGATCGCATCTATGATCGCGGAGCCAAAATGAACGAATGGACGGCAGCCGGCACCCCCATCGAAGTTCCCGCCAACGGCCGCGCGCCCTTTTACCTGGAATGCCGCGGCAGCCAGCTCTTTGCCATCGCGGCCGACGCCCTGGCCCAGGGGTTTGAAATCTCCGAACTGAAATCCCTCGATCCCGCCGCGCAATACGTCTGCTTCCTTGTCCGGCCCGATGGATTCGAAATCTTCCGCCAAGCGCGCAAGGCGGCCTGGGAGCACGGACTCGACGTCTCCTGCGAACTGCAGGACGAATCCGGTCCCTTCGCCATCGGGTCCGAAGGGACACCGCTGTTTCAAACGATTCCATGAAATCCATTCTGGCTTTTGCTTTTCTCTTGGTTGTTCCCGCCTTCGCCGCCGATCTTGAATGGGCGGGATGGGCGAAGAACACAGCCGTGAACGGTTTCCTCGCCCCTGCGCAGGATTTGATTGTCGTCGTGGATTCCAAGCCGCGCGGAGGTGCAACGAATGTCCAGGTGCGATTCACCGTCAACGACGGCGAGGAGCAGGCGTGCGCGTTGGAGCACCACGGCACCGCCAACTACGATACCCACGACCGCTGGCAGGCGAACCTCGGTCGGTTCCCCGAAGGAGCGGTTGTCGAATATTCCCTCCAAGTGGCCGGCGCAGGACAATCCTTCCTGCTGAATGACACCGTGACAGTCCGCAACGCCGCCGCTTCAATCCGCTGGCTCGGCAACCTGCACACAGATCCGGAACCGGACGCCTTGGATCCAGGCGATGAACTGAGCGTGTTCTCCGAAATGCAGCCGCCCGGTGTCGCCGTCGCCGCCGAAGCCGGCGTTTCCACGAACAACGGCTCAACCTGGAAAACCGTCCCCATGGCGCGCGCTGATTCCACCGCCGATCGCGATCTGTGGACCGCAAATCTCGGCGGCTTCCCCGAAGGCGCCGTAATCCGTCTTTATGTCCGCGCCCAAAACGCCGCCGGCGATTCGTTCTGGGACAGCAACGGCGGCGCGGATTACCGCCTGCGCGTGAATTCCCCGATCCGCGACGTCTATCCGGACAAAGGGCGCTACGATCCCGGCGAAACGGCCCGGATCCGGATCGACCTGAACCATCCCGGCCCCAGCACCAACGGCGTGCTGAACCTGCGCATCCGGCACTTGGACCAGGTCGTCGCCACGATGCAGCGCAACGTGCGCCTGCCACGCGGACGGGCGCAGGCCTTGATCTTCCCGTGGCCAACTCTGCCTGACGATTTCCGTGGCTACGGCGTGGACGTGGATCTGTCGGTGGGCGGCAGACTTCGCGATTCGCGTTCCAGCGCGCTGGATGTTTCCAGCGATTGGACGCGATTTCCGCGCTACGGGTTCTTCTGCGATTTTCCGGAAAACGACGATACGCAAGGCAAGGCGGCCGAACTGGCCAGGTTCCACCTCAACGCCGTCCAATTCTACGACTGGAAATGGACGCACGACCACCTCGTGCCGCGCGACGCCAATGGCCGGCCGGCCAATATCTTCACCCAGGTCGGCGGGCGGGTCCAGTCGTTCCAGACGGTCAAGGACAAGATCGCCGCCCTCCACGCCCGCAACATCGCCGCCATGTCCTACAACCTGATGTACGGCGACAGCGGCGGCGACAAGCCCGAACACGTCGAATGGACGGCTTTTACGGTCCCGAACTCCACGCGGCTCGAGGACATCCGCCGGCACGATGCCGGCAATTACCAAATCTGGGTCATGGACGTATCCAACCCCGATTGGAAGCGGCATATCTTCGGCCAGTTCCTGGAGGCGATGGAACAGGCCGGGTTCGATGGCATCCATCTCGACAACCTCGGCGGGGAGTGGTGCTACAAGTACAACTCCGACGTCGGCATCCCGGAACAGGCGGAGTTCCCGCGGTTCATCAACCAGGCCCGGGCGCATCTGCGCCGCACCCGACCCGGCGCGGTGGTGGTGCACAACGACGTCAAAAGCGACTATCTGCCCGAAATCGTCCGCTCAGACGCCGATTTTTATTATGCCGAAGTCTGGACCCGCGACACGTACCAGGGGATCCGCGACAACATCCGGGAGGTGCGCGCCGCCAGTCCCGTCAAGCCGGTGGTGCTGGCGGCCTATATCAACCGCAAACCGTGGGACGAAATGGGCGATCCATCGCAGCCGCCCCTGCCCACGTACATCAACGACGCCTCGGCCAGGCTGATGGCCGCCGGTGTCTTCGCCCTCGGCGCTTTCCGGATTGAGTTGGGCGAAGACGGTCAGATGCTGGTCAACGAGTACTTCCCCCTGCGCGCGCCGCGGATGCACGCCGGACTCAAACGCGCCATGCGCGACTATTACAGCTTCGCCGTGCGCTACGAGAATCTCCTGTTCCCTGCCCCCGGCGCCCCCCTGCGCGAGGCCACCGGCGACTGGCGCATCGACAGCCCCACCCACCGGCTGAGTCCTGACGGCGCGGCCGGCGCGATCTGGCCCGTCCTCCACGAATGCGCCGACGGCATCCTCGCCCTGAACCTGATCAACCTGAACGGGGTGGATGATCAATGGCGCAATCCCTGCGCCAACCCCGAACCGCAAACCAACTTCGTCCTGCGGGTGCGAACCGCCGGGCCGGTCAAATCCGTCTGGCTCGCGACACCCGACGACGGCCTTGGCCGGCCCCGGCCCCTGTCGTTTCGTTGCTTGGTCGACGCCGCCAGCCCCTTGGTCATCTTCACAGTGCCCCGACTCGAGTACTGGAATCTCGTGATCCTCGTTCCAGAGGCGCAGAACGATATGACTCCGGGCCGCGGATCCCGGAAGGGAAAAATCCGTCCTAGCAGTTGATGTGGACCACCTTGGCGGGCGGGAAGCCGTTGAACCAGGTGGACGAAGCATGGCTGTAGGCGCCGATATTGGGGCTGTAGACCAAGTCTCCGATCTCCAGCTCCGGCAGCGGCTCGGCGAGGCTGATCGTATCGAGCGCGTCGCAGGTCGGCCCGAACACCGCGCATAACTGCGTCGGCCCCTTTTTAAATGCCTTCACCGGGTACTTGCAGTGATCGAAGATGATACCCGAATAGGTGTGATACACGCCGTCGTTGAGGTAGTAGCACCGCTTGCTGTTGCGGTCGGCCTTTCCGATGACCTCTGCCACCAGCGTGCAGGCCGTCGCCACCATGAAGCGACCGGGCTCCGCCAGGATTTCCATGTCCGGCGGAAAGAGCCGGTCGAACTCCGTGTTGAGCGTCCGGGCCAAATCCCGGAACGGCCGGACATGCGGATCGTATGCCGCCGGAAACCCTCCGCCGATGTCAAGAATCCGGACCTGCCGGTGCCCCCGCGACCAGGCCTCCTTCATGACGCCGTCCGCGAGGGCCAGCGCCTGGACAAAGTTCTGGAAATTCGTGCACTGGCTGCCCACGTGGAAGCTGAGCCCCTCCACGGTCAGCCCGGCGGCCGCCGCCGCGTCAATCAAATCCACGGCGTCTCCGGGGGCGGCGCCGAATTTCGAGGACAGTTCCACCACCGATCCCGTGTTGGGCACATTGAGCCGGAGAATCAGGCCGGCGGCGGGGGCGTACCGGCGGATCTTACGCACTTCCTCGACATTGTCGTAGGTGACCAGCGGTTTGTACTGGTTCAGCTCCTCCAGCGTGTGTTTATCCTTGATGGGATTGGCGTAGATGATCTTGTCCCAGATGAAATCCTGGCGCTTTTTCGGCGGCAGGTTCTGGATATTCTCGTACACCGTCCGAAATTCGGCGATGGACGCCACGTCGAAGCTTGCACCCGCCCGGTACAGCGTCCGGACAATTTCGGGCAGCGAGTTCGCCTTCACCGCAAAGTATGGCTGGACCCGCGGGAGGTGCTTGCGGAATTCCGCCAGGTTCCGGCGCAGCCGGGCGTGATCCACCACGAAGAGCGGCGTGCCGTGTCGGCGCGCCAGTTGATGCAACCGGGTCAGGGCCGTCATGCGTTCATTCCTTGTGCCGGGCATCGGGATTGTGCGCGAAATAGGCGCGCGTGAGCCGCGCCATCATCTGGCCGCGCCGGTCGTAGAGCCGTTTCAACCTGCGCGGTTTCCGTTGCGCCAGCGCGTAGTGCGCCAGCAGCGGCAGGCCCACGGTGGAATCGAGATAGGCCACCACGGCGTCGGGCAATTGGTTCGGGTCCACCTTGCCCCAGCTCACGGCCTCCGAGGGGGTGGCGCCCGACAGCCCGCCGGTATCCGGCCGCGCATCCGTGAACTGCAGGAAATAGTCATGTCCGGCCTCTTTGATGCGCAGCACCTCCTGGATCTGGGGCTCGGTCTGGAGCGTGAAGTTCTTCGGCGATCCGCCGCCCACAAGAACCACGCCGGTCTTCTTCCCCCGCTGCTTCGCGTCCAGCACGATGGCCGTGGTCTCGTTGACGTCGATGCTCGGGTTGATGCGCAGCTTGTTCCCGCGCAGTTCCACACCAGCCACGTTCATTCCGATGGTCGAGTCGCCCGGCGAGGGGCAGAAACAGGGCACGCCGGCCCGATACGCAGCCGCCAGGATCGAGGCATCCTTCCGGCCGGTTTGCCGCTCGAACTCCGCGCAGTAGCGGCCCAGCAGATGGTGCAGTTCGGCCGTGCCCATCTCCTTCTGGAATTCCGGCTGCATCAGCATCTTGCGCAGGACGTCGTCCGTCCGCATCAGCACATCGTTGTAATCGAGGAAGATGTCGTAGATGCGCACGACGCCGAGGCGGCGCAGTTCGGTATCCCCCACGGCGGCCGAACCCTTCCAGAGCGGCAGGTTCATCGCATGGTGCATGTCGTGGTAGAGGTTGGCGCCCGTGGCCACAATCCAATCCACGAAGCCGGCCTTGATCAGCGGCACCACTGCCGCGGACCCCAGGCCGGCCGGGGTCAACGCACCGGCCAAGCTCATGCCGACCGTCACGTCGCCGCGGGCCAGCATCTTCTCCACGAACAGCCGGCAGCCCTCCTGCAGGCGCGCCGCGTTGTACGCCAGGAACGCGCGGTTGATCAGCTCGGGCAGCGTCTCCTTGCCCGTGATCGGCGCAGGCAGGATGCGCCGCCCGCTCAAGTAGCGTTGCTTGCCTTGCGCGAACTTGTGCGGGTATTTGCTGATAAACTTTTTTGGCAGCTTGATCGTGCTCATTCCGGGTTCCTTTCTTCGCTTCATCGCTGGGGAGGCGTCCGGCGATGCAGGGCCTGGACGATGATGGCATGCACCAGCTTGGCTGCCAAAAAGTCCGGCCCCTTCTGGCCCGGCAGCGGGGCCAGCTCGACCACGTCGCACACCGGAATGGCGGCGGCCTCGCGGCTCACGACGCGCACCACGTCCAGAAGATCCTGCCAAGACAGCCCGCCCGGCTCGGGGGTGCCGACGGCCGGCATGACGGCCGGATCCAGGCCATCCAAATCCACGGTGAGATATACCGGCCTGCCCCGCACGAACGCGGCCAGGTCTTCCAGCCATTCGCGGCCTGCCAGCGCCTCTTCCGCAAACACTGTTTTCACGCGGTCCGTGCTTCGGCGAAAACGCTCCTCACCTTCCGACAGGTTGCGGATGCCGATCTGGAAGATCGGGGCAACCTCTACGATGCGCCGCGCGGCGCACGCGTGGCTATAACGGCTGCCCTCGTATTCCTCCCGCAGGTCGGCGTGGGCATCCACGTGGACCGTGACGAAATCGCGGATGCCGGCGCGGACCATTCCGCGCGCCACCCCGCCCGAGATCGAATGCTCGCCGCCCAGCACGGCCAGCAGCTCCGGCGCCGGCCGGCCGGACAGAATTGCCGCCACCGCCTTTTCGATGGCGGCCACCATGGCTTCCGGGGAGCGGTGATCCAGCCCCAGCGGGGGCAGGGTATGGACGCCAATGCCCATGGCCGGCTCGCAATCGAACTCGCGCTCAAAAAGCTCGACCTGGCGGGACGCCACAATGATGGCGGCCGGCCCTTCGCGCGTGCCGGCGCCGTACGACGTGGTGCCCTCGTAGGGCACCGGCAACACCCAGGCCCGCGCCCGTTCCGGGGTGGACACCTCGGCCGGCAACCCCAGGAAGTTCCACGGCGATTGAAACAGATCCGCTTCCGTCATGCCTGCACTCCGTCTGCGCCCGGTTCAGGTTTCAAAGTAGGTATAACCGCGCAAACCGTTTTCATAAGCATCGAGAATCTCCCGCCGCTCCGTCGCCGAAATGCGCTTCTGGCGCACGGCTTCCTCGGCCAGTTCGCGGAAGCGCGCCAGGAGGCCCTGCGGGTTGTATTCGACGTAGCTCAGCACATCCCCGACGCTGTCGCCGTCGAATTCCTGTTCGTAGGAGATTTCTCCGGCGTCATCCACATGGATGCTGGCGACGTTGGTGTCGCCGAACAAATTGTGCAGGTCGCCGAGCGTTTCCTGGTAGGCGCCGACCAGGAAGACGGCAAAGATGTAGTCCTCGTCCTTGGCCACGGGATGAACGGGCAGGGCGCCGCGGTTGTCGGGCATGCTCACAAAATGATCGATTTTGCCGTCGCAGTCGCAGGTGATGTCGGAAAGCACGGCCAGGCGGGTGGGTTTTTCGTTCAGGCGCTGGATGGGCATGACCGGAAAGAGCTGGTCGATGGCCCAGCTGTCGGGCAGCGACTGGAAGACGCTGAAGTTGCAGTAGTAGATGTCAGCCATCAGTTCCTCGAGGCCGCGCATGTCCTCGGGCACGAACCGCAACTTGGGCATCTCGGCCTTGATGCGCGTCAGGATGTGCCAGAACAGGCGGTCGGCGGCGGCATGCTGGCGGAGAGTGATGTCGCCGTGCTTGAAAGCCTTCTGGATTTCTTCGCGGTAGAAAATGGCGTCGTTGTAGTACTCCCCGAGGTTGCGGGTGCGCAAATTCGCCGCCACCTCCATGAGGTTGCGGATGGGCTCGGGAATCGGCTTGGGCAGCGCTTTCGGCGCCTCAGGCACTTCGATCGCGCGCGTGCTGAGCACGTTGACCAGCAGGACCGAATAGTAGCCGACCAGGGCGCGGCCGGATTCGCTGACGAGCACCGGATGCGGCACGCCGGCCTTGTCGCAGATGTCCATCACGCCTTCCACGACGTCGGCCGCGTATTCAGCCGCATCGTAGTTCGCGCTGCTGGCGCAGTTGCAGCGGGAGCCGTCATAGTCGATGGCCAGCCCGCCGCCGATGTCCAGGATGCCCATCTTCGCGCCTTCCTTCACCAGGCTGGCGTAGTACTGAGCCGCCTCCCGGACGGCTTCGCGGATTTCCCGGATGTTGGGCACCTGCGAGCCGAGGTGGTAGTGCACCAGCTCGAGGCAGTCGAGCATCCCGAGCTCCCGCAACCGGTCGGCCGCCGCAATCACCTGAGGCGGCGTCAGCCCGAACACGCTGCCCTCTCCCCCCGACTCCGCCCACTTGCCGCCGACCGAGCTGGCCAGCTTGACGCGGATTCCGATGCGCGGCCGGATGTTCAGCTTGGCCGCGCGGTCCAGCAGCAGGTCCAGCTCCCCCGGCATCTCCAGGACGAGAATCGTTTGCAGCCCCATCTTCAATGAGGACAGCGCCAGGTCGATGAATTCCGCGTCCTTGTAGCCGTTGCAGATGATGTAGGCCTCGGGATCATGCAGGTAGGCCAGCGCGGCGATCAGTTCCGCTTTCGAGCCCGCTTCCAGGCCGTGGTGGAACGGGGCTCCGAACTTCACCACGTCCGCCAGCGCCTGCTGCTGCTGGTTCACCTTGATGGGATAAACGCCGCGGTAGAGCCCACCGTATCCGGAATCGGCAATCGCCTTCGCGAAGGCCTCGTGGATCACGCGAATGCGCGCCGCCAGCAGGTCGCCGAACCGCAGCAACACCGGCAGGCTGAATCCCCGCTGGTACAGGCCCTGCACAATGTCGCGGAACTTCACGCTCACCGGGCCGGTGCTGTTCTTCAGCCGCACCGCCGCGAATCCGTCCTCCGTCACGTGGAAATATCCGTTGCCCCAGGCTTCCACGCCGTACAATTCGCTACTGCGCACGTGGTCCCAGCCATCCAATGCTTCTGTCAATCCGCGCGACATTTCAACCTGTTCTGCTCCGCTTCATCCGCCACTTCCGGGCCTGCCCTGACTTCCATTCCGGCGAAAAAGTGCGCCAAAGATTCTTCCAACGCAATAGCAAACCGCCCGGCCCGCGCATTTTTTCCAGATCCGCCCCCGCCCCGCCGCTTTTGGGGTTGCGGGGGGCAACGCAACCGGCATACCATGACGGCCATGAATGACTCTCCGGAGGACGCCGCCATGACCGATCCCATCCCTGAAAAGCCTGAACACGATGTCCTGCCCCCCGAGCCCGGAGGTGCACTCTCCGTTCCCCCGCCCGTGCCGCAAAAACAGCCCGGCTTCCTGCGCCGGCTGTTCATGTCCCGCCGGAAGCAGCAGGCGCTGGCCATGCAAAACGGCTATCTCGAAATGGTCGACCTCATCCGCGCCATTCGCAGCCACCTCGACCGGCAGGAAACCGTCCAGACCACCGTTCTGAACATGCTGGCCAAGGTGCCCGACGCCATGGACCGCCAGCACGAGGTCATGACGATGTTCAAGCAGCAGTTGGAAAGCGGCATGGAGAACAACCGCCGGCTCACCGACAGCATGGGCAACCTGAACAACACGCTGGCTTCGATTGACGAATCCCAGCGGGCCTCTTCGCGCACCATCACCGACCTGATCGGCCGCTCGCGCGAATCAGAACAACTGCTGCGCGAAGTCATGCGCCGCTCCGAACGGCGAATGACCGGCCTGCTCGTGCTCTTCTTCCTGCTGGTGGCCGGCCTGGGCTGGTTTTTCTATCGGTCCGCCAACCAGAAAGAGTTTATCCCCGCCCGGACTCCAAAACCAGACGCCGCGGCCCCCGCAGTAATAACAAAGGCCGCTGAGCCTCAAAAGGCCGTTGCGCCTCAAAAAGACGTCAAAAAAGCAGAAATTGAAGCCACAAAAGGCGAAAAAACTCCCGAAGCAAAGGTTGAATCCGAAAAAACGGCAGAAACAGCCGTCAAAGCTGCCTCCGATGCAGAAAAAAAGGCCAGCGAGCAGGTCACCGAGCCCAAAAAAGCCGAAAAGACCGAAATGGAGGCTAAAAAAGAGGAAAAAGCGCCTGCCGCGGACGTAAAAGAAGAGAAAAAGGCCGAAAAAACGGCCAAAAAAGGAAAATCTGCGGAAAAAACCAAGGAAAAAGCAAAACCGACTGCCAAAGCCGGAGAAAAGGCCGCAGAAGCCACTCCGCCTGTTGCTTCGGATGATGCTCCCGCCGTTGGGCAGCCGGATTTGACGCTGGACCAGATCAAGCAGGTGGTCGGCGAGATCGGGGAGACCTCTTCGCCGGTGCCGCCCGAACAGTCTCCCGTGTCCCGCCCATGACCGCGCCCAATATACCGGAGGAAGACCTCTCCGTCTTCTTTTACGAGGCGTTTGCCGAGGAGGCCGAGCGCCTTTCCCATTATGCCGCCGAGGCCGGCTTGCGCATCGGTCACACCTCCCAGACCATCCAGGAGGCCGGGCACCACGCGCCGCCTGCCGCCATCATCAGCCTGCGCACCCAATCCATTTTGCCTCGGGAGTGGGCGGCGCGGCTGGGTGGAATTCTCAGCCGCTCCACCGGCTACGACCATCTTCTCGCTTACCGCGAGGCCAACGGCAGCGCCTGTCCGCCGCTCGGCTATCTGCCCCTGTACTGCGTCCGGGCCGTCGCCGAACAAGCCCTGCTGCTCTGGACCGCCCTGCTCCGCTACCTGCCCCGCCAACTCGCCCAGTTCGATTCGTTCCGGCGCGACCACCTGTCTGGACGGGAAAATCCCGGAAAAATCATGGCCCTCTTTGGCGTGGGCAACATCGGCTATGAAATCTGGCGCATCGCCAGTGCGCTAGGCCTCATTGTGCACGGCGTGGACCCGGTCCGGCGCCATGCCGACGTGGCCTACACCACGCCCGAGGCCGCCCTGGCCGATGCCGACATCATCGTCTGCGCCATGAATCTCACCCCGACCAACCGCGGCTACTTCACCGCCGAACGCCTGGCCCAGGCCCGACGCCAGCCCATCCTGGTCAACATCGCCCGTGGCGAATTCACCCCCGCGGCCGTGCTCGAACAAGCGCTCGCCAGCGGTCTCCTCGCCGGCGTCGCCCTCGATGTGTACAACGAGGAATCCACCCTCGCCCCCGCCCTGCGCGCCGGCAACCCCGCCGCCCTCACCGATGACAACCACGCCCTCCTGCGGCTCCGCGGCCGGCCCGACGTGCTGCTGACCCCGCACAATGCCTTCAACACCCGCGAGGCGGTCGAACGCAAGTCTGAACAGTCCATCCGCACGCTTCTGCACTTCCGGAAAACCTGCCAGTTCCTCTGGCCCGTTCCAGCGGAATAGCCCAGCTTGGGGTCAGCCCTTAAATCTTAAATCAAGTGCCTTGCGCCACCGCGCGGCTTCGGGTTTTTCCAATGCGCCGCGAATCATTAAACTGACCCCTGCACCGGTACTCACGCGAACCCGGGGCGCAATTTCTCGCTGGGTCAAGCCCGCGTATTTCTGCAATGCCCACGCCATGAATCCTCGCACGGTTCCACCTGTCTTGCGGACTTTGATGAGCGCCCAGCTCTCGCCCACAATCTCCCTGACAGCGGTCTCGACCTCCTTGACATCTTTCGGGGTGCGCAGTTGGCGAAACGACACGTCTTCGCGTTTCAGGGATGCCGTCGCCTGCCGTTCATGCTGGCTCTTGATGGATTCGATGAAGCGGGCCGACCCCACTGCGATTCCGCGTTCCTTCATGAGGTGAACAAACTCATCGTCTGTCTGCGCCAATCCTGATTCGACGTAACGGGCATAGATGCACGGACTGCCACCGCGGACGTCTTCCAGCATGGCCAACACCGGACCGGTGGTCAGCCACCCGGATGGTTTGATCTTGCCGATATATTCCCAAAAGCTGCTCCAACGATATCCGCGCAGAGAAGCCAGGCGGATTGCCATCGGCTTGAGCCGCATGTCCTCCACCTGAACCGGATTCAGGTGAATGTAGCGGCTCAATTTCAGCAGATACTCATTGCCCTCCACAAGCTGTGCGGAATACCGCCCTTGCATCAAGTGTCCAACCCGGTGATGCCGGCGGTTGAAATACACAGTATACCCCGTCAGCAGACTGCCCATGAACCGATCGAGATTGCCAAGCGGCGTCTCAACCAGAAGATGAATATGGTTGGGCATCAGGCAATACAGATACACACGCACTTGGTGGGAAATGGCACTTTTTGCCAGACGCTCCAGAAACCGATCCCGGTCCCGGTCGTCTCGAAAAATAACCTGCCGCTCATTCCCCCGGCTGGTCACATGATAAATTCCGCCTGCCATCATGACTCTGGGTTTTCGGGCCATGATGAAACCAAAGCATACAGATTGGATTTCGCCAATGCTTAATTCTTAAGGGCTGACCCCGATGTTTTTTCGCAGATGACGGCGGACAGGCGGGCGGCGGATTGAGGGGCCCGGGGTCCGGGGCGCAGCAGATACTCTTCGGTCAGGATGCGGATTTGTTCCCGGCGAAAACCCAAACGCTCCCAGTCGGACAACAAGGCGCCCCGGCGCTCGTCATCCACCGGACCCGCTTGAACATCCACAATCAACCCGGGGTTGCGCCGGATCAGGGTTTCGCGCGAAATCCGGGGCCAGCCGCCCGGGACATCGGAGAATATGTTTTGCCCCCCCGCCCGGGTCACGAGTTCGTCCAGAAAGGTGCCGCCCCCGCAGGTCATCAGCCCGGAGAAATCCCCCGGGGCGTGGTTCAAAGCCAGAAAGACCGGGACCGGGCCGCAGGCCGGAAGGTCGGCGAACTCCGCTTCCATCCGGGCCAGCAATGCCTGCCCCGCATTCTCCACGCCCAGAACGGCCGCCAGGCCGGTGATGGCCGCGCGAACATCCTTCAGCGTCTCGAGGGGGAAGGTGTGGAACGCGATGCCGTACGCCTGTGCAAAACCGGCCAAGGCTTCGGATTGCCCCTGTGCGAGGATCATCTCCGGCGCCAGCGCCAGAATCCGCTCCCGGTTCGGGGAGAGCACGCCCCCGATGCGGGGTTTTGCCGCGGCTTCGGGCGGCCAGTCGGTGAAGTCGCTGACTCCCGCCACGCGCCCTCCGCAGCCCAGGGCAAAGACGATTTCGGCCACGGCGGGAGACGCGCAAATCACGCAGCCGGGATTGGAGACGTATCCGGCTTCTTCACCGCGGGCGCCGGCGGCGCCGCCCATCACCAGGACGGCGGCGGCAATCCACGTCAATCCACGACGCATATCAACCCCTTGAGATATTCGCATTCCGGCGCTTCGAGGGGAACCGGGTGATCCGGGGGCTGGCCAAGCATTTCCAGAATGCGCACGCGCCGGCCGGAATCGTGCGCGGCCCAGCCAACCGTCTTGCGGAATTGGTTCATGTCCACCAGTCCCGAGCACGAAAACGTGGCCAGGATTCCACCGGGGCGGAGCAACTTGATCGCCAGCAGGTTCACGTCCTTGTAGGCGCGCAATCCCTTTTCCAGCCCGTCGCGGCGCGTCACCATGCGGGGCGGATCCAGGATGATCAAATCCCAGGCTTCCCGGCGGTCGCGCGCGAGGCGCAGACGGCGAGGCACATCGGCCACTTCATAGACCGCCGGCACGCCGGAGGGATTCAGTTCATGGTGCCGCCGCGCCTGGACCAGCGCGGCCTCGGACGAATCCCAACCCGTGATTTTCGTCGCGCCGGCATGCGCCGCGCAGACCTCGAACGCCCCGGTGTAGCAGTAGGCGCTCAGCACGTCTCGTCCCCGGGCATAGGCGGCCACCTTGCGCCGGTTGTCGCGCTGATCCAGGTAGAATCCCGTCTTCTGCCCGCCTGTCAACCCCACTTCGAACGAATACCCGTTTTCTTGAATGACCACCCGCTCCGGCGCGGGATCGCCCCCCAGATCATTCGTCAGACCTTCGCGCTGGATGGCATCTGAATCCGCACGCACCGTCACGGCGTCCGCCCCGGCCTCCCGTTTCAATTCATCGATCACGGCGGGCAGCCAGGGCTCCCAGACCTTGCTGCCGACCTGGAGGGCGACCACCCCGGCGTACTGATCCGCCACGAGTCCCGACAGGCCGTCCGCCTCGGAAAACACCAGGCGAACCGCGTTCGTATCACGCCACTCGTTGGGCGGTCCGAACAGCCGGTGCCGCAGGGCCACGGCACGCCGGACGGCGCCCCGGAAAAACGCCTCATCCATGGCCTGCCGGGGATCCTGCGTGAACATCCGCACGCTCATGTCGGCCGCGGGATGCCACAGCCCCCGCCCCAGCCATTCGCCTTCGGCATCAAAAACATCGGCGGAAATCCCCGCCTCCCCGCCCCCGTCCACCTCCTCGATCGCCCCGGAAAAGACCCAGGCGCTGCCGCGCAGGAGCGGTTTTTCACGGCCCGGTTTCAGCCGCACGCGAATTTTCGTCTCGGGAAAGTCGGCTTCAACTTGCTTTGCCTCGGTCATATTCATAAGATTGTCGGAGCATCGCTCGGATTGGTCAAACTAGAAAAGAGGTTCCTGAATGCGCATTCATGCTTTCCACGCCTTGCGGCCCCGCCCCGACCTCGTGGCCCGGATCGCCGCTCCGCCCTATGACACCGTCGACACCGCCGAGGCCGCCCAATTGGCCGACGGCAATCCCATGTCGTTCTTGCACATCAACCATTCGGAGATCGATCTGCCCTCCGGAACGCATCCCTACGCCGATGAAGTCTATGCCAAGGCTGCGGAAAACGTTGCGCAGTTCAAGCAGAACGGCTGGCTCGTCCGCGAAGACCGGCCCCTGGTGTTTCTTTATGCCCAGACCATGGGGGCCCACACCCAAACCGGTCTGGTCTGCTGCGCCCATATCGACGACTACATCCAGGACGTCATCAAAAAGCACGAATTCACGCGCAAGGACAAGGAAGACGACCGCACGAAGCACACGGCGACCATCAACGCCAACATCGGCCCCGTCTTCATCGCCTACCGCGACGTGGACGCCATCCGCCAGGTGCTCGCGCCAATTCCGGGGCAGACCGCTCCGCTCTACGACTTCGTGGACGAACTTCAGGTGCGCCACCAGGTCTGGCCCGTGGACAACACCGCGGAAGTCGAAAAACTCTTCGCGGAACACGTGCCCGTCAGCTACATCGCCGACGGCCATCATCGCAGTGCCTCCGCCGTGCGCGTCGGCGCCGAGCGCCGCGCCGCCAACCCGAATCATACGGGCAACGAGGAATACAACTGGTTCCTCGCCGTCATTTTCCCGGCCTCGGAACTGCAGATCCTGCCCTACAACCGCGCGGTCAAGAACCTCAACGGCCTCTCCCCCGAGGAATTCCTCAAGGAAATCCGCGCGATCTTCACCGTGACCGAAGAGGCTGATCCGAGCCCGAAGTCTCCGTGCAACATCAGCATGTATTTCGGCCGGAAGTGGTACGGCCTGAGCTGGCCGGAAGTCAAATCCACGAATCCCGTGGACAAGCTCGATGTCAGCACACTCCAAAACGGCGTGCTGCATCCGCTGCTGGGCATTGACGATCCCCGCACCAGCGAACGCATCCAGTTCGTTGGCGGCATCCGCGGCACCCGGGAACTCGTCCGCCTCGTGGATGAAAAGGGTTTCGCCGTCGCCTTTTCCATGTATCCGACCACTGTCAACCAGTTGATGGCCATCGCCGATGCCGGCCAAATCATGCCGCCGAAGAGCACCTGGTTTGAGCCCAAGCTGCGCACCGGCCTGCTCTCGCACGAACTGGACTGAGCCTCCATGCGGCCGCGCCTGCCAGCCTGGTTCCGCCAAGCGCTGCCCCCGGCGGAAGCGGGCGGGCGGGTCAAGCGCCTGCTCGAAAGGCTCGACCTCCATGCCGTCTGCGAAGGCGCCCGGTGTCCCAACCGCGCCACGTGCTGGCACGAAGGCACCGCTGCGTTCCTCATCCTCGGCGCTGCCTGCACACGCAACTGCCGCTTCTGCGCCATCCCGCACGATCCCCGGCCCGCGCCGCCCGATCCCGCCGAGCCGGCACGCGTTGCCCGGGCCGCCGCCGAAATGGGGCTGCGCCATGTCGTCGTGACCTCCGTCACGCGCGACGACCTTCCCGATGGCGGCGCCGCGCATTTCGCCGCCGCCATCCACGCCATCCGCGCGCGCCTTCCCGCCACCACCGTCGAAGTGCTCATCCCCGATTTCCAAGGCGACCCCGGCGCCCTCGCGCGCGTGCTGGCCGCCCGCCCTGACATCCTGAACCACAACCTCGAAACCGTGGAACGCCTGCACCCGGCCGTCCGCCCCCAGGCGGATTATCGCCGTTCCCTCGCGGTCCTGCGCCAGGCGGCCCGCGCCGGCACCCGCACCAAATCGGGCCTGATGCTCGGCATGGGCGAAACCGGGGCGGAAGTCGGTTCCGCCCTGCGCGACCTGCGTGCCGCGGACGTTGACCTGCTTACCCTGGGCCAGTATCTTGCGCCCTCCCCGACCCATCATCCCGCCGCCCGCTTTGTGCCGCCCGCCGAATTCGACCGCTGGCGCCAGGACGCTCTCGCCCTCGGCTTCGATTCCGTCGCCGCCGCACCCCGCGTGCGTTCCTCCTATCGCGCCGAAGAAATGCTGGCCATCAGGAGCGCCCCATGACCCGTCCGCCCCCGCGCATCCTGATCTGCTACCTCGTCCGCAACAGCGGCCATCACGCCGCCGCGCGGGCCATCGAGGCCGAGATCCGCCGCCTGGCTCCGTTCGCGGAAACCCGCTGCCTTGACCTGCTCGAAACCACCCACCCCACCTGGAGCGCGATCGTCCAGTACGTCTACATGTCCACGATCCGCCGTACACCGGAGCTCTGGGAGGCACTCTACGACAACTTCTGGTTCGACTGGCTCACCAAATGGATCCGCCCGCTCGTCCAGCGCGGCAACAGCCTCAAGCTGCGCATCCTGATGGAAGCCTTCCAGCCCGATGCCATCGTCTGCACGCAGGCGCATCCCTTCGCCGTCCTCTCCGCCTACGCCCGCCGCCAAGGCAAGCCCATTCCCCTCTGGGGCGTCGTCACTGATTTGCTGCCCCACCGCTTCTGGCATGTCCCGCCCAACGAACACATCCGCTACGTCGTCCCCAGTCAAACCGCCATGCAGCGGCTGATGATCCTCGGCACGCCCGCCGAACGCATCCATATCTTGGGCATTCCCATCCAGGCCGACGTGCTGGCCGCCCGCGGCAAGACCATCTCGCGCGACGCCGGCCGCCGCGTGCTGGTCATGGGCGGGTCGCGCGGCCTCGGCGCCCGGTTCGCCACCATCCGCTCCCTTGACCGCGCCGCCTCCGACTTCACCATCGACGTCGTCACCGGCACCAACCGGCGCCTGCGCAAGAAACTGCTGGCTGCGCGCCACCGGTTCCGGCACCCCATCCGCATCCGCGGCTATGTCCAGGACGCCATGGCGATCATGCGTCGCGCCAGCCTGCTGATCGGCAAGCCCGGCGGCCTGACCTCCGCCGAGGCCATGGCCTCCGGAACCCCCATGCTGATCGTCCGCCCCCTGCCCGGCCAGGAACGCGGCAACACCGAAATGCTGGTACGCCACGGCGCGGCCATCCATCTCGACCGCGACCGCGACCTGCCGGCCGTGGTCACGTCCCTGTTCACCAACCGCTCGCTGCTCGACATGATGGCCGCCCGCGCCAAGGCCCTCGGCAAGCCGGATGCCGCCCGCGACACCGCCGCCGCCGTGCTCGCCCATCTCCCCCGCGAGGCCCCCCCGCCATGATCTACTGGTTCTATCGTCTCTTGGCCGGCTTCGTCCGCCTGCTGCCGCTCAAAGGCGCCTACTGGCTCATGCTGCGCATCTGCGATCTGATGTTCTTCCTCAACCGGCGGGGGGCCCGCGCCGTCCGCGAAAACCTCCGGACCGTCCTGGAAGGCCAAGGCATCCTCCCCTCCCGGTATATCCTCGATGGCTGCGCCCGCAAAACCTTCCAGTATTTCGGCAAATACCTCGCCGACTTCATCCGCTTCCGCAAGCTCACCGCCGACGGCGTCCGGGAGCATGTCAGCATCCAGGGCCTGGAACATCTCGAAGCCATCCGCGCTTCGAAACGGGGCGCCATCATGGTCACCGCCCACTACGGCAACTGGGAACTGGGCGGCGCCTTTGTCGCTGCCATGGGCATTCCCATTCGCGCCGTCGTGCGCCCCGTCTCCTCCCCCGCTCTCGAACGCATCTTCCAGTTCTTCCGCGAACAGCGCGGCATCCAGCTCATCCCCCTGGCCCAGGCCGGTGTGGGCATCATCAAGGCCCTCAAACGCGGCGACGTCGTGGCCCTGGTGGGCGATCGCGACTTCACCGGCAATGGCCGGCCCCATTCGTTCTTCGGCCGCCCGGTCTCCCTGCCGCGCGGCGCCGCCTGGTTCGCCCACCGCACTGGCATCCCCCTCTACCTTGCCTTCGCCACCCGCGCCCCTGACGATACCTTTCTCTTCCGCATTCATCCGCCCATCGACCCCGCCCAGGTCAAGACCGAGGAGGAAATCCAAGACCGCCTGGTCGCCATCATGGAAGACACCATCGCCCGCGACCCTTGCCAGTGGTTCATCTTCGAACCCTTCTGGCCCGCGCCGGACTCCCCGCCGTGATCTTCTCGGAACCATCCAGACAGTATGGTTTTTATAAAAACCATACCTATGGGACCATTCAACCCGTTTCCCGCTCCGTGGAAAAATCTCCAAACTTTTTTCCATTGTGTGGAAAATTCCCGAAAAACTTTTCCATTGTGTGGAAAAAAAAGCCGTTTTTTTCCACACCGTGGAAAAACCCCGTCCTGCCCCGCCCTCCAGGTTCAAGCCCCTCCATGGCCTCGCGCCATGTGTGAATGCGTTTGCCTACGACCTCCCCGGCCATGTCCCCGCAACTCTTCCTCTTCGATCTCGACGGCACGCTGATCGACTCCCGGGCCGACCTCGCCGCCGCCACCAATGCCATGCGCGCCCACCACGGCCTGGCACCCTTGTCGGTAGCCAAGGTCGCGACCTACGTCGGCGATGGTATCCGTGTGCTGGCCCTGCGCGCGCTGGAGGGCGCCCCCGTCGATCCTGATCTGGCCGCGGAGCAAATCGCCGCCGCCTATGCCGAACGCCTGATCGACGACACCACGGCCTATCCCGGGGTGGATGCCGGCCTCCGCGCCCTCCGCGCCGCCGGCCACGATCTCGGGCTCGTCACCAACAAGCCCGCCCCCCACGCCCGCCGACTCTGCGATCATTTCGGTTGGACGCCGCTTTTCGCCGTCATACTCGGCGGCGGGGATTCCCCGGAACTCAAACCCTCGCCCCTCCCCCTGCAACTGGCCATGCAGCACACCGGACACGCCCCGGACAATACCTGGATGGTCGGCGACCACCATACCGACCTGGCCGCCGCCCGCCGGGCTGGCGTCCGGTCCGTCTTTCTCGCCAGCGGGTTTGGAAATCCCGGCCCGGAACAGGCCGATTTTGTTTGCCCCGACTTCGCGGCCTTCGCTGCCCGGTTCCTGGCCCCGGCCTGAGCAGAGGTCAAAGCTCGATGAACGTAATGCCGGCATTCTGCGTGTCAGACCGTTCGCCCGATCGCAGATCGTCGTAGCGCGATAACAGATCGCGGCCGTCCGGAGACGCCCGGGAGTAATCGTCGCCCGGCACGACGGCTTTGAGATGTCGCGCCTTCAACTCGCGGTACAGATAGGCGCGGCACGCAGTGCGCAACCGGCCTCCCGTTCCCGAGGAGCCCCAGCCATGGATCACACGCAGAACACGCACGCCCGTCTGGCGCGCGAGCGCGATTTCCCGCTGGAGCCGTTCCAGGCCCTCCTCGACGGTCGGCCGGCCGGATTCCATGTTCACCGTCCGTACCTTGACGCGCGGGCGCCGGGGGGGCGTGGCGCGCTGTACGCTCCCGCAATAGCGGCAAATCCCGGCGGTTGCCGCGATTTCATTTCCGCATGTCTCGCAATCCTTCATTCGTTCCTTGGGGAGGCATGCCGTCTCATCGGCCTGATTGCATTCCCCGGGGCGGCGCGCCTCATGTCCGCCGGCCGGCCGCTTGGAGCACATACAGGGCATCGATCGTCACAAACGGATTGCCCGTTTTCAGGGACCGTGGTCCCCAGTCTGCATACGTGCCGCGGCTCTGAATCCTGTCGGCGGGCCGGGTGTTGGTCCACTCGACGGGAAACATGCCGTCGGCCAGGCGCTTGCGTTCCAGCATGTCGAGGGCCATCTGGCAGCGCGGATCGCCCACGCGCCCGATCTCCGTCATCACCAAAAGCGCGCTGAGCACATCATAAAAACGGATCGGATAATGGATCTTGTCCACCGGCCCGCCCCATTCAGGCCGAATCAGCTCCCCATCGCGCTGGCGCCAGAGGAGGCGCCGCTGGAGCAGGAACTCCGCCGCGCGCGCCGTGGCCTTCCGCACCCGCGCCTCCCCGGTGGCCCGCTGCCACGCCGCCAGCCCGCGCAGCGGCAGCAGCGTTTCCTGCACGGAGGACGTACGGGCTCCCGGCCGCTTGTCGCAGTTCCAGCCCCCATCCGGCCACTGCATCGCCAGCAAGCGATCCACGAGAAGCGGCACGCGCGTCTCGTCGACGATGCCCAGGCCAAGCTGCGACCAGATCGCATTGCCTTCCATCGAGGCGCACCGGCGCGGCCTCTCGGGTTGGTCCGGATAGATCGCCGTGCTGGGGGGCTTCAGGAATGCCGGCGAGAACATCCACTCCAGAACCCGCTGGCGCACGGGAAACAGCCGCCGATCTCCGGGCGGATACGCGATCTCAGCCAGCGAGTACAACGTCCAGTGCGGTCCCTGCCACTTGCGGTAGGGACTCCAGCGTTCCATGTCCAGCCCGCGCAGCAGATCCTGCGCCATCCGGCATTCCCCGATTTCCCGCCGCAACCGGCGCATCGCGGGCGTCCCCTCCGATTCGCCGGCCAGCAGGCGGCGCGCCCGATAGGCAATCACGGGGTTCCGGTGCCCCCACCAGGAATCCATCCGGGTCATGACGCCTCCCCTCCCGGAAACAAGCCGGCCGATGCCGCAGGTATCCCCGCCCGGAAATGCGGATGCGTTCTGCGCCAGGCGGCGGATTTCTTTCGGATGTAGGAGGCCGTCATGTTTATGGCAACCCTCCCGGATGCACAGGTCCGCTGCTCTGCATCCGCCTCATCCTGTCCACATCTCCTTCGTTGCTGCAGGATAGGGAATCACGCGCCGGATGCGCAATGAACTTCTTGCCGAGCTGTTCAGGCGGCGGGGATGCGCCACGTCAGCCTTCCACAAGCAGTTCCTGCTGCGAATCGGGCCGGCTGGTGGCCAGTGTTCTTTGCATGTGATTCCACACGCCCTAGTCGAGATTCCGTTCGGGCGCATAGGCGAAGCGCTCGCTCCCCACCTCATCCCCGCGTCAGACGTAGCGGCGAATGTCGTCAAGGGAACGGCGGATCTTGGTGCGGATCGGAGCGTCCTGGGGATAGCCTAGGGCGATGAGCAGATCCACTTTGGAGGCGCGGGGCAGGCCAAGATGCTGCTGGACGGCGCGTTCGTTGAACCAGCCCAGCCAGCAACTGGCCAGGCCTTCTTCCGTCGCCTGCAGAACGAGGTGTTCGGTGGCAATGCCGATATCAATGAGGTTGTATTGCACGCCGCGAAACTGCGCGCCGAGGCGGGCCGCCAGTTTCATTTTCTCGGTCACGACGGCAATCAGCGCCGAGGAATCGCGCACGAACTTGTTGAGGCCGTAGGGCGGGCGGGTGCAGGCGGCCTCCGCCAGGGCGCGCACCCGGTCCGGTTCATCCACCACCACGAAGGACCACGGCTGGGAATTGCAGGCCGAGGGCGCCAGGCGCGCGGCCTCCAGGCAGCGGTCCAGCACGGTACGGTCAATCCGGCGGCCCGGTTCGTAACTGCGCGTGCTTTGCCGACGCTGTATCAGTTCCAGTAAAGTCATTGGCTTCTCCAGGTAAGGCGCAGGATCAACACCAGCAGCCACAGCCCCCCCGCCAGGATCCATCCGCCATAAAAAATGGCGGGGTGCTGCCACCAGCTCCATCCCGCAAACCCGGCCTCCGAGAACGGCCAGAACAGCGGGGTGATGAACCGGCCATCGCCATGGGTGGGCACATCGGTCAGGACGTGCAGCGGCCAGGCCAGGGCCGGCAGCCAGAGGGCGCGTTTCCAGCCGACGAGCAGGCCGTAGCCGATGGCCATGCCCAGCAGGCTGTGGGTGATGTTGTAGAGCACGAAGATGAAATCGGGGATGCCATGCCAGCGAATTCCATTGCCGGTGAAAAGATCCGCCGCGAAATGAATCCCGAGCGAGGCCAGGTCGGGCACCAGCCCGAAGAACAGCGCCGCCCACAAGGTCCAATCCACCCACTGCCGCCGGCCGATACGGTCCACCGGGCCGCGCCGGCCGCCGGCAAGACCTGGGCGGCTGCAGAGCGCCGCGCCGATCACGCCATGGAACAGCGTATCCACGGAACCGGGCCCTTCAGTCGACCGCGCCGGCGGTTTTCAGATACTCGGCCACATCCTCGATGCGGCCGAACGACAGCATCTTGCGCGCCTGGAAGCGGGCCTGGTCCATATCAATCTGCGCGATCCGGCGTTGGACGGCGGGAATCGCCATGGAATCCAGGCTGAAGGTGCTCAAGCCAATGCCCAGCAGGAAGGGCAGCATGCGGAAATCGGTGGCAAGGTTGCCGCACAGCGAGAGGGGCTTGCCGGCGGTTTCGGCCGCCGTCACGATGTTGTGGAGGGTGCGCAGCACGGCCGGATGGTGCGGGGAGAACCAATCGGCCATTTCGTCGTTGGTGCGGTCGACCGCGAGAAGGTACTGGATGAGGTCGTTGCTGCCGATGCTCAGGAAATCCGCGGCGTCGGCCAGTTCCTTGGCCAGGATGGCGGCGGAGGGCAGTTCGATCATCACCCCCAGTTGGGGCAGGCGGCTGGGTACGCCTTCCTGCTCCAGCTCCCGCTGGCAGGCACAGGCGTGGTTCCGCGCGGCGAGGAATTCATCCAGCGAGGCCACCATGGGAAACATGATCCGGCAGTGGGGATTGCCGTGGGCCGCGCGGAGCATCGCGCGGAGCTGCTGCTTGAAGATTGCCGGATTCCGCAGGGAGAAGCGCAGGGCCCGCAGGCCCAGAACCGGATTGCTCCCCTGCCCCATCTGGAAATACGACAGGGCTTTGTCGCCCCCGATGTCCAGGGTGCGGAACACGACCGGCCGCCCGTTCATCCGTTCCAGGACCCGCCGATAGCCCAGGTACTGCTCCTCCTCCGTCGGAAAGGTGGTGCGCACAATGAAGGGAAATTCCGTCCGGTAGAGGCCGATGCCCTGCGCTTTGACACGCAGGGCCACGTCGAGTTCGCTCACCAGGTTGAGATTCGCCAGCAATTTGATTTCCGTGCCGTCGCGGGTCCGGGTTTCGGACTTGACGTCCGCGGCCAGTGATTCCGAATCCGCCAGGGAACGGATCAGGGCCTTCATGGTCTCGATGGCCTCGGGCCCGGGGCGCACGATGATCTGGCCTTCGTTGGAGTCCAGCAGCAGCAGGGTTTTTTCCGGCAGGCGCAGCAGGCGCTTGTCTGTGGCGACAATCAGCGGGATCTGCAGGGCCTTGGCAAGAATGGCGACATGGGAATGCTGACCGCCGCCGAGCAGGATGAGGCCGGCAACGCCTTCCGCGGAGAGCTTGAGGATGTCCGAGGGCAAGAGTTCATCGGCGATGACGATCTGGCCGGCATAGTCCGGGCCGGTGCTGTCGAGGGTGGGCGCCGAGAGGTTGTGGAGGAGGCGGTGGCCCAGGTCTTCCACATCCAGGACCTTTTCGCGCATGGCTGGATTGGGACTGCTGGAAAACAGCTCCACGTAGTGGCGCACCTCTTCGAGGATGGCGGCCCAGGGATTCGCGCCGGCCCGGATCCGGCGGCGGATTTCGCCGGAAAAGGCTTCGTCCTTGAGCATCAGGACGTGGGCCGCGAAGATCATGGAGGCGGCATCCTGGATTTTGTCCTCCAGGCGGCGCTGGAGGTCCAGCAACTGGCGTTCGGTGACAGCCATGGCGCGGTCGAAATCCGCCTCGGTCAGGCCCAGCGGGCAAAGCGACCCTTCCTTCTCCTGCAGATATTCCCCGATGCGGGTGGACAGGCCGATGCCCATGACATCGGATGCGCCCAGGCCGCGAACCACATAGGTGCCCGGACCAAACTCCTCGGCGGAGGGATTCGGCGGCAGGGGGCGGGATTCGCCCTCGGCGGCGTGAATCTTCATGAGGAGGTGGGCGTTTTCAATCACGCCGGCGAGCTGGGATGAAATGACCTGGAGGGCGCGAATGTCATTCTGGGTGAAATAATTCCACTGGGGATCCTCGACCACGATCACGCCCACCGGGCTCATTTTGCGCAGGATGGGCACCGCCAGGAAGGAGACAAACATCTCCTCGCGGCTGCCGGGAATGTATTTGAAGTGGGGATTGTCGGTGGCGCGGGCCTCGCAGATCGGCCGCATCTCCTTCAGAGCCATTCCGGTGATTCCTTCGCCGAGCTTGAGCCGGAGGTGGCCCACGAGGTCGGGATTCAGGCCCTGGCTGGCGCGCAGGAGCAGTTCCTGGGTCTCCGGCTCATACAGAAAAATGGAACAAACCGCCGCCCGCATGTGCCAGGCCACCGTGGATACCGCTTTCGCCAGAAACGCATCCAGACCGGCCTTGAAATCGAAAAGGCCGACCAGTTCGCCGATGTCGCACATCAGGGCGACGTTGTCTTTCTGAAAATCGCTCACAAGAGGTACTGTTTTTCCGAGGGCCGGGACGAGGGAAGCTTGACTTCAAGTCCAGAAAAAGTAATTTCTCCCGCGTTTCGTGTTCCGCCTGCCCGATGGTGTAACGGTAGCACAGCAGACTCTGGATCTGTTAGTCTAGGTTCAAATCCTAGTCGGGCAACCATGGGCGGTTCTTTCCGCCGCCCGGGGGTCATGGCGCCGGAATCTCCGGAATTCATGGGCATCCCTGCCGGCCAGACCTCTGGCTCAGTTGATTCGGATCGGCATCAGGACATAGACGAAGCTGATGGTGGACCGCATCACGCCGGGACTGGTCTCATCCACGAGATCCAGAAAGACTTCGTCGGTCGTCAGTGCCTTCAGGGGGTCCATGATAAAGGCGGGATTGAAGGAAATGGCCAGGTCAGGACCGTTGTATTTCACGTCCATCGTCTCGCGCCCTTCGCCGATTTCCGCCGCCTGGGCTAAAATTTCGAGGCGGTTCTTGGTGAAGGTCAGCTTGACCCCGGAGACGGCATCGCTCACCAGCTGGGAGGTGCGGCGGACAGCCGTCAGGAGGGTCTCGCGCTCCAGGGTGGCCCACTCGCCATTCGCCTGGGGCAGCACCTGGCGGAAATTCGGATAGGTGCCTTCCACAAGCTTGGAAACCACCAGGGTGCCGTCGAACTCAAAGGCGATCTGCTTGGGAGTCGCCAGGATCTTCAGGGGGCCCGAATCGCCCAGGGTCCGCAGGAGCTCTTCCACCGTCTTCAGGGGCACGATCAGATCGATGCCGGCATCCGCGGGAAATTCAACTTCATGCTCCACCAGCGCCAGCCGGCGGCTGTCGGTGGCCACGACGCTCAGCTTGCCGCCCTTGAAGCTGAGCAGCACGCCGTTGAGCAGAGGACGGTTGGCATCGGTCGAAGCCGCATAAGCAGTCAGGCGCAGCATGTTGCGGAACGCCGCCTGCTCGAACACAAAGACCTTCGCATCCGTCATTTCCGGCAGGCTGGGATAGTCCGCCTCGGAAATGCCGTGAATCCGAAAATAGGAGCTGGCCGCATTGATGAAGGCGATATTGGACTCGTTGACCTCCATTTCGGCTTCGGCCACGCTCAGTTCCCGGAAAACGCCGAAAATCCGCTTGGCGGGAAGCGTCGTGGCCCCGGGTTCGAGCACCTCCGCCTCCATCGTGGCCCGGACGGTCAGGGACATGTCCGTCGCGGTGAGCTCCAGCCGGCCATCCTCGGCCTTGAACAGCACATTGGAAAGAACCGGCAGGGCGTTGCGCGGATTGATGACCGACTGGACCTTCTGAAGACAATCGATGATCGCTTCTTTATTCACTTTGATTTTCATGCCGCCTCCGCCTCGTCCCTCTGATTTCTAAGTTTGAATCAGTATATATCTAAAGTCTTATCAGTATGTCCTGTGAACCGTGTGGACATCAAGAACAGAATCGATTGGCCGGGCCTTCCGGGGCGGTTGGAGCTGTGAGCAACCGACCCCTCCCCCCTGTGCGCAAACCCGCGAATCCGGACTTGTCCACAAAGCCGGCGGCTTGTCCACAGGTGATTCACCGGGTTGTCCCGGACTTGTCCACATCCCGGCGCGGCGGAATTCCCGTCCGGGAAGCGGTGCGGGATGCCTGGCGAGCGGATCATTTCAGGAAGGCGCGGTCACTCCGCCCAGCCGTTGCTGAAGCGACAGGATGGTTTGGCGCAGCCCGGCGTCCGTCTTCATCTTCATGCCCACCGACCGGTGCGCATGCAGGACCGTCGCATGGTTCCGTCCAAAGGAATTCCCGATGGACGGCAGGGAGTGGTCCGTCATTTCCCGGCACAGGTACATGGCGACCTGGCGCGGGAACGCGATGTTCTGGGGCCGCTGCTTGCTGGTCATGTCGCCCAGGCGGATGTCGTAGTATTCGGCGACCACCCGCTGAATCCCTTCAATCGTCAGCGCGGTCTGGTTCTCCTGCTCGATCGTGTCGCGCAAGAGGTATTCCAGGGCCTCGATCGTCAGCGGCTTGCGCGTCAGGGACGCATAGGAGGCCGCGCGCAGGAGCGAACCCTCCAGCTTGCGAATGTTCGAGCGCACATGCTCGGCGATGAAGAAGAGGGCGTCGTCCGGAAGCTGGATCCGCAGCTGTTCGCGCTTGCGGCGCAGGATGGCCACCCGGGTCTCGAGGTCCGCCATCTCCATTTCCGTGCACAGGCCCCATTCGAAGCGCGAGACGAGGCGTTTCTGGAGGTTGGCGATTTCGCTGACCGGCCGGTCGCTGGTCATCACGATCTGCTTCTGGTTTTCGTAAAGCGAATTGAAGGTGTGGAAGAACTCCTCCTGCGTGCTTTCCTTGCCCGCCAGGAAATGAATGTCATCAATCAGGAGCAAGTCAATGTGGCGGTATTTCCGGCGGAAGGCTCCCAGCTCGTGCTGCTGCAGGGCCTGGATGAATTCATTGGTGAACGTTTCGCAAGTGGTATAGCAGACCGTGCCCTTCCCGCGTTCCAGCACCGCCTGGCCCATTGCCTGGATCAGGTGCGTTTTGCCCAGGCCGGTTCCGCCGTGGACGAACAGCGGATTGTAGGCGCGCCCGGGTGCTTCCACCACCGCCAGCGATGCCGCGTGCGCAAACGAGTTCGAGGGCCCCACGACGAAATTGTCGAAGGTGTGCCGCGGATTCAACGCCCCGCCCACGTTGCAGGTTTTCAGAACCTTCCGCTTCGCGGATACGTCCTTCTCCACGGCCGGCCGCGTCGCCGCGGGCACCTCCGCTGGCGGCCGCGAATTGTCCACCGTGAAGACAATCGTCAGGTTCTCCAGCCGGGAAATGCCCAGCGCCTTCCGTATCATGGGCAGATAGTGCTCTTCCAGCCAGTCCTGATAGAATCCGTTGGGCACGGTCAGGGTCAGTTGCCCGGGCCGGTCGTCGCCGATGGCTTCAATCACGCCGATCCAGCGGTTGTAAACGTCCGTCGAAATAGCCGAGGTCAGATATTCGCAGGCTTTCGCCCACGTCTGTTTTGCCTGTTTTGCTTCCACAGAAAATCCTCTTCTTGCCTCGACCCCTCAGTATTTCATGGCGGGTCGGTCTGCACAACTCCTAATTCAACCTTAAGGTTTCGTTCCCGCCGACCACCATTTCGACTCGGCAGGACAGGCTCTTGGACCACTTGTTAACAGCTTGTTCACAGCCGTTTCGTATCCTCAGCCCCTGAAACGGCCCCGACTGTAGGATTCGTTTCTCCTGATGGCAACCCCCATCAGTTCCCATTCATGAAAATAGATTAAACAATACTGTATATGGTATTATTGGTTTAAATATATACTATATGTGGTTTCTCTTGATTTTTCCGGAAAAACAGTAGGTATAGCTCTTGACAAGAATTTTCTGGTTGAAAACCCTCAAAAACCCGTTGAAAATCCGATCATTCACAGGCCCCCAGGCGAGGAATTACCAGCAAAACATGAAGAAATCCACAGCACCCCGCCTTTTGATCTCGACCGGCATGGAGGAAAACGATGTCCGCTATGCCACCGGTCTATCCGCCCCTGATCCCTTTTGCCTGCTCGTTGATCCCGCCGGGCATCTCCATCTGCTGGTTTCCGCCCTCGAAGCTGCCCGCGCCCGCCACACCTGTCCGCGGGCCATTCTCCATACGCCGGCCGACTTGTTTCCCGGCGAAACCCCGGTCCGCCGCCGCCTGGAGGAGCAGGTCCTGGCCTTGGTGCGCCGCCTGGGCTGCGCAGCCGTTCAGGTCGGGCCCCATTTCCCCTTGGGATTGGCCCGCACCCTGGAAGCCTGCGGCGTGAAGGTCCGGATGACGAATGCCCCCCCTTTTCCCCGTCGGGCGGTAAAATCCCCGGAAGAGATCGCGGCCATCGCGAAGGCCCAGCGGGCTGCCGTGGTCGCCATGCGGGCGGCCATCCAATGCATCCATTCCGCGACGATTGACCCCGGAGGCATCTTGAAACTCCGCGGGCGCACCCTGACTTCCACGCATGTCAAGGAGGTGATTGAACTCGCATTGCTGGCACGTCGCTGCGCCCCGGAACAGGGCACGATCGTGGCCATCGGCCCCCAGGCCGCGCGGCCGCATGATTCCGGTTCTGGCCCCCTGCGGGCGGGCGTGCCCATCGTGATCGATATCTTTCCGCGCGACAAGGACACCGGCTACTGGGGCGATCTCACCCGCACCGTAGTCCGCGGACCTGCGCCTGCATCAATCCGGAAAATCCATTGCGCGGTGCTTCGCGCCCAGCAACTCGCGCTGGCCATGCTTCGCCCGGGCGTCGAAGCGCGTGCGGTCCATTGCGCGGTCGCGGCTTTCTTCCGTCAGGCGGGTTTTGATACCCGCCTGGCGCCACCCGGCCGCGAATGCGGATTCATCCATAGCCTGGGTCATGGCCTGGGGCTGGATATCCACGAATCCCCGGGCCTGCGCCACGAGCCGGGCCGCCTGGTGGCCGGCAACGTCCTGACCGTCGAGCCCGGCCTGTACTATCCCGCCCTGGGCGGCGTGCGGATCGAAGACACCGTGGTCATCACTCCCGCCGGACATAAAATCCTCGCCACCTGCCCGAAAAAACTGGAAACATAGGCGGGCATGAAGCAGGCATTCATCACCGCCATTCTGGTGCTGGGCATAGTCGTGCTGGGCGCCTGGGTTTGGCTCCGCTGGTTTGAATACCACTCGCTCTACTACCCCGAGCGAGACGTGACCACCACCCCGGCCCGCTTCCAGGTACGCTATCAGGAGGTGCAGTTCGTCGCGCCTGACGGAGTTTCCCTGGCGGGTTGGTGGATTCCCGCCAACCGGCCCTGTGCCACCGTTGTATACTGCTCCGGCAACGCCGGCAACATCGGCCATCGCGCGCACCTCGCCCCGGAATTCTACCGGCGCGGATTCAATCTCCTCCTGTGGGACTACCGCGGCTATGGCCAGAGCTCGGGACGTCCGTCCGAAAAAGGACTCTATGCCGATGCCACTGCCGCTTTTGATGCCGCCGAAGCCTTGAGCGGCAAGCTGCCCGTCATGGTTTACGGCCATTCCATCGGCGCCGCCGTCGCCATCCAAGTGGCCTGCGAACGGCCCGTTGCCGGCCTTGTGGTTGAAGCCGGGTTCGCTTCCGCCGCCGATCTCGCCCGCCGCCGGTTTCCACGCCTGCCCAGCGATCGCCTACTCTCCGTCTCGTATGATGCCGCCGCGCGGGCGATGACCCTCTCCGGCCTGCCCAAGCTCTTCGGACACAGTCTCGACGATGACGTCATCCCCTTCCAGAGCGGTCGGATCCTCCACGGCGCGGCCGCCGCGCCCAAAACCTTCGCCATTCTCGCCGGCGATCACACCCACGCCTCGTGGTTTTCTCCCGGTGCCCCCGGAAATGCCGAACTCGAGGCCTTTCTCGCCCGGTTCAAGCCGTAGCGCACCTGCGGTATCCCAAGGTCGGAAATGCGGGGGCGGCACTTGACCCGCGCTTGCGCCGGCCCGGTTCAACGGCCATGGAAGCAGCAAAGCGGCTCTATTCCAACGCGGTCGCCAATGCCAGCAGCGTATAGGCCGTCACCAGGTTGGGATCCGCCTCCCACCACCGGTTGTTCTCGTTCACCCAGAACCCATCCGGGCTCTGCAGGGCGATGATCCGCCGCACGACTTCTTCGCGCCAGGCCACGGAGCGACCGTCGGCGCTTGTGAACGTGTCGTCTCCGGCCGCTTTCAAGCTTTTGGTCAGCACGTTGAAGAAATAATAGAGGCCCTGCTGGCCCATGCCGGGATTTTCATCCAGGGACCAATGCCGCCGGGCCCAATCCTTGGCAGACTGCACGCGGTTGTCCCCCGCATCCACTTCGGCATACAGCAAGGCCAGCAGGCCGGCATAGGTCATGCTGCCGTAGGAACGCAACATGACCTTGCCTTCCGCATTGGTGATGGATGGGCCGGCCCCCGGCGTGTAGGCAAATCCACCGTGGTCTTCCTCGCGGTCGCTCACCCACGAATTCGTGTTCACACCCGGCAGGTTTTGGACCTGCGCGAGGAATTCCTGCGCCGCCGCCCAGTCCAGGTCGGCTTTGGGTTCGCCCGCGGCCCGCAGATCCTCGACATCCTGTGTCAGGCGCATCGCCTCAAAGGCCATATAGGAGTTGGACAGATCCGTGTAGGGGCGACCCTGGTCCGCGTCATATCCCATGCCGCCCCGATACGCCCCCGGGCCGAGGTATTGCATCTTCGCCAAGTGGGTGCGCGCCTTTTGCACCACTGGCACCAATTCCGGCCGGCCCAGGGCGTGCAGCGCCGTCATGCATACCGCCGTGTTGTAGTTTGCCAATCCCCCGCCCTTTCGTTCCATCGAGGGCGCCCGCCAGATGGAGCCATCCTCCTGCACACTGGTCAGGATGAAGACCAGCGCGCGGTCAATGGCGGACTTGTAGGGCTCCGAAGCAGTTGCCTGCAACGCCCACATTGCCAGACCCGTCAGTGCAGGCGAATCCGCCAGCGACCAGTGACCGTCCGCCTGCTGCTGGCCCACCAGCCATTCCGCCCCTCGGGACATTGCTCGCCGCGCCTCGGCCGCCAATTCCGGCGGCAACGCCGCGCCGGCCAGCGTGACCGCCATCAGCCATCCGATCAGCGCCCCAATTCCCAGTTTCTTCATTTCGTCCGTCCTTTCCCAATCATTTGCTCTTTCAATATCAACGGCCTGGCTCCGTTTGAAGTTCAATCATCCTGCCCGTTGATCTCCGGGCCGAGGTAACCTCACGACACGGGATTGCGAATATCCGGATGACTGATGTCACGCCCTTGAACGCTACCCACTCCCCGTCAGCCCAGGACCGGTGGCTTCCAGCCATCATCTGAGGCAAGAAATGATTAATTAAACATTGAATGAATAAAATCGATAATATAATCGAGAATATCAATATTAAATATAATGTTTAATTAAATGTTATCTTTGCTGGGGGGAATGGGCCGGATACGGTGTGCGGCCATCGGAAACAACCTCTCCAAACACCGTATTGCAGATTTCTCCGGCGGATGAAGCATGGGTGCGACAGAAGTGCGTCTTCTATTGGAGGGGATGACCCCAGCCCATCGGCAGGAGCTGGGAACCCTTGCCAAGCACACGTTCGGGCGAATGCCCGGCTAATCCATCACTCTTTGTGGGGTTATCCCTGCATAACGGCCGCGCCAAAAAACGTGTCCCCAAAAAACGTTGCATTTCCAGGGGCCGCATCCAAAAATGAACCACTATGTCTGCGCCAGTCCAGCCCGAACCCGATGATTTTTTTCTCATGGCGCAGGTGCGAGATGGCTCCGATGACGCTTTCCGGCAACTTGTGGAACGTTATCAACGTCCCCTGCTGAACTTCTTTGCCCGGATGGGCGCTTCTCATCATTGCGAGGATCTCGCCCAGGAAACCTTTGTTCACTTATGGAAATACCGGCACAAGTACAAACCCGTTGCCAAGTTTACGACCTTTCTCTACACCTTGGCGCGCCACACGTGGCTGGATTCCCTCCGGCGGCAAATCCGGTTCCAGTTGTTTTCCGAACGCTATCGGGCCGCCGTCCCGGATTCCACCGATGGCGGCCTCCCGCGGCTATTCAAACGCCTCGACATTCAGGCTGCCCTGGAGCGGCTTTCCCCAAAATTGCGCGAGACCCTGGTCTTGGCCGTCCATCAGGGGCTCGCCTACGACGAAATCGCAGCCATTTTGCACGTTCCCCTCGGCACCGTAAAATCACGGGTCTTCAATGCCCTGGCCACGTTGAAAAAGATGTATGATGAACAGCCCTGATCCATCCCATCCGGACCCGCTTCAGGATCCGCAGTTTGCCAGCCTGGTCGAGCGGCTGAAGGCCCAGGAAGAACCGCGTCCCTCTGTCGATTTCACCGTCCGGACCATGGCGGCCCGGTACCGGCCGCGTTCCTTGCGGACCTGGGGCCTTCCGGCTATTGCAGCCGGGCTCGCCCTGTTGCTGGGCGCAGGACGGTGGATTTTCCATCCGGGGCCGCTTCAGCTGCAAGCGGGGGCATCATCGCCCGTGGCGATTTTAATGGCCGCCCAAGGTGCCGATGGCGGTTGGTCGGCTGATGTCCGTCAATCCCCTTCCCGCTATGATGTCAGCCTCACGGCGCTTGCGCTTCTGGCGTTGATGCAACAGGATGCCGCTACGGATCCGGGACCTGAAGCCGCGGCCATCCGGGCCGGTCTCGCCCATCTGCTGCGTCAGCAGCGGCCGGACGGCCGCTTCGGCGCCGATTTTTCCGGGTCGGCCTTTACCCACTATCTCGCTACAATGTGCATGATTTCCGCCCTTGATCGGGTGGCTGCCGACCCTGACTGGGCGGCTGCCGCCGCACGCGCCCGCCCCCATCTGCCGCCGACAAGTCAAATGACCCGGTTGAATGCCAATCTCGCCCGGCCTGAATTGTTTCCGGAACGCTGGGCCGATGCCGGCGGGCCGGTGGCACACGCCGCCCTCGCCATGCTGAAGCGATAGTGCCGGGGTTAGGGTTCCGGGGCCGTCGCCGCTGATGCGCCGTCGGCTGCGCCGGATTGCGCATCTTCGTGATGCTCAAAGCGGATCGATTCCATGATGCCCAGCACCTCGGACCAGTCGTTCGTATCGATCACCGTCGCGACAAACGATAGCAACAAAGGACCTGTTTCCAAGTCGCCGTGAGCGCGATGTGAGTGGGTCTTCCGATGGAAATAGACATGACCATTGGCATGTGCCCCCATAATCAGCGTCTGAGACAGCGGATTTCCGTCCTGGTCCAGGCCAAACCGCTCATTGATCAAGGCGATGACGGATCTTTCTTCCCTGTCCATCGGCCCTATTGCCATTTCGGCACCCGTTGTGTTCCTGGCCGTGATGAGAGAGCCGGGGAATGCGGCCGGCGGACGATTGGATGCGTCATCTGGATCGCTGCCGGTGGTGGTGACCGTCCATCCGACCGGGGCCGAGACATGGAGCGTGCCATGGGCAGAAACCAAAAAGTCACCGGGAATCGCAAATTGATATTCCGCAGAGGCGGCAGGAAACGTCAGGCAAGCCATCGCCATTATCATGGACCGAAAAATCCACATCTCAATTCCATCCAACAAGTTCTTATCGTCATCCTGATGTTCTTAGACCCCTGTGTCAGTCAATTTTTGAACCGTGCTCCATCCTGCCGGACGAGCCTGCGATTATTCCCGCAGAATCCGCCATTTCACTCTGATCACGACCCTGCTGGCCATACTGATAGTGTCCTTTGGCTCTGACCTAAATGCCCCATGGGAACCCTTTGCACGGAAATCTTTTCTTGGTTTGAATACAATATCTAGTATTAATTAACTATGATTCACATGAAAGTGGAAAATATATCTATTTACTACTTAAAATTTAAATAAATTGATTTTCAATCTATGCATAGTTAATTAACAATGTGTTCTCATCGAAAGATCCATCAGCGCATTACGGTTCCGTTTCTCTTCAGCCAAATCGAGAGAATAGCGATATCGGCCGGTGTGATGCCGGATATCCGGGAAGCCTGGCCAAGGTCATGGGGACGAATGGCGGTGAGTTTTTCCCGGGATTCATAGCGCAGGGCTTGAATGGAATGGTAGTCGAAATCATCAGGGATTCGCTGCCGGGCGATCTGTTCCGATCTGGCAATCTGCCGTTGTTCGCGATCAATATAACCTTCATATTTCAGCGTGAATTCCACTTGCTCTATCACCTCCGGAGACAGGTCCGGGCGGCGCATGGGAATGGTCGCATAATCAACGTCGGGGCGCTTGAGCAATTGAGCCAAGGAGGCGCCTTCATAACGAGTGCCTTCCAGACGGTTGATTTCGTCGGCGATGGCTTGTTGGATCCGCTGGACTTGCTGCACGCGCGAGTTTGGGACAAGGCCTAGGTTTCGGGAATGATTCCAGAGCCGGAGGGCTGCATTGTCCTGTCTCAACAACAACCGATGCTCAGCCCGTGAAGTGAACATGCGATACGGTTCATTCGTCCCTTTCGTGACCAAATCATCAATTAAAACGCCGATATATGCCTCGTGTCGTTTTAGCATAACACTTTCCTTATCAATTAAATACATTACTGAATTCACTCCGGCCATGAAGCCTTGTGCCGCGGCCTCTTCATATCCAGTTGTCCCATTCACCTGTCCGGCAAAATAGAGCCCCCCGATCCGCTTGGTTTCCAGGGTGTGGAAAAGCTGCGTCGGATCGAAAAAATCATATTCAATGGCATATCCGGGTGCCAGAAATTCAGCTCGTTCGAGGCCCGGGATGGAATGAATCATTCTTTTTTGCACCTCGATCGGAAGACTGTTCGACGTTCCGTTGGGGTAGATTTCAACGACCTGCCGGCCCTCCGGTTCAACAAAGACATGGTGATCCACGTGGTGCGGAAATTTCACCACTTTGTCCTCGATCGACGGACAATAGCGAACACCGGTACCGGCAATAAGCCCGCCATAAAGGGCGGATTCCGATAAATGTGTCTGGACGAGTTGAACCGTCTTGTCCGAGGTGTGAGTGATCCAGCACGGCATTTGGTTGGATCCGGGAATCCATGGGGAGAATGGCAGGCCGGTTTCCGTTCCACGTGGAACAATAGGCCGGTTGTTTGGCGGCAAGCACCCGCCAGGCATGGAATGTTCCACGTGGAACAAATGAGCGGAATCCCGACAACGCCAGCTGAAGAATGGCGGTGGAAATTCTCCCGGCTGGAGGGTCATTTTGGAGTAATCGATGGAATTTTTATGGAGGCGCGGCGGAGTTCCGGTTTTGAGCCGTTCGATCCGGAATCCCAAACTTTGGAGTTGTTGACTAAGTTTTGCTTCAGCCGGTTCTCCCAGTCGACCGCCATCCAGAACTTGATGGCCAATGTAAATTTTTCCTCGCAGGAACGTCCCTGCCGTCAAAATAACTGATTTTGCGCCCATCAAGCCTGATTTTCTGCCCAAAACGCCACAAACCCGGTCATTTTGAACTTTCAGGCCTTCGATCTGGTCTTGAATGAGTTCCAGATGCTCCTGGGCATTGAGAACAGCCTGCATTCGATTGGAATAGGCCGGTTTGTCACATTGTACGCGATTAGCCTGAACAGCCGGCCCTTTGCGTCGGTTCAGAACGCGGAACTGGATTCCCGTGCAATCGGTATTGAGGGCCATTTCGCCCCCAAGGGCATCAAGTTCAAAAACCATATGAGATTTGGCCATACCGCCGATGGAAGGATTGCATGACATGCGAGCGGCTGCAGCATTCTCCATGGTGACCAACGCCGTCCGCGCCCCAAGGCGAGAGGCTGCCAAGGCTGCTTCGCATCCGGCATGACCGGCGCCAATTACAATGACATCATATGAGTTCAATTGCCTGAAAATTGGATAAACAGGGGAGGAAGTGCTGGATCCAAGGGATCAAAACTGAAAAGTCAGCACCTCATATAATGTGAAATAAATCACATAATATTGACTAAGATCTGATGTCCTTTGAGCATCCCGAAGGTTGTTTTGCTGAAGATATTCGTAAATTAATTCGATTAATCAGTTATTTTCCAACACAAAACCTTAAAAATATAGAATCCAGCATATCTTCTGTGTAATTTTTCCCTAAAATGCATCCAATTTGTTCCAATGCGCTCTGCGCATGAGTAGCCGCCAGTACCAGTTCGGCTTCAGAGTCGTCCTTCAGGCGATTTTGGCACCTATTGAGATCATCCGCTGCATGCAACAGGGCATCTCGGTGCCTTGCAGAAATTGCCACGGTACCGGCATCGGCTGTGATGTTTCTTTGGAGGAGTTTTTGGAGGATTTTGGTGCCAATTTCGTCCCGAGGATGATTGTTTTTGAGGGAAACGGCCAAAGAATCCAATTTTGGGAGGTCATCGGGCCTGATTTTCTGACCCAGATCGATCTTGTTCAATACAACCAAGATAGTGCGAGGGTCATGGGCGTTTAAAAAAGCCGTTTCATCCGGTGAGACGGCTTGAGAAGCATCCAAGAGGCAGATGCAGAGGTCCGCCTGGGAGAGGGCATGACGGGTTCGGCGGACTCCTTCCTGCTCGATTTCGCAAGGGGTATCGCGCAACCCGGCAGTATCGATCAGATGGATGGGATAGCCTTGCAGGATGACTTCAACTTCAATGGTGTCGCGCGTCGTACCGGGGTGGGGGGAAACAATGGCCCGGTCGTGGCCGGCCAACAGGTTTAACAGGGTGGACTTGCCGACATTGGGAGCGCCAGCGATGACAACTCGGGCGCCGTCGCGGAGCAAATGCCCTTCCTGCCATGTGTTCAGCAAAGCTTGAATATCGGCGGAAAGGACGTTTATCCGCTTGCTGATGTTCGATGCAACAGTATGGGGGACTTCATCATCCGGAAAATCAAGCATGGCTTCAAGATCTGCAGTGACGGCCAGGAGTTCTTGGTAGAGAGAGCAGATGCGCTGGCCGAGGGCGTCTTCAAGCTGGGCCGTGGCGAGCCGGGCAGAGCGTTCAGACCGGGCGTGGATGAGATCGAGGACGGCTTCGGCCTGGGTCAGATTGATTTTATCGTTCAAGAAGGCGCGTTTGGTGAATTCTCCCGGTTCGGCCTGGCGCGCGCCAGCCGCAAGGGCGGCGCCTAAGATGCGGCGAGCGGTTTGGGAGCCCCCGTGGCATTGGATTTCCACGCTGTCTTCGCCGGTATAGGAATGGGGCGCCCGAAAAACCAGCAGCAAGGCGTCATCCAGGATTTCGCCGGAGCCGGGATGGATGGCCTGGCCATGGACAAAAGTGCCGGCAGGGCGTTCAGAAGGGGGAGGTACCGGGCAGCGGAAAATTTGATCGGCAAGGGGGAACGCAGCGCGTCCGGATACGCGGACGATGGCGATGGCGCCAGCGCCGGAGGCGGTGGCAATCGCGGCGATGGTATCGACTGGATGAGGCAGGGGCATGTGGGCGGGTTGATACACCCAAAAGCGGCCAACCGCAATCACGGAAGCGGAGAAAAACCCGCTGGGGCATATTTGCGATTTGGTGCACCGTCCCCCCAGCACCGGGCAACATAGGCGGAAGCACACGAAAGCGCAGACATCACACGACTCCGGTTCGGAGTCCAGCCTTCAGGTTGAAGTCAGGTCCCCAACCGCATCACCCCTCGACCGGCTAAGCTACGGTTCCGGTCGTCTGGGACCAACTCGAATTGCCCGGCGGAAATCTACGGTGAGCCCGGGGCGCCCGTCGCCCTTGAATAGCCCGGCGCAGTCTATCACGTTGTCGAGCCGCAGAAACATGATCACGCCGTCCGAGGTGCCGAAGCACCGGGGAGCCGCGCTGGCGGAATGGTCCTTGACTTGGGTGGGCCGGTCTAACGTTCTGGCGCCAGGCATCCCCCGACAACTTCCGGTTCATTCCAAACCGGGGTGACCGGCCGGGTGATTCGATCGGGTGGTTCGCCCCGCCCTTTTTGCTTGTGCGCCGCGGGTGGAGTAGCGTAGAAACGCCCACAGTCGCGAGGCATTGGGACGGTAGCTCAGTTGGTAGAGCACGAGCCTTTTAAGCTTGTGGTCGTGGGTTCGAGCCCCACCCGTCTCACCATTTGAAAACCCCGGTTTTATTGAGTAAAAGCGGGGTTTTCGCCTTTTCGGGCATCAATCGGACTTCGGGCATATTCGGGCATATTCTGGCCTAAATCGGGTCTAAAAGGGAGACAAAAGGGAGACAGTGGAAAAAGGGCAGGGGTTGCGGCTGGGCGGTGTCCGGGTTGTGGCCGTTTTCACTCCATCGGAAAAAGGGAGACAGAAAAGGAGACAGTGAACGGCATTCTTTCCCCCTATGTGCCGTCCCCAGCCCCGATCCAGCCCCGGCCATGTCACGGCATGGGCGGCGGGGCGGGCGGCTCTCGCGGCCCCGGCCCGGCCCGTCGCCCCCTTGCCGGATAGGTTGGCCCACCTTGCCCCCCGGCTCCCGGCATCCAAGCCCGCCAAACGGCCCCACAAGTC
>Ga0209509_1000226_pt1 | contig 60269 bp, 52 predicted proteins | sample BioC13SIPDNA_FD_185743 | JGI IMG/M metagenome (GOLD analysis project Ga0209509, IMG submission 185743) | Anaerobic biogas reactor microbial communites from Washington, USA - Biogas_R1_A C13 SIP DNA (SPAdes) (version 2) | ecosystem: Engineered > Bioreactor > Anaerobic > Unclassified | place...
CCCGGATGGTCTCAGTCATCGGAATCCACCACCTTCCTGCAGCGGTCGATGCCGTAGATAACATTCAGGCCGGAGCCGTTGTCCCAATCGACCATGATGCTGCCGGTATCATCGACTCCGATGACGGTGCCTCTGGTTCCCACCGGAGGAGCCTGCGCATCGTCCATCTGGGTCAGCTCCACACGAGTGCCGACCGGGTAGGTCTGGCGGAGGTGCTCAATGACAGCCTTATTCGGAAACCGCATCGTCTGTCACCTCCATTCGTTTGGCACCGGATTTGAAGGCGCTGGAGCCGGAGAGGTTCCGGAGCAGGATTTTCCGGTCGGTCTTGTACGCATCCCCGATGAAGCCCAGCCGGAGCAGGAAGCAGCGGAAGGCGTACTTCTCATTGTCAACCGGCTTTTCCTTGGCAGTGATGCGCTTGGCGTCCTTGGACATCCGGCAGAGCGCGGTAATGAAGTGGGTGTAGGCGGTGGCTTCCTCCGGCTGCGGCTCGGCGAACCACGGGAAGGTGACGCGGTCTTCCTGAAGCTCGAAGCGCAGGTCGTCGATGCCCAGCGCCTTTTTGATGAGGCTGCCCTTGGCGTCCAGTAGCTTGGTCATGTTCCCGACCTGAACCTTATCGAGCGGAACCGCAATCGTAAGGCCCACGTCTTCCTCCTGAACCGCTTCCTCCGGCTCCTCGGTCGTTTTCTCCGGTGCCTCGCAAGCGAAGCCCGCAGCCGCGATGCCCTCCAGCACCCGCTCGACCTCCTCGCTGTCGGCGCGGTCGTCGAAAAGCAGGGTGCCGTCCTTGGTGACGCTGAAGTAGTCGATTTCGTAGTTGCAGGTCGGCATAAACTTGTAGACTGCCTTGGCTCCAGTGATGCCGGAGATGACTTTGACCAGCTCCTTGCGCCGGTCGCCGGTTACGTTGTACCTGATTTCCATGGTTGAAATCCTCCTGTATATGTTTTCCCCGTTCAGGGTAGTCACATATTCGCTCTACAGGCACAGAATAGCAAGTCAATTCTGGAGCATAAATCCGACAAAGATGTGCCTTGGAACGTGTGTAATAGTGACAATCAGGAGGCGGGCTCGACGTCCTTCACCAGCGCCGCGTAGGGCAGTTTTTCGCCGTCGCGGATGACGTAGACACCGTCAGCATCCCCGGTGTCATCCACATATCTGCGAAGGATGACAGATGCGTACTTTTCGTCGAGCTCCATCGTGCAGCAGGTGCGGTTCATCTGCTCACAAGCCATGAGCGTAGAACCGCTGCCGCCGAAGGTATCGATGACGATGGCGTTCTCCTGCGTGGAGTTTCCGATAGGATAGCCCAGCAGGTCGAGCGGCTTACTGGTCGGGTGATTTGCGTTCCGCTTGGGCTTGGCAAAATTCCAGATGGTAGTCTGCTTTCGGTCGGAGTACCACGGATGCTTTCCGTTCTGCATGAAGCCATAGAGCACCGGCTCATGCTGCCACTGGTAATCCGAGCGCCCCAAAACCAGCGAATCCTTCACCCAGATACAGCATCCGGCGAGATGGAAACCAGCATCGATGAAAGCCCTGCGGAAGTTGAGACCCTCGGTATCTGCGTGAAAAACGTAGGCGGCACCACCTTTTTCGAGGTGGTCGGCCATGTTCTTGAAGGAGTCGAGCAGGAAATGGTAGAATTCCTCGTCCTTCATGGAGTCATTCTGAATGGTCAGGCCGCTGGAGCTCTTGAAGGAAACGCCATAGGGTGGGTCGGTCAGAATGAGATTTGCTTTCCGGCCATCCATGAGCGCTGCCACATCCTCGGCGCTGGTGGCGTCACCGCACATGAGCCGGTGTCTGCCGACTGTCCAGATATCGCCACGCTTCACAAAGGCTGCCTTCTCCAGCGCAGCACTCAGGTCGTAATCGTCATCTTCCGCGTCAGAATCGCTCCCGTCCTTGAACAGGTCAGCCAGTTCCTTCTCGTCAAAGCCGGTAAGGGAGACGTCAAAAGCCTCGCCCTGCAGCGCTTCGATTTCCACCCGGAGGAGTTCTTCATCCCAGCCTGCGTCCATCGCCATGCGGTTGTCGGCGAGAATGTAGGCTTTTTTCTGTGCTTCGGTCAGGTAATCCACAAAGACACAGGGCACCTCGGTGATGTCTTCCTCCTTGGCGGCAAGCAGACGACCGTGACCGGCGATGATGCCATAGTCACGGTCGATGATGATAGGGTTGATAAAGCCGAATTCCCGCAGCGACGAGCGGAGCTTCATGACCTGTTCCGGCGAATGCGTCCGGGCATTGTTGACATAGGGTACCAACTTGCTGATGGGCACCAGCTGCATATCAGTCGTTGTTTTCATACGAGCCCCCATTCCGCGAACTTCTCAAAGCCGCCGACAGAGCGGATATAATTTCGGCAGATTTCGACGATTTCCGCATATGACCTGCCGTCCACGGTGTCATCCCCGATAGCGCAGCAGAGTTTCACGGGCTGGCCAATCTCCTGTGCCTTGAGGAAAGCATAGACGTTCACGGACACATCCGCTTTCGAGAGGTCTTTCCCATGCAGACCGCCGCCGGTGACACCGTCCGCCATATCGGAGCCCAGCTTCCGGTTGGTCGCGCCGGAATCCACATCTGTGCCGCCCGTCCAATCGCCGAGCGGATTGACCTCGGCACCGGGATACAGCTCCCGAAGCTCGTCCGAGGGAGCGTTGCTCTGGCAGAGGATGAGCCGGTCGCCGTCCAGAATGTATTTCCCGTCAGTGGGGTATCTTTCGTAGATGGAGTGGGCGATGCCGGAGAGCTCATGCTGCTCAGGTGTGATACACATTCCTTTGAAAATGCCGTTGTCGCCGCAGCGAAAACCGTCACGCTGGTTGTCGGAGAGATGTACATCCTGAGCGACCTCGGTGTAATCAAGCGCGAGGTTACCGGCGATACGGTGGACGATGCCTTCGACGTCCTCAGCAGACAGATGCGTAGATGTCTCCGCAATGATGTGACAAACATGATGACCGAGCAGGACTTCGACTGCGATGCGCGGGTCGGGCTCCTGCGCATAGGCAAGGTCGACCAGGGCTCCGGCGATGCGGTCTGCGATTTTATCCGGATGGGCCGGATTCACTTTTTCATACATAGTCAGCTTCCTTTCCGCGCCCGGAGCAGTCGTTCCATCGTATCATCCATCGGGGTGACACCGGTGTACTCGGTCGCACAGTTTTCTTTTACGATTTGGTATATCTCCATCCAGAGCCGGTTGGTCTGGCTCATAAAGTTCTGACTCATCGCCACATAGGGCGACTGAATCGCGCTGCCGGTGGTGGGATGCTTGGCCAGAAAGCCGAACTCTGTCACGGCCTCCTCGCACTGTATCCAGCGGGCCACACTCATGGCGTAGCGCTCCAGAAGCTGTGGAGATACCAGAGAGGCGCAGCCTCGCTCGGCCAGCCACTCCCAGGTCTCCTTGTAGATGTCCTCGGCGACCAGCGCCTTGCCGTCCTTTTGAACAGCGGAGAGCATTTTGGACGGCTTCGGCATCGCCTGACCCTCCAGCTCGGCAGCGCGGTCATCGAAGCTGATGACCGTCAGCGCCCGTTTGCCGGGATTGCCCTCCGCAATCTTGTCTGCTAAGGGCTTTTTCTTGGCTCCGGCCCCGATACGGGCACCGCCACGGTTGGTACCGTCCTTTGCCATTTCGATTCACCTCCAGTTGCCGGGGTATATTCCCCGTTTGAAATCGCGTTTTTGTGCGCGAAGGCCCACGCCCGTTCCACGGGGAAAAGGCCGTAGAGATTTTGACCGCCCCTACCGGTTCTCCCGATTATGCCAGCGGTCGCCGCGTTCGGCATGAATCCGCGCATGGCACTCTTTGCAAAGGGCCATCAAATTGCTGCGGTCGTGGGTTCCTCCCTGCGAGAGAGGGAGCTTGTGGTGAATCTCCTCGGTTGGCGTGTACACACCTTTCGCAAGGCAGACTTCACACAGTGGGTGTTCCGCAGCATAGCTGTCCCGGATGCGTTTCCATGCCCGTCCGTACCGACGCTTGGTAGCAGGGTCACGGTCGTACCGTTCATAGCGCTGGGCTTCCAGCTTCTCGTGTTCCGGGCAGAAGCGCCGGTCAGTCAGGTTGGGGCAGCCGGGAAAAGAGCAGGGCCGTTTTGGTTTCATGGGCATTCCTCAATCACCTCCGGGGATAGAAAAAGCCTCCGCAGGATTGCTCCCACGAAGGCTTGGCCCTATTTTTCACACTACCATAATATCACTTATCAACGTGCCATTCCGTGCCAAAGTGTGCCAACTTTACGCTGGCGGCTGGAAATTTCTAAGAGCCGAGGCGTGGATGCGATGAACCGTCCGCATGGACACGCTCATCAGCACTGCAATCTTCTCCCAACCGTAATTGTTGATGTACCGGAAGCGGAGAAGGAGCTGCTCATCCACATTGGCCAGCTGAGAGATGGCTTCACTGATTTCTGCCTTCAAATCTACCAACCGGTCTATCTCTGCATTTATCTTTTTCTCCGCGTCAATGATTTTGCAGATGGTCTTCTCGAAGGGCGCTTCCGCGCTCCTTGTCTTGGAGACCCGGACGCCATCGTAATTAACTCCGCTCAGGCTGGTAGCCAGGTCGCGCAGTCTGTCCAGCTCGGACAAATCGGAATTGATGCGTTCGTTCAGCCGGTAGGCTTGGGAGAGATATTGCTTTGCCGTCATCTGGCGATTCCTCCTTCCTGTATTTTCTTCATGAGCGCCTCACCATCCAGACCGGAGAGCAGTTCAAACCATCCGGAGCGGAAGAATCGCTCAAGGCTCTGGAGCTCGGTTTGGTGTTTGAGATAGGTTTCGTGCTGCTTGTCTTCCTCATCCCGTGGCGGATTTTGTCGAAACCAGTCGAGCTCCGCATCGTAATCCTTTGCTGCCAGCACCACGATGGCGTGGGCCAGCCGGGTATAAGCGTCATCCACAGGCGTCACACCTCCAGAGCCACCTTGACCGCATCGATAAGTGCGGCCTGTGTTCTGTCCTTGGCCTCCAGCGCCTTCAGGATTCTCTCGTCAATGGTGCCCTTGGTGACGATATGCTGTATCACCACTGTTCCGGAGCTCTGGCCTTGCCGCCACAGTCTGGCATTGGTCTGCTGGTAGAGTTCCAGAGACCACGTCAGACCGAACCAGATGAGAGTGGAACCACCGGCCTGCAGGTTGAGCCCGTGACCGGCTGAGGCCGGATGGATGACGGCCACCGGGATTTTGCCGCTGTTCCAGTCTGCGATATCCTTGCTGGACTTCAGTTCCCGGACATCAAAGCGCTTTTTGATACGCTGCAGGTCGTGACGGAACCAGTAGGCCACCAGAATCGGCTTGCCATTGGCGGATTCGATGATATCCTCCAGAGCGTCCAGCTTCCGGTCGTGGAACTCTATCGTGTCGCCGGTGTCAGCATAGATGGCACCGTTGGCAAGCTGGGCCAGCTTTCCGGTCAGGGCCGCTGCGTTAGCAGCAGTCACCTCGCCGTCCGGGAGCTGAAGGATGAGCGCCTGCTTGAGCTTCTCGTACCGGTCGGCCTCCGCATCGGAGAGATAGACCTCATAGCGGGTGGAAACCAGCTCCGGCATCTTCAGATGGTCGGTGGATTTCATGGAAATCGTGATGTCGGAAATCAGACTGTATATGGCTTCCTCCGCTCCCGGCATAGGCTTGTAGGAATAGATGATTTGCCCGTTGCGTTTGTCCGGGAGGAAGAAGGTGTTCCGGTACTGCGTGATGAAGCGACCGAGGCGATGGCCCATATCCAGCAGCCGGAACTCTGCCCACAAATCCATGAGGCCATTGGAGGAAGGTGTGCCGGTCAGCCCAATGATACGCTTGACCTTGGGCCGGATGCGCAGCAGGGCTTTGAAGCGCTTGGACTGGTGATTTTTGAAAGACGACAGTTCATCGATGACCACGGTATCGTAGTCAAACGGGAAGCCGCTGCTCTCGATGAGCCAGCTCAGGTTCTCCCGGTTGATGATGGTGATGTCCGTACTGACCATCAATGCAGCCTTCCGCTCTCTGGCGCTGCCCACAGCAACGGTATAGGTCAGGTCTTGCAGGTGCGCCCATTTTTCGATTTCCGCAGGCCAGGTATCGCGGGCCACACGGAGTGGCGCGACCACCAGAACACGATGGGCCTCAAAGCTGTCAAACAGAAGGTCGGCGATGGCCGTCAGGGAGATGACCGTCTTGCCAAGTCCCATATCGAGTAGGACAGCTGCCACAGGGTGAGTTTCGATGTAGTCGATGGCATAAGCCTGATAGTCATGTGGCTCGAAGTTCATCCAGCATCCCTCCAATCTGCTCAGTGCCGTCAATCACATACACCCGGAAGCCCAGAGACCGCAGCAAGCGGTGCCGTGCCAACTGGAGCGGGCGCGGGGCTTTCCCCGGTGCTTTCAGTTCTACAAAGGCAATAACGCCATCCGGTAGTAAGACAAGGCGGTCAGGCATCCCGTCGAAACTCGGAGACACGAACTTTACAGCGATGCCACCGGCCTTCTTAACCATCAGGGATAATTTTTTCTCGATGTCCTTTTCTCGCATATAACGCTCCTTTTTCTATGGTCATGCAAGGTGTATCAATGCCAATACAAGACTTTTTCTTATTCTGATTTTTATGGCCCTTAGAAAAAGTCTGTAAAACACATTGATACACCTTGTCATTAGGGCCTTCAGGTCAGAAAATCGTCTCCGGCATCGTCCATGTCCGTCCGCAGCCGCACTCCCTTGAAATACCGTTTCCGGTTCAAGGTCACGCGCTCAAATCCGGCGCTCTCCATCGCAAAGTAGAAGTCTGCCGTGCTGCGCACATACTCGTTGGTGTCGATGCAGTAGTTCCGATACGCCTGATAGAGCGAGGAGGAGCTCTCCCGGAAACCGTCGCCGGTCTCGCACTTGTCCTCCATGAAGTGCCCAAACCAGTCGTTCTGGCTCCGGTATTCGTCGATTGCCGCTTTCACGCAGGCCGGGACTGGAATCTGGTAGTCCAGGTCGATAACCTTTTTGGCACCCTCGATAACCCACGCCAGAATGCTCTCCCCGGCATTGTCATAGAGGTACTCGCCATAGTTCTTGATGTCGCTCTTGCCGGTAATCTTGGCATTAAACGGGATGACGATGAGCCTGCGCCAGATACCATCGTCGGATGCGCTGACGCGAGGCAGATGGTTGGTGTACAGCACCAGCGTGTGGCAAGGCTTAAACGAGAACGGGTCTTTGTACTTCTTTTCCGCGAACACATCATCCGTGGAGCAGAGCTGCTTGACCGTGGAATCGTTCAGACGGGCACCTTCCTGCATCTCGGCAGCGATGAGGAGCCGCTTGCCCTTGACCTCCGCCATCTCAGGCTTGATATTCCTGCGGCAGCCCACGGTCAGGGTGTCGGCGGAGATATTGCCGCTGTACAGCCCCAGCACACGGGACACCGCATTCCAGAAAGTGCTCTTTCCGTTCCGGCCATCTCCGTAGGCAATGATGAGGGCCTCCACATAGACCTTTCCGATAGCGGCCAGACCGCAAATCATCTGGACATAGTCGATGAGCTCCTGATTGTGCTGGAAAATGAGGTCGAGGCAGTCCTGCCAGATTTTCTGCCCCTTCTGGCCGGGTGTGACGGAGGTGATTTTTGTGATGAAATCCTCCGGCGAGTGCTCCCGCGCTCCGGCCATTCCCTTGCGCAGGTCGTAGGTGGCCTCCGGGGTATTGAGAGCAAAGCAGTCCGCGTCCAGGTCTCTGGGTGAAATCTCCAGCATGGGATGGGACTCTTTCAGTGCCGACGTGATGTACTTGGAGTCCCGGCGCTTGATGACGAACGCCTGATACGCCTTTGCCTGCAGAAATTCCTGAAACGCCTGCAGCTGCTCATCGCTCATGAGCTGTTCGGCCTTGGCCTTGGAGGTGCCGTCCAGAATGGTCTGGGCTCCGTTGTTCTTCATCTTTACCAGCGCATTCATCAGGTCGCGGTTGGCTTCCTTCATCTGGCGACGGGTCAGTTCGTGGGCCACCGCCTGTGCGCCGGGTTCAGATTCCTGCCAGTAGTGGTCGCTGTAACGGATGAAGTGGGTGGCCGGAGAATAGCGGAGTTCCCCGGAAAAGTAGCGGGCCATGACCTCAGCCTGACCGACGTCCGAATAATCCTCCGGCTTATAGCTGTTGGGGTCGTTATAGGCTTCCGGAGGGACATACCCGGCCTGCTCCCGGATGCGGGAGAAAAAGCGCTGGGCGCTGTGCCAGATGGTGTTCAGTTCACTGTTCTCCAGCGGAGGCACACACTTGGCGGCCTCGTCCAGGAAAGCCTGATACGCTTCGTCGGTATCACCGTACTTTTTGATGACGCGACCGGCGAAGCGGGACATGGTGGCGTTTCGGCTGCCCTCCGGGATAACGGTGCTCTGACCAAAACCGCCGTCTGGCAGCTCGGCATCGAAATCGTCCTTCTCCAGAAACTCGGTCAGGTTCATCCGGCCCGGATACAAGGCGACCTCTGCTGCGGTGGTGCCAAAGAAGAACCGGGCTGCGTCGAGTGCATTGGTGTCGAAGTACGGGAAAATGGAATTGACCAGCTTCTTCATATCGCTGTAGAGCGCCGGGTCGGTCACATAGTCGATGGGAAAGAGCACGTGGAACTTGGGCCGTGCAGCCTTTCCATTTTTCTCCCGCATATTGAAGCGGCTGAAGTGGACGGCAAAGGTGACGCCGGGAAACTGCTGGAGAACGTCCTCCGGGGTAATCCAGTCTTCCGGGTTCTCTGAGTGGTCGTTATCACAGTCCACCGGGAGGCAGTCGCTCCCGATGAAGTTGTCGCCGTTGCGGTAGCTGTTCTGGTACTCGGCGCAGACATAGTCGTGGCAGACGGCGGCCTTCAAAGAGGCTTCGTCCAGCACCACATGCTTGTGCGGATAGGAGCAGTTGCCGGGATTGCCGGTGACGTCGGCGCTATAAATCGTGAACATCAGTCATACACCTCCGCCGCTTCCTCCTCCAGCACCTTCGTGATGAACTTCAGCGCCCGAATCGTAGTCTCCAGCTCACAGTCGCCGCCGAGGACGACATCAAAGCCGGGGCAGCCATACTTGTTGACATAGCTGCGGACTTCCATATCCGTACTGGCTGCATCCTCGATGCGGAAGTAGGTGCGACCGCCGTGGCCGCTGTCGCCGCCCTGATAGCCGGTGGTGCCAGCCTCGACTTCAAGGATGTTGGCGCTGACCACATCGCGGGTATAGGTCGTGAGCTCGGTGCCGTCCTTCAGGATGCGGCTGTTTTCTTTGATTTCGTACATGGTCTCAAACCTCCTGACAATCTTCGGTGAAGTAGCGTAAGCGGTAGTTCTTCCACTTGGCGCGTCTGATTTCTGCCTGCATACCTGCAGAGATTCGGCTGCCGAACACCCACACCTCAGAGCACTTGCTCATGATGGCGTTGCCAAAGAATATCCCAAGCTCACGCTCGTCCGGGTCGGCATCGTCCAGAAACTGCGGAAAGAGCAAATGTGGTGCGACGGGGATATAGCCCTTGTCCACAGCAAACCGGCTGTAGCGTCTGGCGGCATCTACGTTTCCTGCGATATCCCCAGCGTAGGGAGAGCAGATGTAGACGATGGGCCGGAACGCACGACCGGAGCGCTGTTCCTGTTCGACTTTCTTGATGGCCTCGTATGCCGTCAGGTCAAGGTAGCCTTCGCTGTTACGCATATCGACACTCATGCTGCGATTCCTCCTTTCCGGGCGGACATAGAAAAAGGCGTCCACCTCTGCTTCCCACTGAAGGTGAACGCCCGATTTGAGCGGATGATTATCAATCTTTTTTGTAAAACGGGGTGGCGTAGCCGTCTGCACGGAGCAGCAGGCCCTTTGCCCACGGTGGTGTCCGACCCATCTGCTCACAGACAGCATCCAAGGACATGTGTGGGTCGGCCTCGATGACCAGCTCATCGTGGATATGCATCACGATGGAGCAGCACCGGAGCGTTCGCATGGCGTAGCAGAGAATGTCGCGGGCCGTCGCCTGCACGATGTTCTCCACGAACTTGGGGCCGTAGGAATCCAGCCGTTCCCACTTCTTTGTGGAGCCGATACCTTCATAGGTGATACATTCACCGCCGAACTTGTTCGTTCCCACCTTGGGCTTCACATAGGCCAGCTTCCTCCCGGAGGGCAGGGTGATGAACAGCATCCCGCTCCGGCAGGAAAAGGTCAGGCCATAGTCAGTGGTGGTGTGCTTGTACCGGACGGCCTCCATGACAGCTCTGTCCACAGCCCACCAGAATTTCACGATGTTCGGATTAGACTGCCGCCATGCATCCACCAGCTGCGGGAGCTCCTCCTCCGTCAGCCCCATCTCCAGAGCACCCATTGCCTTGAGCGCACCTACGGAGCCGCCATAACCGAGGGCCAATTCCGCAATCTTACCCTTCTGGCGCAGGTGACCGTTGATGCCGTGTTTCTTCACAGGCACCTTGAACATCTGCGATGCGCTGGCACAGTAGATGTCTCCACCCTTGGAGAACACCCCCTGTCGCCATGTCTCCCCGGCAAACCACGCGATGACGCGGGCCTCAATCGCACTGAAGTCGGCTACGAGAAATTGGGCACCGTCTCTGGGAATGAAAGCGGTTCGGATAAGCTGGGAGAGTGTGTCCGGCACATCCTCATACAGCAGCTCCACAGCATCGAAATCGCCGGAGCGCACCAGAGCACGGGCCTCCGCCAAGTCGGGAAGGTGGTTCTGGGGCAGGTTTTGCAATTGAATATTCCTGCCGGAGAAGCGCCCGGTTCGGTTTGCCCCATAGAACATGAACATCCCACGGGCACGATTGTCGCTGCAGACGGTTTTCTCCATTGCCTGGTATTTCCGGACGGAGGACTTGGCCAGCTGCTGCCGGAGCGTGAGCACCTCCGCCAGCTCCGGCGGTGCCGTTTTCAGGAGCTCCGCTACGACCTTCTTTCCGAGGCTGTCGGTCTCCATACCGTTGTCGGAGAGCCACTGCTTCATCTGCTGGACGGAGTTAGGGTTTTCCAATGCCGTCATGCGCTTCATGGCGTCGGTCAGCTCCTGCCGGGAACGGGCATCCATCTGGATGGCCTGCTCCACGAGCTCCATGTCGATGCGGACGCCACGGTCGTTGATTTCTTGGTCGATGTCGTATTCCTCCCAGACCTGTGGCGGCACCGGGAACTTGGAGAGCTTCTGCTGGATGCCCATCTCGGCCTCTACGTCACGGGCATTATAGCGTTTGAACAGCTCCCACTTGTCCGGCGCATGGAAGGGCCGGTTTCGGGTGCGCTGGCCATTTGCCTTGGTGGGCAGACAGGGCTGGCAGAAGTATTTGATGAGCTCCTTGCCCTCGGTGAGCTTCTGCTTCTCCAGACCGAGAACGGCACCGACACCCTCCAAGGAAAGCGGCAGGCCCATCATAGCCGCCCAGACCATAGAGCAATGCCAGCTCTCCGGGTCAAGATATTCGCCGGTGGGATAACCGAGATACCGGGAGAGGCATACCCGCTCGAAGGCTGCATTGAAGGCCCACTTGATGACGGAATCGTCCTCCAGCGCAGCCAGCACTTCCTTCGGGATATGCTCCCCACAGGCAAGGTCGACCACCTGCACCGGCCCGGAGTCGATGCTGTAGCCGAAGAGCAGGATTTCAAAATTGGGAGACTCACAGTAACGATAAACTCCGGTCTTCTGGAGCGGGATGTCGCTGTAGGTCTCAATATCGATGCTGAGTGTTTTCATAGGCACATCCTTTCGGAGCAGTGGAATATGGGTGGCGGGATTGCTCCCACCACCCGCTGGATGAGGATTACGATTTGTCGAGCTCCTTCATACGAGCCTCGTGATATTCCACCTCGCGCAGGGCACGCTCCTTCTCAAGCTGCTGGCGTTCGGCCTCCCACGCTGCGTTGCGCTTTTCACGCTTGCGGTCATCGATGGTGTCGATGATAGACCGGACAATCCAGAACACTGCCAAGAGCAGATAGAGGGAGAGCAGAAGAATGCAGAGAATGGTCGTAGCGTTCATCGTGGTCACCTCCATCAGTCAAGGAAATCGTCATCTTCGTCGGTGGCGAAGTCGGACTCGGCGCTGGCCTTGCCGCCCAGAGGCTCACCGTCACGAATCTTCTGCAGATTGTTCAGGCCGCAGGCGATGCCGCGATTGCCGGAGCTGTTGAACGCGTAAAACGTGATGCTGGCGCGACCGTACACACCGGAGTAGACCTCAGAGCGGGTCAGGATGGGATTGCGGTCGGCATCCACGATACCGGGAGCACTGGTGGCGTTGGCGTTGACGAAGTAGGCACCGGCATAGGCAGGGTCATCCGGACGCTCGGTGTCGCCGTCGCGCAGCGGGGTCTTGATGGCGCTGAGGGCCGGGACAGACTTGCCGTTGCCCTTGAGCTTGGCCTCGCCCTCACGGTAGGCCGCTTCGATGGCCGCCTGAATCTTGGAGACGGTCTTGGTGTCGGACTTCGGGATGATGAGGCTGACCGAGTATTTCGGAGCGCCTCCGTTGATGCTCTTGGGCTCCCAGACGTTGGCGTAAGACCAGCGGGTGTTGGGGCCGGTGATGACCTTCATGGGATTGGTAAATTTGGTGTTCTTATTCATCGATGTTTTCCTCCATAAAATCATTTTTTGCTGTGTTCATAGCCGGACGCTTATCGCTTTCCGGTACGAGCGTGGGTTTTCCCTGTGGCTTTTCAATGTAGGCTGTCAGGAGTTCGTCAAAGCGGGCCTTGCCGAGCAGCTTTTGCATCGCGGTGATGCCCAGCAGCTTCCGCTCATACGGGTCAAAGCCCGCATCGCTGACCGTCTGGATAACGGCAGCCTCGTTGGTATATCTGCGATTGGAACGGCCCTCGACCAGTTTCCAGCCGTGCCATTCCTTTCCGCTGACCGCCTGCTGGAGCGCATACTCCTTGATGTCGGAGGCCCACGATACCAGCGCGTCCACGCGGGACAGGATGTCCTCAATGTCCTCGTCCGTGAGGAGCGGAGGCAGCTTGAAATCGTAGCGGGCCAGCTCCAGGTTGGCCTCAGCACGGGCGCGGCACTCATTCTTGGCCTTGCAGAATCCGCACCACTCACCGCAGAGAAAGTTGCCGTCCCCGGCAAAGGCCAGCTCCGCCGTGGGCTTCAAAACCTCGTCCGCCCAACGGTACAGGTCATCCTTGGAAATCTCGAACGTGCTGATGTTCTGGCGTCTGGGCTGTACGACGTGAACGCACACGTTGTCGATGTCGTAAATGCCATCAAACAGCTCCAAAGCACCGAGCCCGTAGCATTTCAGCTGAGGATTTTCCACTGCGGAGACGAGTATCCCAAGCCCATGTTTGTAATCAATCACGTGCATGGTGCCGTCCGCGATAAGGATGGCGTCGGAAGTGCCGAAGCCCTGTTCCACCCAGCGAGAGAAGTCCACCCGCTGCTCGACGAGCACCATCGGGTCGGCGCAGGTCTCTTTGGCTGCCTCCACCAGTTCAAGAATGTAGGCGACATATTCATTGGCGCACTCGTCCATTTCCTGATTGAACCAGGTCAGGTTCTCTGTGGGGTCGGCGGCCTCCATGCCCAGCACCTTCCGGAGCTTATACTCACAGAGCGTGTGGGCATCTGTGCCCTCAGCGGCATAATCGGAGCCCTTGTCCTCGTAGAGCTCACACAACCGTGCGGATGGCGGGCAGTGGAGCCAGCGGTCTGAGGCAGATGCCGAGAGAAGCGCATGTCCATTAGGTGGCATCGGCAAGTCCCTCCACATCCTTGAGCAGGGCCTCATAGTGCTGTGGGTCGACCAGCGAGAGCTTTTCGGCCCCATACTTCCGGAGGAGCTCCCGGATTGCCGCCGTGTGACCGGCGCGGGATTTCTCCGCCAACACCGCCCGTACCTGCTCCAACGTGGGCGTGGGCTCCGGCTCCTTGGGCGCGGGGCTGCTGAACTGACGAGTCAACCAGTTGGCTACATCATCAATAGCGGCAGCAGCATCGTGCAATTCTTGGATGGCCATAGCCATATCCGCCAGCTTTGACATTGTGATTTCCTCCTTCCTTGGTTTGCCTCTGGTTGTCGAGGGCAGCGAGCTTTTGCGCCAGACGTGCGGAGACGCGGGAGATAGCTTTCAGTACCTGAATCTCCTCGGCTGCGAGGCTGCTGTTCCTGTAATTGTTGTCGTACACGGTCTTCACCTCCCTGAAGGCTGGTGTCGTTTGTTGCCTTCCACCTCCCACTGAAGGTGAGGAGCTGTTTTGAGCGGAGGATTTTTCAAAAAACAAAAAAAGGCCCTCCGGCCACCGGGAGAACCGATGGTCAGAGGGCCGGAAGTGCTGGGAATTAGTAGCCCCGGATGCGCCGGAGCTCCGTCCGATACTTCTTCATCTGGTCGGCGAAGGTGCGCTGGGGCCGACCGAGGGCCTTGGCAATGGCGCGGTCGGAGACGTTGCCGTCGTCCATCCACATGGCGATGATGGTGTCCGCATCGGGGTCAAGCTCCCGGAGACGGGCGAAGAGGCGGTCAAGCAGGTCGCGGTCTGCAATAATGCTCTCGATGGCCGGAGCCTCAGACGGAAGCATGTCCATCAGGGTGTCCTCACCGTCTTCACCGACGGGAACGTCCAGAGAAGCCAGGTCGCCGGAACGACGGTACTCGCAAATGAGGCAGTCGCCGTCACAGGCCCAGACCTTGCTCTGAGGGCAGACGCAGCGTCCATGAGCCTGCTCCTTCATCCGGATGCGGGCTGCCTCGCCGTAGTAGGCGTCGCGGACTTCCTTGCTGACCGGAATCTTCTCACCGGTGGTGCGGTCGTAGATAAAGGGATGATTCTGATTGTCGTACTTTGCCATAAGATTTTCTCCTTTCGGCTGTGAAGCCGAAGCGGAGATAACCTGTATGGCTGCCAGTTCTTCTGTACATAGATGGTCACCTCATGCGGATTTCTCCGCTTCGTTTCGGTGACCAGCCGTTCGCAAGCTGGCACTCTATATAAACTTTCTCCCGTCCACCGACTGCGAACACACCTCGTGGCCACGAAGAAGGTGAGTCGGTTTTCGGGAAAGTAGTTTTACGCCTTGCTTAGGGCGGCTGTGTAGCCTTTAGTCGTTGGCGATTTGCTCTAAGTCGCTGAACACCTCGCCGTAGTAGCAAGGAGATAAATCCTCCAAGCTGTGAGCGTCGTAGCGGCAGAACACGGAATCCACCACTTTTTGGCCATACTCGGCTGCCACTTTTGCTGCGGCATTCTCGATGTTGATGACCCAATCACGGTTTGAGAGCATTGGTTTTCACCTGCCTTTCCAAAAAGAAAAACTGTACTCTGCGCTTGAGCAATTACAGAGTACAGCTTTTCAAACTTGGATTACATGATTGAGACTTGGACGGACTTGGAAGATTGAAGTCTCTTGTCAGGACACCTTGGTGGAACAAAAAATGGATTAGACCGGAAATGATAAATCTTCGCAAACTCAAACTTCATATTGCAAAAAGCAAAGTTTTGTGATATAATGCTTGAGTATCAGCAGTACGGCACTACGGTACCCAAGGAGGTGCAAGGATGTTCAGCTATAATAAATTGTGGAAAATGCTTATCGACAGGAACATGATGAAAAAAGACCTTATGGCAGAGACAAATATAACCTCCTCTACAATGGCCAAAATGGGAAAGGGCTTACCTGTGAACATGGAAATACTGGGGCGGATATGTGAAGCGCTGGATTGCGATATCGGCGACATAGTCAACTATGTAAAAGAGTAATTGTTCCGATTTGTGAAAGGAGGAGTTTGAGATAGCAGGGCACCTTTGTTTTGGGTCATTCCTTAAAATACTCACTTTGTGCTCTCCCAGAAGCACGACGCAAAAATTCCTCTGTGGAACAATGTTTTTAGCAGTCAATCCCATGTATGACATCCGGGATGATGACGGTACCGTAGGCCACTTGGTCAACTGCTCAAACAATATTTCACCGGCGATTACAGATGAGATTTCTCCAGAGCATGCGTCGTCCGTTTTGGCCTGTTTCGAGACACAGATAATTCCGAAACTCTATCCAGAGAAGCGGAAGCATATAGTTCACGCTCTCTTGGATTTGCTTTTTCAGGACGATGATATTGCTGATGATGTGCGAATCGGCACCATCACATCTAATACCAAGGGCTACTATCGGCTTGAGTACCGATATAATCTGGCAGAGATGCTAACAGATTTCTTCTTCTTTGTCGTTCGGACAGTCGATAACAAGGCTGGGCGCACATACATTCAAGATGTCTCACGTGAGTATATAAGTTCGTTCAATCAGGACGAACTCAATCGTTTAGTCCTGTTAGAAAGTGGAGCTGCTACCGGCCTTACTATGTCGGTTCGAGGTAAGGGCTTTGAGGATGCATTTGTCCCCGTCTGTCAGATTCCTCTTGGGCTCAGAAATCCGGAAGACTATCAAATCTTCCGTCTCAAAATTGAAGATAACGAATTCACCTACGCCGGTCTGAAAAAGTATTTGAATACCAACATAGGTCGCTATGTATATTCCAGAGCAGAAATGGAGCGGTATAAGGCAGAGGGCGACCTGGAAAGCGTCGGCATGGACGCTGCGCAATATATCCGCGAACACAGCACAGGAAACGAGCTGGCGGATATGCTGCTGTATGCGTTTTTGGAAGAGGTGCTAAAGGCTCCTAAGTTGCTGAGCTCTATTGAACTGGGTGCCAGCACAAACTGCGCCGGGATTCATTTGCATTCCATCGGGCAGGACACCTCCGAATACCAAATGGTGTACGGGTCTTCTCAAATGGAAGGAGACCTGAAATCTGCCATTGACGCAGCTTTTGACGCGGTAGTTCAGATAAAAGCAAAGCGGATTACAGGCGTGGAACTGGTCAACAGTGCCGCTTTCGGGAGGAGCGTGGATGTTCAGACGGCGCTTGCAGTCAAGGATATACTGATTCCAACGAAGCAGGGGCAGGAACCGCCCGGAACTGCATTTGGCCTGTTTCTTGGCTATTCTCTTGGATTAAATCCAGAGGACTATTCCGCGACGGAGTTCATAGAAGAAGCTGTTGCAAGAATGGAAAGTGCAATCACCGAGAATGCGGAATATATTTCGCAGAAGATTACGGCCCTCCGTCTTGGGATGCATTCGTTTTATATCTACGTTCTGCCGTTCAACAATGCGCCCCAAGATAAAACCAGCATTATCAACATGCTGATTGGAGGTGGCATCTGATGGAAGAAACCACCATCGGCGCTGTCCTCTTTGATGGCATTGAGGAGAATCCGTATCTCAACGAACTGTATGACGCCATTCTATACAACTATGGTCGGCAGCTCTTTGGGCTGACAAATCTTCCGGAAAAGGAGATAAGTGTACCTGCAGCTTTGCGGTTTGCGGATATCCTCTCAAAATCAGTACATACGCAGAATGAGGAGACCCACAAGCTGTGGGCGCAGGAAATCGTCGCTCTTTTGAATGCTCTCCATCCGGATGACGAATTGATACAGTATTATCTCGGCTCTGTTCTCACCAGCGTAAGCAATTTTAGAGGGGTGAGTCTCAAAGCTGCAGATTATGTGAGCGCAGACCTCCTTGACCGAATCTTTACCCAGGTCAGCAAGGAATACCTGCGTATCCCGGAAGCAGAGAATGAATACTTCTTCCGCGCTCAAAAGGAAATATACGAGAAGTTTAACGAACCGTACTTCAGTTATTCAGCCCCCACATCGCTGGGAAAATCATATATCATGAGGACATTTATCCGAGAGCAGATAGCAAAAGGCAGACAATGCAATTTCGCTATTATAGTTCCGACCAAAGCCCTCATAAATGAAACGACGGAAAAATTGACAGAGGTTCTTGGGCCGGAGCTCAAGGAGAAAAATTATAGAATTGTTACCTCAGCGGGCGCAATGGCCTTGGAAGAAGAACATAACTTCATCTTTGCCATGACCCCAGAACGCCTGCTCTACTTGCTGATTTTGATGAAGGATATTCCTATTGAATACCTTTTCATCGATGAGGCTCACAAGATTTCCAAGAAAGATGGCCGGAGCGCATTCTACTATAAGGTGGTTGATATGCTTTCTCAGAGAAGCACACCTCCACACATTATTTTTGCGTCTCCGAATATCCCGAATCCAGAAGTCTATTTGCAGCTCATCCCAGACGTCGCAAATAGGGAGAACTATAAAATAGCAACGAAGTTTTCGCCTGTGAATCAGGAGAAGTTTCTGATTGATTTCAAGCGTTTTGAGCTGCATTATTATAATGAGGCGACTCAGAAACTCACAAAATACTGCAATTTCCCGGAGGACAAGGGATTACTGGATTTTGTCCGTGAATTGGGTGAAGGTGCCAGGAGTATCGTGTACTCAAATAGTAAGGACAATGTTGTGGAGTATGCTTTGCAGTATGCCGCACAACTCCAGCCGTTGCATGATAGTGACCTGGATGTTCTGGCGCAAGACATCCGGCAGGATGTTCACGGTGATTACTACCTGGCCGATATTGTAGAAAAAGGCGTAGCCTATCACATGGGGTATTTGCCCTCGACGATTCGGGCTCGTATCGAATCGCTCTATAAGGATGGAAAAATTCACACCCTGTTTTGTACCAGTACATTACTGGAAGGCGTCAATTTGCCTGCGGATAACCTTTTCATCACCAGTCACAAAAATGGTGGTGATATGTCTCCGGTCGATTTCAGAAACCTGATGGGAAGGGTCGGGCGCATAGAGTTCAACCTGTATGGCAACGTGTTCCTTGTGTGCATAAAGCGGAAGACGAAAAAAGAACGCTTCCTCCATCTGCTGCAGGAAAAAATCGTACCACAGCAGCTGTCGCTGGCCACGGCTTTGACCCCGGAACAGAAAACCGGCATTGTTTCTGTTTTGAAGAGCGGGCAGGCTGAAATACCAAAGGATGGCTCCCTGCCACCAGCGGAGTATTCTTTGATTCGCAAGGTGGCCAACATCCTGCTAAAAGATATTGTTTCTGGACGTGCAAGCCGGGTGAAAAAGGAGTTCTCCGATGTGCTGAGCCCGGAGGATGAAGCCGCCATTGCCGCAGCCTTCGCTGGCCGGGAGCATTCCCTCGATGATGACATCAACCTATCCCTCGACCAGACAGAACGACTCGCAAGGGAAATCCGCAGTGGAAGACTCCATTATCCGGCTATCCGCATTGGAGGTAAGGCGGATTATAATGAGCTGAGGAACTTTCTTGAGCGGCTATGCGACATCTTCAAGTGGGAAACCTACGAGTACGATACTCTTGGCTTTCAGAACAAATCATCCGGAGCACATACAAAGCTGTCGCACTATGCCTTTGTCCTGAATCAGTGGGTTTCTGGCATGAGCTTAAACCACATGGTTACAGATTCCATTGATTACTATCTCTCGACCGGCAAAGGAAAGGTAAAGCTCAAAGGTCAGTATGTCGCGTTCAAGAATGAGCCTGCTTATGTTAATGCACTCATCAGCGGGATGCTGGAGGACATCGAGGATGTAATCCTTTTTCGGATTGCAAACTACTTCCTCCGGTTTTCGCAGGAATACAGAGCTTGTTTCCCGGACGCTTCTTTTACCGATTGGTACGAACTCGTTGAGTACGGCACAACGAATCCGGAGGCAGTATGGCTGCAGCGAAATGGCTTCACCCGCGAAGCAGCAGCCTATATTACAGAAAAACGGAGCCAGTACATTACCTTTGACGATAATGACCAGCTCCGGTTGAAGCCTGCGCTTCTGGAATGCGAAAACCTGAGCGTTCGCCGAGAAGCAGAACAGGTGCAGTATAATAGTCCCGAAATTTACTTGGAGTCCTGATTTTGGGACTGGACAGATTGTAAAATGTGATGAGCCCCCAGGAGCTCGTTGATGATTATAAAACAATCCCTGAAGAGTAATCTCCAGAGAAAGACACAGGAGGCAAAAACGCATGGCTGCTTTAGACGATTTGATTAGCCAGATTCCGGACGAGTCCCTGCGTGAGCGGATTCGCGCAGAGATGAAGCGGGCAAATCGCCAGAAGAAATTCGGTCTGGTATTTGAAGAGCATCTGCCGGAGGCCACGCCGCTTTACGATATCCCGGTAAAGCGTGGTTCCGTCGTGGCCAAGAAGGACGGACATGTCACTGATATTTACTATGTAGAGAGAATCGAGGATGGACAGGCTACCTGCTACCATAAGGCGTCCAAGGAACGCGTCGTGCTTCCCGTGGATGCGCTGGTTTGCGTGGCTCAATTCGGTGAGCCCATCTATCCCTATCTGCAGCCGCTGGATACCGTCTGCAATGCGCCGGACAGCGACCTGTGGCACACGCTGATTGAAGCGGACAACTACCATGCGCTCCAGCTGCTGGAGTACCTCTATGCCGGAAAGGTGGATTGTATCTACATCGACCCACCCTATAACACAGGGGCTCGTGACTGGAAATACAATAACGACTATGTGGACGGTGCAGATACTTATCGCCATAGCAAATGGCTTTCCATGATGGAGAAGCGACTGAAGCTCGCCAAGCGTCTGCTCAATCCTGCTGATTCTGTTTTGATAGTTACCATCGACGAAAAAGAGTATTTACATCTGGGCTGTTTATTGGAAGAGATGTTCTCAGATGCAAAAATACAAATGGTCAGTTGTTGCATCAATCCCGGTGGCGTTGCAAGGGCAAGTGAATTCTGCAGAACCGATGAGTATATCTATTTCGTCAAAATTGGCTCTGCTTCGCCGACACCACTTAGGTTGGGCAATGAGTGGATGGGAAGCGTAAAAAATACAAGTAAGACAAAAGCCCATTGGGATTCACTCATGCGAACGGGCACAAACAACATGCGTAGCGATAGGCCCAACCTTTTTTATCCTGTTTTTGTCTCTGAAGATGGAAAGCGTTTCATAGGAGCTGGAGAGCCCATTCCAATTGATGCTGATAGGAATCAAGTAGCTGTGCCCGAAGGTGCAAGAGCAATCTGGCCTATTCATCTTGATGGATCAGAAGGATGTTGGCAAATAGGTAGAGAGACCCTACTTGACCTTCAAGAAAGGCATTTTCTTAAGCTCGGAGGCTTCACAGATAGAGGAATGGCAATATCCTATATGAAAAGCGGGCAGCAGGAAAAGGTCTTAAAGGGTGAATATCAGATTCTTGGGTACAAAGAAGATAATTCGTACTTATTAGACGATTCTGATTATGCGCCCGCATTCATCCCTGGAACACAGTGGTTAATTCCGTTACACGATGCAAGTCGTCACGGAAGCGGCATCCTGAGAAAAATATTCGATGACAAGGTGTTTGCTTTCCCGAAATCATTGTATGCAGAGCACGATACAATCAGGTTTTTTGTTGCCAATAAACCAAACGCACTTATTGTAGACTTTTTCGCTGGCTCCGGTACCACACTCCACGCTGTCAATCTGTTGAACGCGGAAGACGGTGGGCATCGGCGCTGTATCATGGTCACAAATAATGAGGTTTCCGTGGATGAGGCAAAATCTCTAACTGCAAGAGGCTATCAACCTGGCGACGAAGAGTGGAACAAACTGGGCATTGCCCGGTATGTAACCTGGCCGCGCACCGTCTGCTCCATCGAGGGCCATGACGTGAACGGAAAGCCGCTTAAGGGCGACTACGTTACCAGTGGCGAGGAACCGATGCACATGGCAGATGGCTTCAAAGCAAATGCCGCTTTCTTCAAGCTGGGCTTCCTCGATAAGAACGCCGTGGCGCTGGGTCGCCAATTTAAGGAACTGCTCCCGGTACTCTGGCTGAAGGCCGGTGCCCACGGGCCTTGTCCTGCGCTTGAGGAGACAGCGGAAGTGCCTGCCATTCTGGTGCTGCCGGTAAATCATTTCGCTGTGCTGACCGATGAGTCGCAGTACGAGGCGTTTGCCGCGCAGGTGAACGGCGAGGACTCCATTACGACGGTATATATCGTGACCGATTCTGAGCCGGGTTACCGGGAGATGATTTCCGGGCTGCATGCCGAGGACACCTATCAGCTTTACAGAGACTATCTGGATAACTTCCGGATTAACCACGGAGGACGCTAAGATGAAAGTAGAATTATTTCCTTTCCAAAAAATGGCGCTGTTCCAGCTGCGGAGAAAGACCGCTGAGGCCCTCGGCTCCTACCAGCGCACCCATACACCGCAGGTACTTTCTTTCACCGCTCCCACTGGCGCGGGCAAGACCATCATTTTGGCGTCTCTGATTGAATCCATCTATTTCGGCGATGAGGAGTATCCCGACCAGCCGGACGCCATCTTTGTGTGGCTTTCGGATTCTCCGGAGCTCAACGAGCAGTCCCGCAGTAAGATTGACCTGAAGGCGGACAAGATTCGGCTTGACCAGTGCGTGACCATCACCGATGAATCCTTCGACCAGGAAATGCTGGACGATGGACATATCTATTTTCTGAACACTCAGAAGCTGGGCAAGAGCAGTAATCTGACCAAGAAGGGCGACGGGCGCACCTTCACCATCTGGGAAACGCTGCAGAACACGATGGACGAGAAGTATGACCGCTTGTACTTCATCATTGACGAGGCCCACCGTGGTATGCAGGGTCGCGCTGCTGCTCAGGCCACTACCATCATGCAGAAGTTCCTCAAGGGCAGCCGGGAAGACCGACTGGCTCCCGTTCCGGTCGTGCTTGGCGTGACCGCTACGCCGGAGCGCTTCAACAATCTGGTGTCCGGGACAGAATCGACCATCCAGAAGGTCATCGTGTCCGCCGACGATGTGCGGGCCTCCGGTCTGCTGAAGGACAGAATCATCATCGCCTATCCGGAGGATGCCTCCGGAAGCAAGGATATGGCCGTGCTGCAGGCTGCTGCCGATGACTGGAAGCAGAAATGGGAGCACTGGTCTCAGTATTGTCAGGAGCAGCACTACGCCTACGTGAATCCGGTTTTCGTGATTCAGGTGCAGAACCAGACCGGCAGTGGCATTTCCGATACAGACTTGGATGACTGCCTCCGGAAGATTGAGGAGCGGACAGGCTTCCGTTTCCAAGACGGAGAAGTCGTACATACCTTCGGCCAGACGACCAGCACCATCCAAATCAATGGAGTAGCGGTCAGATATCTGGAGCCGTCCCGCATTGCGGATGAGAAGAATGTCAAGGTGGTTTTCTTCAAAGAGAACCTCTCCACCGGCTGGGACTGCCCTCGCGCTGAAACCATGATGTCTTTCCGTCGTGCTACGGATGCGACCTATATCGCGCAGCTGCTCGGCAGAATGGTCAGAACTCCCATGCAGATGCATATTCAGGTGGACGATGTTTTGAACGACGTGCACCTCTATTTGCCGTACTTTGATGCCCAGACCGTTGAGGACGTGGTCAAGGCCCTTCAGAGTACCGAGGGCGGTGAGATTCCCACCGATGTTATCGGCGACTCCTTCGAGAACAGCACCATCGAAACGTGGACTGTCCGTCCGACCAGACCGGCTCCCACCCAGCGTCCCGCGAGGCCGAAGCAGCAGGTTCCCGGCCAGATGTCTTTGGGAGACAGCCCTTCCCCTGAGACCGGCAATGAACCTTCCGCGCAGGAGCCGACGCAGCAGACGCCCGCGCAAAGCGGCAGCACCTCATTTGGCGCACCAGCGGCACCTGCTTCCGGTACCACGGATACCATGCGCCCGGTTAGTGGCGTGAGCAGCGAAACGCCTGCAAATGGAGCTGCTGCAGGGGCAGAGCCTTCCGGTGCAACGGAACCGCAGCCCGCTCCGGAAGACGTTCCCGAAGAGCCGGAGCTTGACCGCGAGGCCATCGTAAAGGCCATCAATGATGCCGGTCTTCTGACCTACGACGTGCGCAGGGTCAGAATCAACGACTATCTGAAATCTCTGTTCAGCCTCACCCGGCTCCTGACGCAGTCCGGCCTTCAGCCCTCTGCCTCCTATGATGTTGTGAATGAAATCGTAGAAATGATTCGCAGCTTCATCAAGAAGACAAAGGACGAGGGTAGATATGACGAGCTGGCCGCGCAGGTACTGCAGTTCAAGCTGAAAACGCAGACGTTTGATGTGTTCGGCGAGTCCGTGGATGACCATGCGGAGATGGATTTGTTTTCCACCACGGATACCGACCTCGACCGTCAGTTCCGTCTTGCGGAGCTCAAGCTGGGCAACGAGGGTGTCGGCATCCGCTACGGCACCCGATACGCAGATGACGATAATCCTGCCGGATACAAAATCGACGTCATCATCTTTGCCGCCGACGCAGACTGCATGGATATGCTCCATAACTATGCCCGCAGTCGTTTCCACGATATCAATGACGCGAATCGCCGCCGTATCACCGGCCTGACTGAGCGGTATCGGAAAAAGTATGACAGCATTGTTTCTGATGGCGACATCATCAGTAAGCATAACTTCCGGCTGCCGGAGACCATCAGCATTGAGCGCAGCAATGTCGGCGAGGCTTATACCGACCATCTGTTTGTGGACAATGCGACCGGCAAAGCCGTCATCAACCTGAACAATTGGGAAAAGGCTGTCCTTCAGGCCGAGCGTGGCCGTTCGGACTATATCTGCTGGCTCCGTAATCCGCCGAGAAAGTCGTGGTCTCTGTGCATTCCCTATGAGCAGAACGCGGAGAAGAAGTCGATGTATCCCGATTTTCTGATTATCCGGAAGGATGAGATGGGCTTCGTCATTGATATTTTGGAACCGCATGATGGCACCAGAACGGACAATCTGGGCAAGGCTAAGGGCTTTGCTGAGTATGCCCGTCAGAATCCCGGTGTCGGCAGGCTTCAGCTTATCCGGCTGCTGAACGGGCGCATCAAGAGACTGGATATGTCCCGCAGCGCCGTCCGTGACCGCGTTTCCCATGCGATGTCCAATGACGAGCTTGACCATATTTTTGATGAGGATGGATTTTTCGGTTAAAGGCTGGTGAAGCAGAATGTACGACGAGAACATCATATCCCGGATGAACGATTATCTTCACAAGGCCGCGCAAGCACTGGCGTCGTGGCTTTCTGTGATGCTGCCCAAATCCGGTGAAGACTGGTGGGAGGAGTGCGTACTCTCCAATCTGAGCTATCCCCAGAGAGAGCTCATTGAGAAAAAGGGTCTTTCCAAGCTGGAGGAATTAGACCTTGCGGCGCTTCTTCGTGTTGCCAACAAGTCATGGTACACGATGCGCGGTTATGCCTATCTTCCGACCAGTGAACGTGAGTGCATCCGTGATATGATTGGTGTCCGGAACAACTGGGCGCACGTCAGCGCGGAGCTCCCCGGCAAGGATACCATCGTATCGGATATTGAATGCCTCATCCGGTTTTTCGCCCAAATGAACCGGAGCGGATTGATTCCTGATTTGGAACAGTTCAAAGCAAGGGTGGAGCGTCCCGAAGCATTCAAGGATGAAACACCTCCGCAGCCAGTGCTCCGCCCGACCGTTACTGCGCCCAAGCAGGCAGCTGTCATCGTGGAACCGGAGGTTGTACAGGAGGACGATATCACAGAGAGAAGCCTCGTCTACATCGTCGGCAGCCCGGACACCAAGGGTATGGTGTTTTCTGTTACGCAGCTTGGCGATACAAAGAAGTACGAGGTATTCGTCGAAGGTGCGCTAAAGACCTATTATGAGGGTCAGATTGCGCTGGTGAGCAGCACACCTGAATATGAGTGGGTGGATTCTGAGACCCTGCGAAGCTATCTCTCTGCCTACCAGATTAACAATCCGTCAGCCGGAAATCTGTATTCCCTTAATGCTGCCCGTATCGATTTCGTGCCCTATCAGTTCCGACCGGCATTGAAGCTGATAAAGGCAGACGAACCAAGGATTCTGATTGCAGACAGCGTCGGTGTCGGTAAAACCATCGAGGCCGGTCTGATTATCAAGGAGCTGCAGGCCCGCTCCGATTTGGAAAACATCATGATTATCTGCCCGAAGCCGCTCGTCGCAGACCGCAAGTGGGAAAATGAGATGAAGCGCTTTGACGAGGAATTCACGCCCTTGGATGGCGATACTCTTCGGCAGATTATCTCTGATACCGACCGTGACGGTGAATGGCCTGCCCGCTTTGGAAAGGTCATCGTCCCTTATTCCATTCTGGATGCGAGGACATACCAAGGGAACCAATCCAAGCGCCATAAGAGCTTCGGCCTCCAACAATTAGACCCGGCACCGCATTTTGATTTGGTCATCATTGATGAGGCCCACCATCTGCGCAATGGCAGCATGGAGAAGGACAAGGCATTTGCATATAAGTGCGTCCACTACTTCTGCCAGCACGCAGACGCTGTCGTAATGCTTACCGCGACTCCGCTGCAGACAAGTGACGACGACCTGTACACGCTGCTTAATCTGCTGCGCCCGGATGTCGTAATCGACAAGAAGAGCTTCACGATGATGTCGCGTCCGAATCCGTATATCTCTCAGTGCGCCCACATCGTTCGAGCTGCGAAGGAAAACTGGAAAGCAGAAGCACTGGAGATGCTGGACAGTGTTCTCACGACCCAATGGGGCGAAAATGTAATCGCAAACAATCCGGTATTTGAGCAAATCCGGAAGGTTCTCAGACAGGACACCATCACCCGTGAGGAGCGGGTAAAGCTCATTACCGATATTGAGTCTCTCCACAGCTTCAATATGATGCTCAACCGGACGCGCAGAAAGGATATCCAAGATTTCTGCATTCGGAGAACACATACGCTGGAGAGCGATTTTACCGACCAACAGCGGGAGCTCCATGATGCTCTGTTGACTTTTGAAGTGGCCGCGCTGTCCAAATTGCACGGTGGACGTGGCGTCAAATTTATGATGTCAACGATTCGCCGTCAGGCTGCAAGCTGCATCTTTGGCCTTGCTCCGCACATTCGGGATATCATTGACCGCAGATTCGAGCAGATGACGGACGACCCGGAATTTGATTTTGATGAAGGCGAGTTCAGTGAGATGGACTTGGAGACATTCCGCTCCATCGCAAAGAACATTCTGGAAATGGCGGATAACCTGCCGGAGGACGACCCAAAATTCGATGGGGTGCTCCAGATTATCCGAGAAAAGCAGAAATCTGAAAATAATAAAATCATCCTGTTCAGCACATTCCGCTACACGCTGTATTATATCAAAAGAAAGCTGCGAGAAGCGGGATTTCGTGTCGAGCAAATCGATGGTAGCGTTAAAAATGATGACCGGCTGGATTTCCGGGCTCGGTTTGAACTCCCGAAGGATGACCCGGAAGCCATTGACATCATGCTTTTCACAGAAGTCGGCTCTGAAGGCTTGGACTATCAGTTCTGTGACATGATGATAAACTATGACCTGCCTTGGAATCCCATGCGCATCGAGCAGCGCATTGGTCGTATCGACCGCCGAGGCCAAGGGAGCGAAGTTGTAAACATCTATAACGTTATCACCAGTGATACTGTGGACGCTGACATTTATGACCGCTGCCTCTCTCGCATCGGTGTTTTTGAAGGGAGCATCGGTGAATGCGAGGAGATTCTCGGCGAAATCGGCAGGCAAATTGAGCTGATAGCACTGGATACCAGCCTTACGGATGCAGAGCGAAAAGCAAAGCTGGAGCAGATGGCCGATAATGAGGTGCGCAAAGCCCAGGAGCTGAACAAGCTGGAAAGCGAGGAGAAGGAGCTATTCGGGTTCGATTTGTCGAACTATACGATGTCAAAGGAAATTCAGGAGGCAGAAAGTCCCTTCCTGTCGGCCAGAAGCATTCAGCACCTTGTCGAGATGTATCTCAATCACCGATTAGGTGGTAGCAATTATATCCTTGGTGATGGTGCTCTGAAAACGCTGCGCCTCAGTGCAGTGGCGCGTTCTGAAATCCTGTCTGACCTCAGAAATCTGACTGGCCTGCGGAACAGCCTGCGTAGGAAATGGGAGGTTTATCTTAAGGGCAACAATCCGAACCACCCGATTACTTTTGATTCAGAAGCTGCCGAGAAAAACCGAACCGCCTTTTTCGTTACTCCGGTGCACCCGCTGGTCAAACAAGCCGCATCCTATTTTGCCACCAACAAGCTCGTTTATATTCACTTGGAATACTACTCTGACGAGATTCCAGCCGGTGATTACCCGATGTCTATTTATGCGTGGGATTATGTTGGGATTCGTTCAAATTTCAAATTGGTAGCAATCTGTGAAGAACCGAGAATTGCAGCAGAGCTCCCGGAATACATCCTGACAGCTGCTGCAGTTGACTATTCTTCAAAGCTAAAGCCGGAGGCATGGGATGCTTTGGAGGAACACCATGTCCGGATGTGGCAAGCTGAGAAAGCCCAGCATACAGAGTCTACAAGGCAAGTCGCTCGCTATAAATTAGAGAGCTTAAAGAACAATTACCGAAACCAGAAATTGGTCTTGGAAAGAAAAATTGCTGAGGCCGGGGATGAACGAATTGCAACTATGCATCGCTCTGAATTGGAAAACGCTACACAGCGTTATCAGCAGAAGGTTTCAGAGATTGAAGCGAAGATTGCGAAGGCAGATATACATACTACGTTGATTGCAAACGGGGTTATCACGGTAAAGTAAAGAGGTGAGCGCTTTGAATATAGCTGATAAGATTCTCCAGAATCAAGATAGGGACGGCATGCTCAGGCGGTCGCTCGAACGGATAATTCAGCTCTATACCGATAAATCACACTTTGTCTACGAACTGCTCCAGAACGCGGAAGACGCAGGAGCTACCGGAATTCGGTTTGTCCAATACTCTGACAGGCTTGAAGTGATGCACGATGGAAAATCCTTCACTACGGAGAACCTGCAGGGCCTGTGCGACATAGGGCAGTCGGACAAGGTTAATGATTTAAACCAGATTGGCGAATTCGGTGTCGGCTTCAAATCAGTCTTTGGCATATGTGAAACGGTCAGGCTGTATAGCTCGCCGCGCAAAAAGGAGCTGGCAGAGAATTGCCATCCCTTCGCTGTTGAGATAAAGGACTTCACGAAGCCCGTAGATATCCCTGCCGTTGATGTTCCGGCTGGCTATACGACCCTCTTCGTGTTCCCATATAGCGTTGGATTCCAGTTTTCGGGATTTAAAAATCTGGCTGCGCTGAATGAAGCTATTACAAAGCGACTCAAAAATCTCGGAGTGACCACACTCCTTTTCATGCGGCACCTCGAACTCATTGAGTACGAAATCAAGATTCCGGGCAAAGAAGCATCAGGGGAATATTTACTGGATGCTGAGCCGGTAAATGACCACTGCACCCGCGTGTCGGCAATTGAATCCGAGGATGATAAGACGGACGAGTCTCTGTCATTCATCAAATTTTCGATGCCGATTGATTCGAGGGTTTCTACCCGTACAATTGACGTTGCGTTCACTGTCGCAACAGACAAAGAAGGAAAAACCACTTTCCAAAAAGCAAAGAATCCGTATATCTCCGTTTACTTCCCGACAGAGACCGAAAGCAAACTTGACTTCATTGTCCAAGGCCCGTTCCGCACTACTCCAAACCGGAGCAGTGTTCCTGCCGATGAGGAGGAAAACGAGGCTCTTGCTGAACAAACGGCAAAGCTCCTCAGACAGAGTGTCCTTGAGCTGCGCAATATGGGACTCCTTGACTTGAGCCTGATTCGGATTCTTCCTCTTGATGAGGACGACTTTGATGTCTATCCGCTTTTCTATCCTTTATACGAAGAAATGCGGGATTTGTTTTCGTCGGAGCGCGTTTTGCCGGTTAAGGATGGGAAGGGCTACACTAAGGCTGCCAATGCAGTTATTGCGAGAAGCAGAGAAATTGCAGAGCTATTGCCCAGCGAGTTAATCTCGGAACTTATCAACGACAAAAGACATTATGAATGGCTTCCGGTTTCGTTGACGGAGACAGGCCCGTACAAAGATGTGCTCTCTTATTTCTCCAGCATTTTGGGAATAGAGGTTATCCGTCCGGAAGACATTAGAAGCTACTTCAACGACAATCACAGTTTTTTGGAAAACCGAGATAATGACTGGCTCGTTAGGCTTTACAAGCTGTATGAGACTGTCCCGAATATTTTCTCCGAATCAAATTACAGAAATATTCTCGACGCTGTGATTGTCCGCACAGCATCCAACCGCATGGTTGCTCCATACCGAAAATCGCAGTCTTCTTATTTGCCCAATGTATTTCTTCCGTCGAAGAAGGCAATGCAGGCCGAGGTGGAATTTGTCCATCCATATCTATTTGAGAAGTGCCGAACCTTCTTTGAAAATGTACTGCACCTGAAGACGCCCAACGAGTACGAGCACTTTGTAAAATCTCTTGAAAAGCGGTATGCTGGTACAGATTTTAGCGGTTCATTTGAGGAGCACGTACAAGACATACACGCCCTTGTCAAGTATCTCAGGAATTCTGACTACGAGGCTGACCTGAGACAGATTGTTCGGAAAGCCTTCTACATAAAGTGCAGGTCAGGAGGAAAGGCATACTGGGTACGGCCACATTCAAAGGTTATTCGGTTCCCTCAGTCCGAAACCGGTCTAATGCTGGAGCAATACTACAAAGGCATTGCGCCGGATATCTACTTTGTCGACTTTGACGCATACCAGTCAGCCGGAATCACCTTTGATGACCTACGGGCGCTTGGCGTTACAGACAAAATCATCACCAGGGACGAAAAAACCTGGGGTGAATACTATACCGGCAATCCCGGCAGACAGCCTGAGTGGAGAACGACCGGAGACTTTCGCTGGAAACTCGGCATTGATAAGTTGGAAGAGGCCCTTCTCTACATCTCCCAGCATGCGAAAGCTAAAGACGCCTTAATAAAATCACAGGTGATTTTTAAGACACTGCAGGAGAACATGTCTCGCCTTGTTGGTACTGTTTATATCGGCGGAGGAACGCCAAATAAATATGACGAGCCTGCAGATGTAATCCATACTCTGAACAGGGATGGGTTTAACTGGCGTCTTTCTGACTGGAACGGAAAATGGCTCTATACTGAGTCTGGAGAACTGGTCTCGCACAAGGCCATATCAAAGCACGATTTGAACAAGTCGCTATATGGGAAGGTAAGCCTTGATTCAAATTTGTACGACATTCTTGGATTTAAGAAAGGGAAAATTGACCAGCATGAGGCTATTGTCAAGGATTACGATGCCTTGCCAGATGAGAAGAAACAAACCTATTTTGAAATCGAGTTGGAGCGCCGATTCCACATTACGCCGGAGCAGCTCAGCCGTGAATTTGGTGGGCTGTCTCTACAAGAAGGTTCTACTGGTCAATCTGAGGAGGACGAATTTGAGTTCCCGACCGGTTCCGTTAAGAACTGGGAGGCGCTGAAGAAGCATGCCGCTCAAATACTGTCCTATGCCAGCCCAACCGTATATGCGACTGTCGTCAGGCGTATCCGCGTCAGTCGACCGCAAGACGATGTCCGCGCATACCTGATGAATATGTATCGCGTAAACTCGTCTTATCGGTATGCCTGCCAGCTGTGCCACAAGCCGTTCTCCAATGTGGAAATGTGCCAGCTGGAACAGAAGCCGGATGTAGAGCTCGACCCGTTGAACGTCTGCCTTTGTCCGAATTGCGCCGCAAAGTTTAGAACGCTGCGAAATGATAAGTACCTGGCAGACCGGCTAATAGATTCCATCCTTGATGTGTCAGAAAATGACATTGAGGAGAATGACCACGTTTCAGTTGCTATCAACGACTATGATTTCTGGTTCACACCTACTCATATCGCTGAAATTATAGAGCTTCTGAAGCTGAAGAAAAAAGCTGCAGAGGAGCGCAAAGCCCAACCGCAGACTGCCAGTAAGCCCAAGCCGAAGGAAGTGGCAAAAGCGCCGGAGTCGAATAGAGTTGCACCTGTGCAGCCTGTTAAGGAAGAGACTCCACATTCTACTCCGGAGCCGGAAGAAGAAGGACTGCAGAGCGATACAAGCGCATATGGCGAGCTCATTGGTAGACGGGTGTTCCACAAATCGAAGAAAGCATACGCTCGTGTAGTTGGATGCGACGGAGAGTATGTGGTCTTGAATTTCGAGAGTGGGGATAAGGCCGGTCAGGATGTCAAGTATGACCTGACCATGTGCTTGAATAATGGTTGGATTGAAGTCGTCGACTGATACTTTTTAATTTTGCCCGAACCATTTAATTTTGGCATACTTTTTAATTATTCCCTGAGCCAGCCTCACGGAACCGCCAACACCAACATCAGCCGCGCTCCGGACGGGGCTTGATGGGGCAAATTGAATAACGACAAACACCGCGAAAACCGCAAGAAACGCCTTGTTTCCTGCGGTTTTCGCTGTTTTTATACACTTTTCTGGCGACCGGGCTTGTATCAAAGATTACGTCTTTATAGACCCCTGCTGTGGTTCTGGCGGGATGTTTGTTCAATCCGAGCGGTTCGTTCGTGAGCACAGCGGTGAACGCGGTCACATTTCAATCTACGGTCAGGATTCCAACCCGACCACACGCAAGCTGGCTATGATGAACCTTGCGATACGCGGCATCGAGGCAGACCTCGGCGCTACGAATGACGATACCTTCCATCACGACTTGCACCCACAGCTCAAAGCTGACTTTATCCTTGCCAATCCGCCATTTAATCTATCCGACTGGAACGACGGCTCTCTAAACGATGACCCACGCTGGAAATATGGACTGCCGCCTACGGGCAACGCCAACTTCGCATGGCTTCAGCACATGATCTACCATCTTGCGCCCAACGGAAAAATAGGCATGGTTCTAGCCAATGGCTCCCTTTCGTCACAGAGCGGCGGCGAGGGTGAAATCCGCCGCAAAATTGTTGAGGACGATTTAGTGGAGGGTATTATAGCTATGCCGTCCAATCTGTTTTACGGCGTGACGATTCCTGCAACGCTTTGGTTTGTCAACCGTAACAAAAAGCAAAAGGGTAAAACGCTCTTTGTGGATGCCCGTAAAATGGGAACGCTGATTGACCGCGTTCACCGCGAGCTGTCAGATGATGAGATTGAAAAGCTCGCCGCGACATTTGAAGCTTTCGATGCCGGAACACTCGAGGATGTGAAGGGTTATTGCGCGGCGGTCACCACCGAAGACATCGCAAAGCAGGACTTCATTTTAACTCCGGGACGCTATGTCGGCATTGAGGAGCAGGAGGACGACGACGAGCCGTTTGAGGAAAAGATGACGCGCTTGACAGGTGAGCTCTCGGAGATGTTCCAGCGTTCCCACGAGCTGGAGGACGAAATTCGGAAGAGACTGGGGGCGATTGGGTATGACATATAAACGAATCCCTCTTTATGACCTTGCCAAGTGGAAAAATGGTCTTGCTTTCCGAAATATCAATTTTTCAAAGCGTGGTCGCCCAGTTATCAAAATAGCAGAATTGAAGAACGGAATAACGGAGCAAACACAGCTTACAGAGCAAACATTTGATGATGAAGTGTATCTCCGTGCGGGTGATATGCTCTTTTCGTGGTCTGGCAATCCGCAAACCTCAATAGATGTTTTTTGGTATAACCTTCCAGATGGCTGGCTAAATCAGCATATCTTTAAGGTTACCCCCATATCTGAAATAGACAGGCAGTATTTTTTCTATTTGATGAAATCACTAATGCCGACTTTTACTGCAATTGCATCTAACAAGCAAACTACTGGACTCGGTCATGTCACAGTAAAAGACCTTAAAGAGCTAATTGTCGATGTGCCACCTTTAGATGAGCAAGTTGCTATCGGTGCCTATTTGCAATCAATTGATGCCAAAATCAATAATAACACGAAGATAAATCATCATTTAGAGCAGATGGCGCAAGTCATTTTCAAAAGCTGGTTTGTGGACTTTGAGCCGTTTGGCGGCGCGATGCCGGACGATTGGCGGGAAACAGAACTTGGAGAAGTTACTACGCTCAATGCGGGTGGCGATAAACCTTCGCTTTATTCGCCCGTCATGACTGAAGAATGCTCTGTTCCGATTTTCTCCAATGGAATTGATAATTACGGGCTATATGGATATACCGCAAAGCCGAAAATTACCGATGAGTGCGTTACTGTTTCAGCTCGTGGCACGATTGGCTTTGTGTGTCTCAGGCAAGAGCCATTTGTTCCAATCGTCAGATTAGTAACTGCCATTCCCAGCAACGACTATATTACCGCAAAATATCTTTATCTGTATCTTCGCAGCATTCATATCGTAGGGGTTGGTACTACACAGCAACAGCTTACTGTTCCTGATTTCAGAAAGTATCGTATTCTTGTGCCGAGCCTTGACATAGTCGAAAAATTTACAGAAGCCGTTGACCCTATGTTTGAAGAAATCCGGCATAAGCGAGCAGAGAACGCCCGACTCGCAGCTCTCCGCGACACTCTTTTACCGCGCCTGATGTCCGGCGAACTATCGGTTTCCGACTACGCCGCTAAATGATGATTTACCCGTTCCTCCTGCCTCATACAAAATAAACGAAAGGTAGGAGAAAAACATGAAAGACAAGCTGATTACACAGGTACAGGCAAACATGGCGTCGATGCTGAATACGGCGCAACTGGAGGAACTGAGGCGAGTTCTGACAAATGCTCTCCACTATGTGGAGATAACCGAGAGAAAGGCATCAGATACGCAGGATGCCGCAGAGAACGGAGGATTGCTGGAAGTGTTCACCGCTGCGAAACGAATTGAGGGCTGCTCGGAGAAGTCGCTGAAATACTACGATTCCACCATCCGCGCCATGCTCGACAGTGTAGAACGCCCTGTGCGCGAAATCAGCACCGACGATTTGCGCGGTTATCTGGCGACCTATCAAAGAGAGCGTCATTCCAGCAAAGTGACGATTGATAATATGCGGCGCATCTTCTCCAGTTTCTTTGGCTGGCTTGAGGATGAGGATTACATACTGAAGAGCCCCGTCCGCCGTATCCACAAGGTAAAAGCGGACAAGCCTATCAAGGAAACCTTCAGTGATGAGGGATTGGAGCTTCTCCGCGATGCCTGTGACGAGATACGCGACTTGGCGATGGTTGACTTGCTGGCATCAACCGGAATGCGTGTCGGTGAACTGGTAAACCTCAACCGCGAGGATATCGACTTCTACGAGCGGGAATGCGTCGTTTTTGGTAAGGGCGGCAGTGAGCGCGTCGTTTACTTCGACGCACGGACGAAAATCCACCTGCTCAACTACCTTGACAGCCGCAACGACAGCAGCCCCGCGCTTTTCGTCTCGCTGACGAAACCTCATGAACGGCTGCTGATAGGCGGCGTAGAAACCCGACTGAAAGAAATTGGCGGTAAAGCGGATATGCAGAAGGTGCATCCGCACAAATTCCGAAGAACAATGGCAACACGGGCAATTGATAAAGGAATGCCTATCGAGCAGGTTCAGCGTTTGCTCGGACATGTTAAGATAGATACGACCATGCACTACGCAATGGTCAATCAAGCGAATGTGAAGAATTCGCATAGAAAGTATATTGGTTAGGAGGCAATGCGGATGAACGGTTGGAAAGATTGCCATCTTGGAGATATCCTCACATTCCAGAGAGGACACGATTTGCCGAAAAAGCAGATGGTGTCTGGTGAGTATCCAGTAGTTGGCTCGAACGGCGTCATCGGCTACCATAACGAATACACGACAGAAGCCCCGTCCATCACCATTGGGCGGAGTGGAAACACGGGCAATCCGTTCATCGTGTATGGTCGCAGTTGGTCGCATAACACGACGCTGTATATCAAAGCGTTCAAGGATAGTGACCCCGTCTATGTCTACTATTTATTGAAGACGCTCAACCTGGGAAACTTTGCGGGAGGCAGCGCTGTTCCGACGCTAAATAGAAACCACATCCACAATTTAGATATTTCTGTGCCTCCGCTTCCAGGACAAGTTGAGATTGGGCGCACCCTTCGGGCTTTGGACGATAAAATTGCCAATAATTCGAAGATAAATCATCATTTAGCGTCGCTAAGGTCGGCAACGGAGAGTTCGCCGGACATTAAGCGGGGTAGCAAAGCGTCTCGCAAAGCTGCAAGACGTTTATTTTCAGCAAGGTTGACCCGCACTTTTTCAAACAACGGTGCCGTTGTAGAATGAAATTCTGCGACAACCTTCTCGTCAGGCATTATAAATGGCATTGCTTTAATTGTTTTGGAGTTTACAGCCGTTGCAATAGACGAGGTATTACCAAGCGACTGATAGTCAAATGCTTTGAGATAACAATACAGGTACTCAAGTGTTACATTGCTCGATTGCTTGAAATGGGCTATTGCTTCATTAGTGGTCATTGCACCATCAGTGATAGCGACACGACCAACCGTCAACTTGAAACTCAGAAGAACAGTACCGCTTGGAACGACTTTTACATTGAAATGTTCCACAGATTCAGCGGTTAAGTATTCTGAACTGTCGCTGATAAACATTCCACAACTGCCCATGTCGGAAATAGAAACCCAAATTACATCTTGTGGGTTGGTGGTGAACCACTCAGGCTCTTTACGGGGTGGTGTTTTGCCGATAGATATATCGAAAAAGTCTTCCGATTTGCCAGTTATCCAAGTCGTGGGTTGTTCACCACCAAATGGCTCGAAGTCCACAAACCAGTTTTTGAAAATGGCCTGTGCCATCTGCTCTAAATGATGATTTACCGCCAATGAGCGTAACTATGGAATACTATGTCAGGAGGTTATCTCGTGCCGTATACAGAAGCGAACTATGAGAATGCGGTCATCGAAGTGTTCCGCGATACGCTGGGGTATGATTACATCTATGCCCCAGACCTCGTGCGCGACTACTCCGTGCCGCTCTATACCGATGAATTGCTGTCGGCTTTACGGCGGGTCAATCCGAAACTTCCTGACGCCGCCCTGAACGAAGCCATATACAAGCTGCAAAACTTTGAGGGAGGCACAGTCCTTCAAAAGAATTATGTGTTCATGTACTACCTGCAAAACGGTATTTCTGTGAGCTTCTTTGATAACAAAGAACAGCGCTCCTCCCTCGTGCGGTTGATCGACTACGACAACGTGGATCGCAACTCCTTCATCGTCGCCAACCAGTGGACGATTATCGAAAACAGCGAAAAGCGCCCGGACGTGTTGGTGTTTGTCAATGGACTGCCGCTCGTGATATTCGAACTGAAATCGCCATCGCGTGAAGAAACGGACGCTTCTGAGGCGTTTTTACAGTTGCGGAACTATATGCACGAGATACCGTCGCTGTTTATCTACAACGCCTTTCTCGTCATGAGCGACCTTGCCATATCCAAAGCCGGTACCATCACTGCCGGTGAAGACCGCTTTATGGAATGGAAAACGAAGGACGGCAGCTACGAGAACACACAGTTCGCGCAGTTCGACACCTTCATTGAGGGGATGTTCGACAAGGCACGGCTGCTCGATATTATCAAGAACTTCATTTGTTTCTCTGGCGCTGACGCTAAGATTCTTGGTGCCTATCATCAATACTTCGCAGTAAAGAAAGCGGTTGCCTCCACTGCCAAAGCAACAGAGACAGACGGCAAGGGCGGCGTATTCTGGCATACACAAGGAAGCGGTAAATCGCTGTCTATGGTATTTTACGCCCACTTACTACAACACGCGCTCAATGCGCCTACCATTGTGGTATTGACCGACCGAAACGATCTCGACGACCAGCTTTTCGGTCAGTTCGCAAAATGCTCTGATTTTCTACGTCAAACTCCACTGCAGGCCGAAAGCCGCGACAATCTGAAAGAACTCCTCAAGGGGCGTCAGGCAAATGGCATCATATTCACCACTGCGCAAAAGTTCGAGGAAAGTGCCGAAATACTGTCAGACCGCCACAATATCATCGTTATGGCTGACGAGGCGCACCGCAGCCAGTTCATCGACGAAAAAGTTGATGCCAAGACAGGACGCATACAGAAGTCTTTTGGCTTGATTATTCGTGAGAGCCTACCGAATGCTACATACATTGGCTTCACCGGCACTCCTATTTCCACAAAAGACCGCTCCACTATTGAGGTGTTTGGCAACTACATCGACATCTACGATATGACGCAAGCCGTTGAGGACGGTGCCACGCGCCCAGTTTATTATGAGAGCCGTGTCATTCATCTTAAATTGGACGAAGATATCCTCCATCTCATTGATACCGAATACGACCTTATGGTTGAAAATGCCGAGCCATATGCTATCGAAAAGAGTAAAAAAGAGCTCGGTCAAATGGAAAGCATCCTCGGTGCGGAGCAGACGATTTCTGCACTTTGTGAGGATATCGTAACGCACTATGAGCAAAACCGGCAGCATGAACTCACGGGCAAGGCAATGATAGTAGCCTATTCACGCGCCATTGCCATGAAGATATACCGTAAGCTCATGGAACTGCGCCCGGAATGGACGGAAAAAGTCGGCGTCGTCATGACAGAGAGCAATAAGGACCCAGAGGAATGGCGCAGCATCATCGGCAACAAACATCACCGGGACGAGATGGCCACCAAGTTCAAGAACAACGATGATCCGATGAAGATTGCTATCGTTGTCGATATGTGGCTTACCGGCTTTGATGTGCCATCCCTCGCCACCATGTATGTGTACAAGCCTATGTCCGGGCACAACCTCATGCAGGCAATCGCCCGCGTCAACCGCGTATATAAAGATAAAGAAGGCGGTTTAGTAGTTGATTATGTCGGCATCGCTTCCGCACTGAAGCAGGCGATGAACGACTATACCAACCGAGATAAGCACAATTACGGCGACACCGATATTGCGAAGACCGCTCTGCCGAAGTTCGTTGAAAAACTGGAGGTATGCCGCGACCTATTCCACGGCTTTGATTATTCCGGCTTCATGCGAGATGACGCTACCGACCTTTCCCGTGCAAAGGCCATCAGTGGCGGCGTCAACTTCCTGTCTGGTATCGAAAAAGAGAAGCAAAAAGAAGCGTTCATCAAAGAAGCCATGCTCCTGCGGCAGGCGCTATCCCTCTGTCGCTCCCTGCTCAATCCAGCACAGCGGTTTGAAGCGGCGTTCTTTGAAGCGGTCCGCACTCTGCTTACCAGAATTTCCGGCGCGGGTAAGCCCCTTTCACTGAAAGAGATTAATAGCCGTATCAACGAGCTGTTGAAATCAAGCATTCAGAGTGAGGGCGTAATAAACCTATTTTCTGATATTGATACCGGCTTCTCACTTTTCGACCCGAAGTTCCTTGACGAGATTGCCAAGATGAAGGAGAAAAACCTCGCTGTTGAGATTCTAAAAAAACTCCTCGCCGAGCAAGTATCACTCTATCGCAGGACAAATCTCGTGAAGTCAGAAAAGTTTTCAGAAATGCTTTCTCGTGCTATGAAAGCTTATCTCAACGGTATGCTCAGTAATGAAGAAGTAATTGCCGAACTGATGAAAATGGCGAAGGACATGGCTGACGCTCATGCCGAGGGCGATGCACTAGGCTTGTCATCCGAGGAAATGGCGTTCTATGATGCGCTGACCAAACCAGAAGCCATTAAAGATATATACCAGAACGATGATCTTGTCGCTATGACCCGCGAGTTAACAGACCTTCTGCGTAAAAGCCGCACGATAGACTGGCAAAAGAAAGAATCCGCCCGCGCAGGCATGCGCCGCATGGTTAAGAAGCTCTTAAAAAAGTATAAATACCCACCAGAGGGGATGGACGATGCTATTGCCACTGTTATTGGGCAGTGTGAAATGTGGACGGATAATTGAGGATGACAATGGGTGAATGCGTTAAAGATTAATAACCTACTTTTTGCGGTATAACTAAAAAACTCCCCGGCCACCGCAATAGTAACCGGAGAGCCTGTCCGATTTTAAATTAGGTTGCTGTATTCGTCGTGTAGCTTGGCTTTTGCTTTCTTGATTCGGGAAAGGAAGGTTGTGCGCGGGATGCCGATGATATCGGCGATGTCGCTGTCGGAACGACCGTCAAGGCGGAGCTCTCCGATTTGACGGGCTTCCGGCATAAGCTCGTCCAGGCGCTTGAGCAATTGCTCAAAAACAATGCGGTCAGTTACGATGCAATCGAGGTTGGCGGACTCGTCCTCACGGGTGTCGCCCATAACCTCCTGCTCGTACTCGAGGGATAAGTTGTCCCCGGCAGTGCGGTACTTGCAGAAGGCGCAGTCGCCGGTGCAAAGCCACCACCAGGTACCCGGGCAAGAACACGTGCCATGGCGATGGGCCTTGCGAAAGGTGTTCCAGATTGGTCTGTAGTACTCGTTGTAGACTTCATCACTGACGGGAATGCGCTGCTTGGTGGCGGGATCGTAGATGTAGTGCTCTCGGATTTGCTGCTGGTTTTCATTTGTTGACATGGGATTTCCTCCTGTGATTTTTGTTAAGGATCACAGGAAGGAAAAAGCCCCTGTGATCTCTCACAGGAGCTATCCAATAGTTAGCAAGGTTGTCGCGCTATGGGTAGCAGCGATAGTAACGATAGTAACGATATTAGTTTTGAAGGAGGAGCGCCAATGCTCAACCAGAGCATTCCATATTTATGCGGCGGAGTCTTTTTGACCCGTCTTATGAAAGCACGTCCGTCAAGGAACGGTGTGCGCGAGCACTACATGGGCGACCACGACGGTCTTTCCGACCCCGAAACCATGCTGGCGTTCATAAAAGCCACAAGCCCCGACTTCACCGTGCCCGCCGGTAATACGTTTAAGGAAAACACCTCGTCATATAAGAACTGCCGGAAAAACTGTGGTATCTACTTACCGTTTGCTGCTGATTCGGCAGAGGTACGCGCTTTTGATGAATGCGTCCGAAATGACTACATGAAGGCACTCACGCGCATGGTTTCATTCACCGATGATTTCCTTGAGGTAGGAACAGCGACAAAAAAAGACGAGTACCTTGTTAAGGAGCTCGTCGAGATAATCAGATATGATGAATATATACCGGCAACTGCCGTATTTTACATAAACAAAGATGGTGCCCCCTCAACGAAGGTACAGCTTCTGACGACTACGGCGATTTGCTTTCAGTCGTTTCTCGTCGGGATCTGGCACTACATCTTAATGAACCGGCCGGACAACATTCCCGGCCGTAGCACAATACAAAGCTGGACGCCGACGTATTCTGGGACGCTTGTAGAGCGGGTCTACCCCTACGAGGTTCAGAGCGATGTTGCTGAAGCAAGCCCGCCCGAACCGGACCCAACGCCATCAGTTGAAGCTGAAATAGCAGATGATGTTCCCAAGAGTGAAGAAAAACCGCACTTTGAGCAGAATAGACAGGCTTCACAAGATTCGAAGCAGGTTATCATGAACAACTACGGTAAGGGCGTACAGATTGAGGAGCTCAACGGAGCTCTGACGATCAACATAAATTGAGGGAATGCATATGGAGGACAAGCTGAAAATCACCGCAGGCGGCGTACAACCGGTCGCACCGGAAGTGACTACATACAACAATTATGGTAAAGGCGTTCAAGTCGGTCACGCAGATACATTCTCGCCAACGGTAAATCTGATTATTTCCGGCTCAAACGGACAGCAGAGTCTGGCTAATACCGATTACTATAATCTGTTTGTCGGCTTTGATCCGTTTGTCTCTGATCACCTGCTGGTGCCGAAAGACCGTGCTCTAACCGAATATATGACACCCGAACTGAAAAGTCGCTTTTCTGCTCTGGATGATGACGCGATAGCCGAGATTAAGAAATTTCCGTCTATTATCGTCGACGAGTACAGTAAAACCACGCCAAACGACAAGAACTCCGCATTTGCTTTCGTTACGGATGTCCGCAAACAGCAAAACGGCGTGATGGTCTACTTTCAGCGGTTCTTTCCGATTCCAATCAAGGTGCTTCTTGAGAACGAGTGCGCACTTGATACCGTGAATGGTTTTGAATCATACCGGACGCACTGGGCGATAAAGAAAATCAGCCTGCTGCAGGTGTTGCAGGACGCGGGTGTCTCTATGTGGAGGTGAACGAATGACAGATAAAAAGGAAATAGTATCAGCTGCTCCACAGCCAACCGCAGTATCTTTTCCGAATGCGACTCAGGGTATGATCAATACCGGTTCCGGCATCCAAGTCGGTACAAATGCCGGGACGATGAATCTTAATATCAATTGCCTGACTCCTGAATTGCTGCAGGGACTTATCTCGATGTTTGCCGCACAGCCCGCGTCGCAGAAGGTCAGCCACGCAGTTGAGTGGGCTTCACTAAGCGCCGAGCGTTATTGTTTGTTTGTTCTGGAGAATGAGGAATACAACAACGGCGCATTCTCCATTGCAAAGTGCTGCGCACTGAAGGAATATACCAAGCCGGAGCTTGCGGAGCGATATATCGACCTTGCGCCAGCCGTCGTCGCGGAGCTAACGAGTATGCCCTGTGTTTTTGCAAAACGAAACAAGTATTATCGTTATACGGAAAACAGCCACCCGGCGCTGCTTGGTAGGATAACCGACATTCGAGTACATCATGAGACGGTCACGGTTTGCTTTACCGGCTTTCAGGCATTCCCGCAGCAGCTCTTGAATAAAAACATCGGTCTGCTTGGCATGGTACACGCATCGCTGAGGAATGAGCTTGACGAGGAACACTGGTCAATTAAGGATTGTAATTTGCTTGATGTCATGACGCGGTTAGGAGTAACAGTGGAATAACGGCATAGCGGCACGGAAAGGAGCGCACATGATAAACAAGGTAAAAACAGCCATTCTGAAGGTTGTGCTGAACGACCATACATTCACCAACGTACCGTTTGAGCCGACGCTTATAAACTTTTTCTTTGGCAACAACGGAACCGGCAAATCAACCATAGCAAAGAACATCGGCCTTCCGGCTGCAACCGAGTGGGCACCCGGTGCGTCTACTGACGATTATGATTTGCTGGTCTACAATGAAGATTTCATCAATAATAATATCCAGAGCTACGGCAACATTCCCGGCGTTTTCACCATCACTCAACAGAACGCGCAGGTCAAAGCTGAAGTCGATAAGCTAACAGCCGACAAAAAAGCCCTAGAGGCAAGAGCCAAGTCTATCGGCGAAACGATCGCTGCCGAACAAGGTAAGCAGCAAGACATCGATGCCGCATATGAGAAAACTATATGGGACATGACTGAAGCTCTCCGAAAGCAGCAGTACCCGCTTACGCAAGCCGGGTACACGAAGGATAAAAAGAAGTTTGTTTCACATCTGGAGGAATGCTCGCCCGTAGACGTCGATGAATCGGCTCTCGCACAGCTATATGCCATCGCATTCGGCGCAGACGATAAGAAATATGACGAGTACAAGCTGATAGACATCTCGTCGATTCCGTCGTCTACGCTCTTGCAGGAGGCAATCGTCGGGAGAAGCGATACCGCTTTCGCAAAATTTGTCCGCGCTCTGAATGCTTCCGGCTGGCTCAGTCAAGGGCATAACGCTTTCCAGCATGAAGCCGGTAAGAAGTGTCCATACTGCCAGCAGAATTTGCCGAGCACATTTGAAGCAGACCTCGCGTCCTGCTTCGACGAACAGTATAAGCAGACAGTATCAGAACTGGAGCAATTCGTAGCGGCGTACAGAGCAGCGCTGAATGCTATACACGCCATACTCGCCGAAAACAGCAAGAATCCTTTTACCTGCGATTTGAACGACGACTATAAGGCAAAGTTTGATTTGTTTATGGAGCGGGCGCAAAACAACATGACGCTTCTGAAGCAGAAAACGGATGACCCGGCGCAGGTGATTTCTTTGCCGGATTTGTCGGATACACTCCGGGAGATCAACGATATTATCGAACAGATCAATGTGAAAATCCGAGAGTATAACGCCGTTATTGCCACACGAGATAGAAAGCAGCAGGACTGTATCGAGTTGGTGTGGCAACTCATGGCGTTCAAGTGCCAGTCGGAAATTGCTGTCCACAAAAGCGGTAAAGCACGGTACGCGACTGACCATGAACAGATGAGCAGAAAATTGGAGAAAGCAAAGGAGGCCGCCGAAGACCTGCAACGGGAAATCGGGCTGAAAAACCAGCAGACCGTGAATACGACTGCCGCCAAAGACAGCATCAATGCGCTTCTTGCTGCCGCAGGCTTTCAAGGTTTCCGGTTGCGTGAGAAACCCGGCGCTCAATATGTCTATGAGCTGATACGCGAAGAGAACGGCAAAGTAGCTCAGGGACTTAGTGAGGGCGAGCGGAACTTCATCGCGTTCCTCTACTTCTATCATATGGTTATTGGCAGTCAGTCCGACGACGGAAAAACGACAAACAAGATCGTGGTCATCGACGATCCGGTGTCCAGCATGGACAGCGGAAGTATGTTTACGGTCGCCTCTCTCGTCCGTGACCTGATCGCCATTTGCTACAACAACTACAGTATGACCGAGCATGGGAACCGGAACGATCACGTCAAGCAGTTCTTCTGCCTGACGCACAACCCCTTCTTCTTCAAAGAAATATCATATAACCGCATTGCAGACAACGAATGTGTAAATATCTATGAGCTGAAGAAGCTGGGGCACAACCAATCCGTTATCACAGAATGCAGGCACCCCGATGACCGCGTTGGAGGTGACCGGGTCAATTACTCGCCGGTGAAAAACACCTACGACGCGCTGTGGTGCGAATATAAAACGGCAACCGACTCGATTGCGCTCATCAACGTAACGCGGCGCATCCTGGAATACTACTATCTTCAAATATGCGGCTATTCAAGCGGCGATCTGCGAACCGACTTACTGGAGAAAAATCGATACTGCTTTGAGACCACACTCCCAGATGGTTCTATTGACAAAACCGACTATAATGTGGCAGCAGCCATGCTAGCAGTTCTGAACATAGGAGCGCGTGGCTTCAATGACGGCCTGTTTTTTGATGCTTCCGCAATCGAGCCACAGCAGATAAGAACTGTGTTTGAGAAAATATTTGCCGCAACCGATCAAATACAGCACTACAATATGATGATGAGTTTGCGGTAACTGTAAAAGCACATACCCGAATAGTTGTCCAACCGTATCTATGGGTTCTTCAAGTATACACGCCCCCGGAGGGCAAAAAGAAGCCATAACGCTTGCTCGTAGGCAAAAAAAGACGCAGGGCAGATAATGGTTAGGTTGTCGGCTCTGCGTCTTTGCGTCTGGCCCCTTAATAACGACAATATTCAGTTGTCTTGCGTTTATAAGCGTTTCAACTTAACACTTTGGACAAAATAGCGGAAATTTCTCAAATATGGTGTCTCCCCGTATCTTCGTCCTCGTCTTGCTATTGCACTCTGGGCAAAGAACCCATTGTTCTATTTTCACCTAACTACCTCTCTCGCTATGAGTAGTTGTTCAGCACAGCATCCCACCGCATTTACCGCAAAAACGTGCGCAGGGAACGACGGGAGCGCCGCATTTGGAGCAGAATTTTATCTGCGGGACAGCTTGGTATGTCAGCGGCAAATCCTCATTTGGCGCTGCATCAGACAGAAACAGCCAGTCGATGTCCTCGCCGTCCTCGCATAGGCCGATGGCTCCGGCAGGCGAAACCACATAAAAGCTGTCCTCATCGATGGGGTTTTCATTGTCGCTTGTCTCGGCAAGCATCAGCAAGCCTTTTACATCGTATCTATCATCGGCAGTGGCAAAACTCCAGCTCTTGCAGCGTGTGGCGGCAAACTCCGCCGCCTCCAGCATGGTAATAAATTTATCCATTACGAAAATCCTCCTTATTTGAACAATAGATTATTACACCGCTTACAGCGGTCGTTTTGTATGGGGTTCATCATAGTGCAGACGTTACAGTAGACGATGCGGTCTTTGGATTTATCGTATTTCTCGTATGTACCGAATCTTGGGTGATACCGCACCCTGTCACCAACGGAGAGATAGTCGTACATATGCCGACCGCTGTCCTTTTCCACGATGGTTTTTTTCTTGCCCGCATCGGTGTTAATGATCGTGGTATATTCCGTATAGGTTCTGTAGTTATCATCCTCGCCGCCTCTATGCTCGCTTTTCTCCTTGCTGTACTGATTTACGACCACGCCCTCCCACATTGGCTGCTTTGTTCTCCGTAGCGCCAGCAGGTTGACGATGAGCATGACAATGGCGATGCCCACGCCGATGACAAGAGATTCCCCAAAGGGCATCTCGTCAATCAACAGACCGGCGATGGGAAAGCCGATGAGCGGCACGAACACCAGTATCCACATACAGCCAATAGAGGATTTCTTGTTTTTCTGCGCGGCGGCCAGTATCTCGGGTGAATTACACCTGTCGGAAAAGCCGACCAGTCCCGCGCCGCCAAGTGATGGCGTAGGTGTTGCCGTTTGACGCGGCTCCACCGGCTTCGGCGTTGCCAGATTTATCGCCGCTCCGCAGCCAATGCAAAATTCGGCTCCCTCCGGCAACTCTGCGCCGCAGACCGTACACACACCGGGGGCGTTTGCTTGTATTTTTGCGCCGCAGCTCGAACAGAAAGCCGCGCCCTCCGACAGCTTGTTTCCACAGTTGGGACAAAACATATCCGTATCACTCCTTACTTCAATTATTTGAGGAGCGGCGGGTTTCCTCGCCGCTAATTCCTTCTTTTTCCCGCGTCTGGCTGTGCGTATGACGAGCAGCAGCAAAAGCAGAGAACCGATAGGGGCGAGAATGTGGTAAATAATTGCCCCTTCGCCCATCTCGCTAAATTCGCACAGCATGGCGGGCTTATTCACATAAGGTAAAAAGCTAAGGTAGCGGATGCGCTCGGAGCGCGTTTCACCTTCATCCAAGCTTGGCCAAGCCTCGTCGCTGCTATATATCACATAGCCCCGGTATTCCTTGCTGTTTACCAGAAACCAATAGCCCTTGGAAACAGTACGGGAGCGATTTTGCTCCGCTTTTGTGTTGTCCAGCCGGCTGTCATAGCTGTCCACCGTACCCATTACGCTGTCGCCCCATATCGCCAGCGCAAGGGTGCTGACGCTGGTATATATGGCATGCAGCAACACGGCGCAGATAAGGATGAGGATGGGCAGGGGGATGTTTTTGCGATTTTTCTTTTTTGCCATGATTTATTCTCCCGCGTATGGCTGAACGCCGTAGCGCATTCCGTTGGGAAGCCCCCGGCTTTCAGGGGTCATATAGCTGTCAAAACTCCGCATGGTATAAGGACCGTTTAGATATGCCGCGCCCGTGTCGAAGTTGATTTCAATGGTTTCGCCGTCGCCATATGAGGCGGTAAATATGTTCCCGGACGCATCCAAAGCCCCGGCGATACCGTCCTTGCCCAAGGCGTTCAGCGGCGATTCCTCTTTGCCTTTCAGCGCGTCAATCACCGTCAGCACAGCGTCCGCGCCCTTTCCCTCGACTGTAATGATATAGCTGTGATCCCGTTTGAATTCGTCCAGACTGCGGCCTTCGCGCATTGAGCCGTGGGCGTCGTAGAATTCATCTATCGTCCTGCCGCCGTAGTATGCTCCTATCTCAAATGTATCCTGATACAGCAGATATTTTTTCGCTACGCTGCCCAGCGGGATCACCGTCCGCTTTTCCGTCACCTTAAATTCCTGGGTCAGTATGGGAGCATCCTCGTAGGGGTCGTCACCCTTGTTCCATAGGCGAAGCTGTGTGGGGATGCCCGCTTGCATATACCCTAAGATGGTGGCGTCTATTGTTGCCCGCCCATCCTTGTCCAGAACCGTCGCCCAATTTTTGTCTATTTGGGCATCGGGCCGGCGGATGTCAACGGTACAGCCCGCGTATTTGCTCTTTTCACCGTCAGGAATCCCCTCAATTATTTCAAACTCCAGCGGTGCATTGAGTGCCTGCCGCAGCTCAGTGGCATTCGCGCTGTAAGTCTTACGGTTGTCGTAGTTTATCTTCTTAATAACGTCGTCCAGTACAGGCTGAAGCCTTTCGCCCAAACGGGCCATATACTGCTCGATGCAATACTCACGGGCGGCGTCTGTTTCGGGGAGAAGCCCCGTAGTATAGGCATGTAGACCTGCCTCATTGGTTGCTACAAGCTGCTCCTCCGGGTTGTCGTAGAAGTAACGGGAGCTGTAGTTCTCCATAATACCGCGTAGAGCGGCGTTAAACTTTTCAGGATTGTTGCCTCGTGTTCTGTATAGTCCCATAATACGATCGTACCATTCGGCCTCCGTCCATGGATGAATTTTCTCGTTGTAAGCAATGACCACATTAAACAGGGCGTCTTTATAAGTCTGGTCAGCTGCCACCATGAATTTGTTCAGAGAATAATCGAGAGCAATGACCCCCAGCATGGAGAGCTGAACCATGCCGGTGGTGACTTTTTTATAGTCCAGTACCGCCACGCCCACATTGTAGGACAGTTTATACGCCTCCGCCGCCACCGTTTCAGCGGATTCGTTGCCTTTGTATGCGTCGATCATAGTGTCGCCCAGCGATAACGCGGAAAGCCCCAAAAGCATATAACCGCCTTTTTCCCAAAGACTTGAAAAGTATTTGTTTCCGACGCCCTGCTCTGCCAGCTCAAACGCGTCTGTCAGCCAGCTAAAGACCTCATGAAGCAACCCCGCTTCAGGGTCACCAAGATTTGGAATGTCTAAGAGTTGTCCGTAGAACTCTCTCAATAGACTGTCACCTACCTCACCGGGCTTCCCGGATGTTTCAAACTCGCGCAAAAGGGCAAGGGCGGTTTCATCGTCCAGACGCTTGCTTGTGAATTTTGACAGCAGAGCGTAGGGCGAATGTGAGTCCGTCAGGGTGACGGTGCAGTATGCCGATAGATGGTCGGTGGTGATGGTAACGGTTTTGTCGGTTGTGTTTACGGTGTAGTCCACAAGCTCCCATTGGTCGGTTTCGGGGTTGTAGTACTCCGCCAGCACAGAGCCTTCCTCATCGGCAGCATCGGCTCCGCTTTCGTCATAGGGCAGGGTGATGGTCAAAAGACCGTCAAACTCCGTGCGTTCACCGGCTGAAATGTCATATGCCGTGCGTGTACCACCTTCAATGCTGTCCTTGTCTTCGGACAGCTCTTTTATTGAAACCTTTTCTCCGTCCATTGAATTGTATGGTCCAAAATCAATCATCACACCTTTGTCGGTTGAAACTGCTGTCTGCCCTTCCTGCAAGGTAAAGCTGTCGATCTTCTGTATGGAAGGGAGCTTGACCCCACCGCCCACCATAAACCCCGGCCAGCCGTAGAGCGCCACCACAGTGGTCTGTATAAAAAGTAGCACTGAAAGCACTATACACAGCGTATTGCGCCCGCTCTTCATTTTTGGTACTGGAGTACTTTTTGTTTTTGGTGTCGCAACGGTGGGTGTATATTCTTGAGTCTGTGCTTCGAGTTTATGCTCTTGCTTGTCTACAGATTTTGACTGTATCTCTGAAGCAGTTTTCACTGGCAGATCAATAACCTCAGCACCGCATTTTGCACAGAAGCGAGCGTCGATATGAAGCTCCCTGCCGCAATTCGTACAATGTTTCCCCATGTCCGCACCTCCTTATGGCCGCACCAGCGCCACAAGCGCCGGTGTCCCGTCGGGCGTATCCATTGTGCCGACGGCGTACTGTTTTCCGTTTTGCTCATAAAACCGCGTCAGGCGTATGGTTCCCGCGCCGGAGGCCCACAGGCCGCCGTTTTCCCACTTGCCGGAATATGCGCCGTCCTCCATATCCGTTTCGTCGAAGCTCTCTCCCTCGTTAGCCCAAAAAATCTGATACCAGTCGAGGGTGAGGCTCAAATCGTCAGCCGTACCCGCAAGAGCTATATTGAGAAATTCATAGGCGTTGGAGTCCATACTGTTGTCCGGGTCGTAGATAATAAGAGCTTTCCAGCCGCCGGTGAGCATATCAAGGCTCGTAATGGCGGCGGCGTCAGACGGTGCGCCGTTATAGAGCACATCCTCCGTGTACCACAGGAAATCCTCCAAATCGGGGCGTTCCGTGGTGGAGAGGTTCTCCGGTGCGGGCGCGTCCGTCGAAACAGGAGCGTCCGTAGACGCAGGGGTATTGTCGCCCCGGTCTACCGTACCCGGCTCGTCTGTACTGACAGGCGCGGTCTGCTCCGCTCTCGGCGCGGGTGTATTCCCGCCTGCCGCCGCTTTCAAATTCGGCGGTATCGTAAGTACGCCTATGACCAGCATGACCAGATTGGCGGCGATCAGCACGGCGATCAAAGCTCTTTTCCCACCCCTTGGGGGCGCGTTTTGATTAGTCATAATATTCTCCTTCTGCCTCCCAGCGAGGTGGGCTGCCATCAGTCTATTTTGATTCCTTTACCGTAGGTTGTTACTTCACCTTTCATTTTCCCAAACACATCACTGGAAAGGTGGATTACACCGTTTTCGGAGGTGAAAACTACCGTTGATCTTATTGTTATATCATCTCCCGAATAATTAAAACTTGCCGTTCCGGTAGCCGGGTCATAGTCATAGGGGCCTCCCGGTAATGCAAGTGCTGTCCAAGGGCCATCATCAGCTCGAAAGCCCAGTTGCCCCTCTTGATGCATGAAGGTATAGTGATAAGACTCATCACCATCTTCACTCGCAAATGTTACCAGATAAGTACCCAAAAGCTCCTCCAGCGGCAGCCCGCCGAGCGTCACCTCCGTCACCGGCGCGGAGAACTTGAAGCCAAGCGTCAGCTCCGGCTCGTCGTTATCGGGATCGTCGCCGGGTTTGAACAGTTGCAGCTCCTTGGGACAACCGGCCTGCACATAGCCCAGCAGGGTAAACTTGGTGGAGGCCCCGCCCGCGCCCTTCATCGTACCGCTCCAGCTCTCTTTCACCGCGTTTTCGGAAAGCGGGGCGAAGCGCAGGGCGTAGCCGTCATACTGAGACTTCTCGCCATCGGGGACATCCTCCACGATGTTGAAGGTGATGGTTTGGTTAAAGAACGCTTTGACCTCGTTCATCGCGGCCAGATACGCAGCCTCGGCCTTGCGCTGCATATACACGCTGACGGACTGCGTTACCGGGTAGAGGCGTTCATAAAGCTGCGCCTTGTATGCGCTCACAAGGGTTTCGATCTCCGCCTGTGTCGGGTCGGGGATGGTAACGGAGCCTTTGTTGCTCTTATCTTCAATAGCCGTAACAACAGCGGCCTTTTCCATATCGCCCAGCGTCCAGAATACGCGGGCATAGCGGTCTATCTCCGATTCGATGGCGGCCTTGGCGTCGTCGGGAGCGGGGTTGGCTTCGGCTATATCAATCAACACCTGCCGCCAATCCTTTAGGCTGCGGGCTTTCCATTCAAAATTCCTGTCTTTGCTGATGTATTGGTCGTTGAAATAGACATAGACCTCGTCTATCTTATCTATCTTCATAGCCATGCCCTGCTCAAACATACTGCTTATTGTGTAGTCAAAAATGAACAGGCCGCTGGCGGCAAGTCCCCACGCGGCGGATTCGGCATAGGAGAGCGCCAGCATCGCCGTGTCCTTATATAAGCCGAGGGTGTCGACGTCTGTTTTTTCCGTACTCAGTATCACCGCGCCGATTTTGACCGCCGCCGCCACCTTGCCCAGCTTGCCCAGCTTTTTATAGGCAGAATCGGCCAACGCGGTATCAAAGGTTGGGCTGCCGGCAGAGGCTATGCTTAAAATCGTACCTGTGAGATCTGTGGCAAAGCCCGTCTCTCCGGCAGCGCCGGCAATACCGCCCATAAATCCGTTATGGGCTGTGATGATCTGCGCCGCCAGACCTACCGCTTCTTCTCCGGCAGCGCCGCCGCCATCCACAAATTCGCGCAGCGCGTTCATGGCTTTCTGTTGGTCGATACCCGCCACGTTGGAGCTGATGTCGGTGATATAGGCACTGCGTTTGCCCTCGTTGCGGACGTAGAACGCGCCAAAGGTGGATAGGTGGTCGGTGTAAATGACCAGCTCATTCGCCGCAGCGTCCACCTCGAACAGTACATCCTCCCACTCGCCGGTGGCCTCGTTCTTGTACTTTGCGCCCACGCATTTTGCCGGGTCCTGCCCAGCCTCGCAGTAGGTGGTATCATAGGGGATGCGCAGGGTAATGAAGTCCGAAAGCTCGGACATTTCTCCCAGCTTGAAGTCGTAGGCTTCTATCTTATATCCTTCGTCTTTGTTTTCTTCCACGGGCAGCTTAGCCACGGCAAATTCCGCTTCACCGTCCAGCACATAATCGCCCAGCTCTATGCTGACGCCATTTGACAGGGCGACGCCGGTGGCCTCCGACGAAAGCGTTGCCGCGTCGCTTTTGCCGCCGCCCCCGCCGCATCCGGCAAGGCCGCCTAAAAGCAGCGCTGCCGCGAGTAAAATAGATACTGTCTTTTTCATATCGGATTCCTCTCTTTCGTTACCAATCACCGATTTCTGCCCGTACTCCTGTTTCGTGCCATATCTTTTGCGTGATCTCCATGACGCTTTGCCTGTCGGTCAAACCGTGCAGCAGCTCAACGCGCAGCATTTCGCCATCGGCTCCGAAAGACAGGCAGATATGCTCTTTGTCGATTTGTACCTCCCGCAGCCGGACGCCATACACGCCCTCGCAGCCCCATTGATAGACCTTGTTTCCAATAAGCAGGCCGAATGTAGACACAATGGTTTCCTCCGCCTGCTTTTGTTCTGGCTGGTTCTCCGAAGTGACAACAGATAAAGGAACAGTCAGAATTCTGCTATCGTAAATCACCATCGCCGCGACCAACAACCGGCTTTGCCGGTACAGCAGGATTAGCGCCGCAGCGGTCAAACCGCCGCAGGTAATCGCGGTCTCCGTCTTTTGCGTTATGAGAAGCAGCATGGTCAGAAGCATGACGGCCACGGAAAACGCGGCATATAGATTCCGTCTGTCTTTTATGGCTTTCACCGCTGGCTTCACCTCCTCGCAATACCACAATAGGAGAAATCGGCGCAAATGTCGCCCTGCAAAAGTACAGTTTCACGAAAAAAGCTACCTGTACTTTTGTACAGGTAGCCATAAAACGCAGTATTTTCAGGGATTTTCGCTATGTCTTGGTCTGATTCTTGAGCAGGGTGCTGATAAGCTCCGCCCGGCTGCCCACATCGTACTTGGAGAAGATATTGCTCACGTGGAACTTGACCGTGCTTTCACCGATAGACATGGCTGTGGCAATCTCTTTGTTGGATTTACCGGCAAGGATGAGAGTAAGCACTTCGTTTTCTTTTTCAGTCAAGGGGTCTATCAATTTTACTTGGCGAATAACCGCCGATTGTTGTTTCTCACTCATGTCGGCATAAGCGGAAAGGTACGCATGGTTTTTGAGCAGCATGGTAAGCTGCCTGTTGAGCGGCGGCAGGATTACGAGGGTAACGCATACCACCGTCAGCGCAATCACCGCCACTTCCGCGCTGGGAAGCCGGATGGAGGTGATAACGACTCCCAGCACATCGCCACAGAGTACGCCCAGCACATTTGCGGAAAGACCGACGCCGAACATTCTGGCGGGGTTTTGTGAGTAATCCAGCGTTTCGCCTATGATGCTCCACCAGAACAGGTCAAAGATACCGCAGGCCCCAAGCATCAGCGTATCTACCACAAAATAATCTCCGGCGCCTCGGCCCAGCAACATAAAGGTGATAAACGCCGCCATAATCATGCCCATGCCGATGTAGAGGAACAGGGAACGCTGTACTCTGCGCTTTGGCGAGAGGTTCCGCATAAAGATAAGGGCGACGATGTACGGCACGGCCCAATACCAGCTTACAAGGCCGGTCAAATGCTCAAACGCTGGGTTGATGACCTGATACATCAGCCCCGAATCTATGGTGATGATGGTGACGAACAGGAACAGCACCAGCATTGGTTTCCTAATATCACCGGGAGATTTGCGCTCCGTTTCCCGCGTTGTTGCCGCAGTTGTTTCCCCGTCAGTCCCGGCAGGGAGCATGGCGGCAAGCGCCCCGCCGAGGATAAGGCAGAGCATGGAGAGAAGCAGCCCGATGATGTGCGATAAATTGACGGCGATTACGTTGATGGCGATCATGATGATGTTGGAAAAAATCAGCACATCAGCGCAGGATTTTATCCTCTCATCTTTCAGCGTGCATCTTTTGAGGAAAAAGCCCCATGCCGCCACCGCGCAGCCACCGGCATAGCCTGCCGCCACCAGCCCCACAAGCCAAAGCGCGGAGGGCACGAATAAGAACGGTACTGTCGCAATCAGGCAAATTGTCATTCCGATTATCATAGCGGATTTTGCCCTGCTCGGCGTTTTGATAAAGAGGCCGCAGGAGAACAGCCCCGCAAAGTGAGCGACAATAGCTGCGAGTATATATGTATTCGACTGTGCGCCAAAGGCGTCTATCGTGCTGTATAGCACCTGTCCTTCAAATACGAAAGAGAGAAGATAGGCAAAGAGGAATGAAAAAGCGGCCACGGACAGCACCCTATAATTCTTGATGCTTTTCACTTCAGCACCCCCTGTTCATCGGAGGCTCCGCCGCTCCTGACCCATTCGTCAATTTCGGCAGTTTTGAAGCGCCACAGCTTGCCAACCTTTGACGAAGGCATATTTCGCTGGTCAATCCAGCGCATGATTGTGTGTCGTTTTACGCCAAGGTAATCGCATACCTCCTGCAAAGAAATCCATCTATCTTGAATGTTGTTTTCTGACATATAATCCCTCCGCGTTGGCCGATTCGGCTGACAATATGTATAGAATTATTATAGCAGTATTCATAGGCAATGGCAATTCGTTTTTGTTGTTTTATGTATTATTACGTTGATTGATTTAGACGTTGCTTGCGAAAGCCGAAAAGAGCGAAACACAAATTGGCAAGCAGGGCAAGGTGGTACACACCTTGCTTTTTTGCGTCAAAATCCCTGTCGGGCTTTCTCGCAAAAAATGCTTGCTGGGAAGTATTCCCAATCCCCATTGAACGATCCCATTCGGGAGCGGCTGCGCATCCTGCAGATGCTTATGGGTGTGAGCAAGGTAGCACATACCTACGCTTGCGATTAATACCCTTGCCTACGATACTTAAACCTATGCTTTCGATTTATACTTGTGCTTGCGATTACTAAACCAATGCTTTCGATTATCGGAAAAAGTTTCATCGTATCATTATTATCAGCCTTTGCCATAGAAGCACCACTATTTTGATAGAATAGTGGTGCTTCTTTTTTATTAAAAGCAAGCAATATCAAGGCCTTCAGCCTATACCGGCATTGACAACACAACCGTTTTCGTGGCTTTTGCATGGGTATATGTCAAAGATGACAATAAAAATAGCCTCTGATTATCTTTTAATATTACCCACCATGCTCACGCTCCGTATGCGCAATGATTTATTACCAATAGGGTTTGCAGTCCATAACGGGGACCGCTATAGGGATAGCTGAACATATCAACTAAAAGAGAACTTACCGTCTGTATAAAGAATCCGGACTCAGTCTGGCACGAAAGAGAAGGCGTAAAAGTTATGAAAAATATGGCGGAGATATTTTGTGTTCATATAATAATTCGGAGTTTCACCTCTCAATTAGAATTTCTACTGCCAAATAATAACTTTGTGACATGCTAAATGTAAAATTCTGCATGTCGCGTGTTTTTTTTGTCGAATTGCTATTATAGAGAAAAATAGTTAATTGAAATAATAAGGAGGAAAAATAATGAGAAAAGTTGTTTTTTGGGCAATTAAAGCGGCTAGCTGTCTTGCGCTTCTCCTAGCAGTATCAAATGTAAATGCCACCTGTTTTTATAACTGTTATCAGCCGGAGATTCCTAAGTCAGCTATGAAATTCAAAAGATAGTCATGTTATCTAGTACAAGTTTGGCTGAGAAACTGGTTTTTCAAGCTACAAGTATCGGTGTTATTAAAGATAAAGATCACGATTTATATTTGTATGCCTTTCATGCGTTGATTTCATATACATGCAGTTTTGTAACCATGTTTGTTATCGCTTCGCTCATGCATAGGTTAATTGAATCTGTGATTTTTATCTTCTTTTTTTATCCCTTGAGGATTTACGCAGGGGGGTTCCACGATAAGACAGAGTTGAGATGCTATATTACCTCAACAATAATGTTTGTCGGGATGATTTTGATAGACATAATCGGAGTACCCGGAATACCGATATGGACTAGTTACGTTTTACTGGTATTTAGCGTTACAGCAGTATTCTTGAAGGCTCCTGTTGAGAGTGAAAAAAAGCCACTTAATCAAGAAGAACGACAAAAGTATAAAAAGATGGCTAGAATAATCTGTGTTATTGAAGCCTGTATTGTCGTTACTGCATCGGCTTTTGGCGTTCAACAAATGTTTCTGTACTATGCGGTTGCCGGTATGGCCACAACAGCGATTTTACTTGTGATCTGCAATAAATTCTACCATGAGAAATGTTAAATGAACATGTAAAAGACTGTATGAAATACATTACTGTAATCAGAGTATTTCAACTTTAAATGGTGTTGTTCCATGGGTTATGCCAATACATACGTTAATCCATGGCAAAACAAATAATATTATGCGAAAAGCAAAGGAGGTAATTCTATTATGGAAAAAGCAAGAACTGTAGTAATGAAAAATGAAGGTATGTGGGCTGACAACCTTATTGAGGGAGTCAAATACAAAAGATTAAAAGTATATCCCGATGAAAGAGGTGTTCTAACAGAAATTTTAAGAAATGATGACGAAGACTTTTTTGGTGAAAAATTTGGCCAACTTATTACATCGGTTTGTTATCCTGGAGCAGTAAAAGGTTGGCATATTCATTCTATTCAGACAGATAGATTAGCAGTAATTTCTGGTATGGCAAAAATCGTACTTTATGATGGCAGAGCAGATTCACCAACAAAGGGTGTCGTAAATGAATTTTTTGCTGGCGAAAGAAATCCGATATTTCTACTTATCCCTCCAGGAGTTTATCATGGATTGAAGGCAATTGGAGAACAACCGTCAATAACATTAGGCCTTCCAACAGAAACCTACATATATGATAAACCTGATGAATTTCGAGTACATCCGCATAGTGGAGAAATCCCGTATGACTGGAGCAGACAGGATGGTTAAATAAGTTTAAAATGCGTAAATATCAAATATTGAAAGGGGGGAATATTATATGTTTTTGGCTCCTCGTATGAGAGAACAAATAATGCCAATGCCCGTTACATTAATTTCTACAATAGGGAAAGATGGAACTCCCAATATTGCTCCTTGGTCTAATATTACCCCAATTTTAAGGCCGTTAGAGGAGATTATTCTAGCTTCATGGATAAAGCATGATACTCTGAATAATATCAGAGAAACAGGAGAATTTGTTATTAATATTCCTTCTATTGATATGATGGAGGAAATAATGGTTTGCTCTAGACAGTATCCTCCAGAAGTAGACGAATTTAAATGTTCAAATCTAAATTTTCACAAATCTAAAGTAATTAAAATTCCAGGAATAGAAGGTTGCTTAGCCTGGGCCGAATGTAAGTTGGAAGAAGAGATTGAAAGAAAAAATTACTCCCTAATAATAGGTAAAGTCGTAAGTCTTGAAGCAAATGATAGTTTCTTTAATGAATGTGGTGAAATGGATTACGAAAAAGCCAAACCTTTAACTATAATTTTTGGAAATAAAGGAATGTGGTTTACTTATCCATCTTATGCCGGAAAATATTCTGAATATTCAGAAATGTTTTTAAGTAAAAAAGACGTCGTAGAAGATTTTATAAAAAATAATTAATTGTAAATTGCAAGTTCAAGTTGGGCACCAAGGTGGAATAAATTTAGGCGGTGTAGATTCTGTCCAGGAATACCCCAAAAAGTTCTTTTGGTCTGCGGTAGTCGAGCAGCCAGCGGTAAGTTCACAGCAGCCCATTGTGGCGCTCATTAACTGGGTACTCCCATGACGAATACATATTCGGACAGTTCAAACAAGACAGGGACTATATATTGCATGCATAGAAGAAATTGCTTATAGGAAAGGATTTATTGATAGGGAGCAGTTATTAATGCTAGCCGAACCTCTACTTAAAATTGATTATGGACAGTATTTGCTAATGCTTGCAGATGAACTGAAAGTTGATGAGGATGAAGAAAGAATAGAAGAAACTGTCTCATCCTTCTAGAATACTTAAGCTTCAAAAAATTAATGTAGGAAATTGTCTTATTAATTCGGAGGGAAATATGAAAACTTACTTTGTTACAGGAGGCATGGGGTTTATTGGTTCCAATTTTATTCTCTATATGTTAAAAAAATATCCAGATATTAGGATAATTAATTACGATAAGCTTACTTATGCCGGCAATCTTGAAAATTTGAATTGCATAGAGAATAATCCTAATTATAGTTTTATACAAGGGGATATATGTAATAAAAATCTCCTTGAAAAGGTATTTACCGAAAATAATATTGATTATGTAGTTAATTTTGCGGCGGAATCACACGTAGACAGAAGCATAGAAAATCCTGAAATTTTTATTGAAACAAATATTTTAGGGACATCAATGCTGCTGAATACCGCAAGGAAATTCTGGGAGAAGAAAAATAGTTGGAGGGCTGGAGTAAAGTATATTCAAATTTCCACTGACGAAGTGTATGGCTCATTAGGAGAGACAGGTTATTTTACCGAAACAACGCCCTTAAACCCGCATAGCCCTTATTCAGCCAGTAAAGCGAGTGCAGATTTACTGGTTTATTCTTATTGGAATACATATAAAATGCCAATAAATATTACTAGATGTTCTAATAATTACGGACCTTATCAGTTTCCTGAAAAACTAATACCGTTAGCAATAAGTAATTGCATTAAGCAAAACAAAGTGCCCATTTACGGAGATGGTTTGAACATAAGAGATTGGTTATATGTTGAAGATCATTGCAATGCGATAGATATGGTTATTACAAATGGAAAATTGGGGGAAGTTTATAATATAGGAGGACATAACGAAAAAACTAATTTGCAAATTGTGAATATGATTATTGCATTCTTAAATGAAAACTATGACAAGAGAATATCGAAAGAGTTAATAGAATACGTAGAAGATAGAAAAGGACATGATAAAAGATATGGAATTGATGCTAATAAAATTAAAAAAGAATTAGGCTGGTATCCAAAAACAAACTTTGAAAGCGGAATAAATAAAACCATCTGGTGGTATTTGGGCAATCAGGAGTGGATTAACAATATTATTTCATCTCGTGTTAAATGCAAATTTGAATATTTAGGCTGATAAAAACCATGTAATAATGAGCGAGAAACACCTTTTTTCAATAAAGTACTCATATTCTGCTGTCTCTAACAGCCTGGCAGAACCGTCCTTTAGAAAATGTGTACCCATCTAATGGTCGAACTTGGGGGGCGGGTCACCCCCCATCTCCACCAAAATAACCCCTGTAATCTCAATGGTTACAGGGGTTTTAGCTTTATATAGTTCTTTCCCCTCCTGCATCGGCTCTTATCGCATACGGAAACTTAAGTGCTGCGATAAAAAGCTCTTTCCGCGCGTTATTTAATAGACGGAAAGCCAAAGTTTTTTAAAATTATTTGAAGGAGAGGTCAAAAGAATGAAAAGAAAGCTTTCAAAAACTATCGCAACAGCAATAGCTCTGGCGATTATCTTCAGCTGCATGGTGTTTGCAGCACCCGCCGCTTTTGCAGCTGATGGAAACAGCGGAGATAGCCCCGCAAACACGGAAGAGCTTATTGCTTTTGCAAAAGAGCATCCCGTACTCGCCAAGGTCGGCCTTAAGCTTGCTCTCTGGGCTGCCGGCAACGCCATTGAGGGCGCTGCTGAGGGCGTTGGCGACCATTACGAGGAAATCGGTGAGGACACCGGCGACCGCTTTGACAATTGGGCAGACGACATTGAGGATGGCAACATCGCCGAGGCGGAGGATCCGAAGGTCATTGTCGGGGATCTTGTTGACGGCGCAACTGATGCCGAGGAAATAGGTCAGGACGCTGCTGACGGCGCAACAAATTCCTTTCCTCTCTGCATCGTCGGCAAGTTTAAGCCTGAAATTACTGAGGGCCTCAACGCAAAGCTTGCAGACAAATTCAGCTCTGCTTTCCAAAAGGTTTTTGATAAACTTCCCGCTATAGGAGAGTAAACAAAGCAGTACTCCATATGTTTTGCAGTTTGGTTACTGTAAACGTATGGAGTCTCTTTATGCCATTATTGATTTCAATTGCCTAGGTATTTGATAGGAGCAATGCGCATATTGCGGCCTTCTTTCAGCAGCCGCAAATCAGTGTCATTTAAGTGACACTGATTTGTCACTGCCAAATCTATATAGGTTGTTGTTAAAATTTGCAAAATAATGTAGCATATTAAAGTGAGATATAAAAGCGTAACGCTTTTATATTTCAAGTATTTTAAATCGTTTTGGACGAAAAAATATACGGAGGTAAAACAACAAATGAAGAAACGGATTCTCTCAATGCTTTTGGCTATTTGCTTTGTTGTGATGCTTTTGCCGGGCTTTGCTTCGGCGGCAACAACATTCGCGGATATGCCTAATGACTACTCCACAAAAGCCCTTGAGGCCGCTGTGGCAAACGGGCTTCT
>Ga0209509_1000232_pt1 | contig 59388 bp, 59 predicted proteins | sample BioC13SIPDNA_FD_185743 | JGI IMG/M metagenome (GOLD analysis project Ga0209509, IMG submission 185743) | Anaerobic biogas reactor microbial communites from Washington, USA - Biogas_R1_A C13 SIP DNA (SPAdes) (version 2) | ecosystem: Engineered > Bioreactor > Anaerobic > Unclassified | place...
GCACCAGAGTGTCGATGTCTATTATTGCAACGTCTCGCCGCTTATCTGTTTTCCATTCCTGCATTTTCATCACCCTCTTCATTATACCAAAAAGGCCGCCTTTTGGCGACCTTTTTTGACAGACTGAAGCGTCCATAGTTTTATGGACGCTTAATAATATTCTTTATTCTGCAGTATTTATTTCCGACTTTGATTCATTTGAGTTTTCGGGGTCCGTATCCACTATGTTTTCATGATTGACCTGTTTCTCAACCATTGTTCCTATTCCACCACAGTTCGGGCATTCATTTCGCGATCCAGCTATTTCACACCCGCATTTTGTACACACGATACTATTAGTATTGTTACTTGCGTTTGCAATACGTGCCGCTTCTTTTGCTTTCTCTTCGGCTTCTTCTAAAACTTTTGCTGCCTCAGTTTTCTTAGAATTTTCCACCAATTCCCCAAACCCCACAAGAAATAATGTTGAAACGTAAGCCATAATAGGGACACCAAAAAACAGGGAGAAGAAAATTCCTGCATAGAATTCGGTACTACCATCGCGGGTCTCAAGGATGACTTCAACGCTCTGCTTTTAAAGTTAAAGACCGCCGGTCTGATGGAAGCAGACGCGGAGAGTGAGTAAAGGAGGCAGCGGTGATAAACACTCTGCTTGAAAAGGTCAAAGCCAATCTCATTCTGGAACACGATGCGGATGATGAGCTTCTGCAAATGTACATCACCGCCGCCACCCGATATGCCGAAAGCTATCAGCATCTCACCGAAAGCTACTACGACTCCAATACCATGCCCCCTACTACAGAGCAAGCCGTCATAATGCTGTCATCCCATTTCTACGAATCCAGGGATGGCAGCACTGGCGGCTTTTTTGCAGACAGCGTTCAGGCGGGGCAGCAGGTGTGGAATACCGTTAATCTGCTGCTCCGGCTTGAGCGAGATTGGAAGGTGTGACATGAGCTTTGGTAAGATAAACACCTTCATAGATATTCTTGAAATACAAAAAGCGGAAGATGAAGACGGGTATGACACAGAAACGGAGGTTGTTGTAGCCTCCGTTAGGGCATATCGGGAAGGTCGGCACGGCAGTAAAAAGTGGGCTAATATGGCGGTTTATTCCGAAGCAACAGAGCTGTTTCAGTTTCGCTGTATACCAAATATAACAGTGAACACTTCAATGACCATTGAAAACAATGGTCAGCGTTTTGAAATCACATCCGTTGAAAACATAAAGGGGCGTGGGATGTACCTTGAGGTTCTTGCGAAAACAAAGACCCAAGGTGGGTAACGCCAGAATCGAGGTCAATATGAAGGAATTTTGGAATGTAATACAGGTGACCTTTGCCGCCATTGGCGGCTGGTTCGGCTGGTTTCTCGGAGGGGCTGACGGCTTCCTCTACGCACTCATCGCCTTTGTGGTCATCGACTACATCACCGGCGTCATGTGCGCAATCGTTGACCACAAGCTGTCCAGCACGGTCGGCTTCAAGGGCATCTTTAAGAAGGTGCTCATCTTTACGATGGTCGGTATTGGTAACATCATTGACGTTCAGGTGCTGGGACAGGCTGGCGTGCTACGCACGGCGGTCATTTTCTTCTACATCTCTAATGAGGGTGTAAGCCTGCTGGAGAATGCAGGACATCTGGGACTGCCTATCCCGGCGAAACTGAAGGAGGTCTTGGAGCAGCTTCACGACCGTGCCGAGAAGGAGGATGAGAAATGAATCTACACAGGCTCGTCCTGACGAACAATGAGTGCTATAAGGCTGGAAAGACTATCACGCCGAAGGGCATCATGGTGCATTCGACCGGGGCAAACAATCCGAATTTGCGCCGTTATGTCGGTCCCGACGATGGACTATTGGGTGTAAACTTCTCCAGCAATCACTGGAACACGGCGAGACCGGGCGGTCAGCAGGTCTGCGTTCACGCCTTCATCGGCAAGCTGAAGGATGGCAGCATTGCCACCTATCAAACGTTACCGTGGAATATGCGCGGCTGGCACGCTGGCGGTAGCGCCAACAACACCCATATCGGCTTTGAGATCTGCGAGGACGGGCTTTCCGACCCCGCATATTTTTCTGCCGTTTACAAGGAAGCTGTGGAACTCTGCGTATATCTGTGCAAACAATACGGGCTGATGGAGAAGAATATCGTCTGCCACTCGGAGGGCTATAAGCAAGGCATCGCGTCAAACCATGGCGATGTTATGCACTGGTTCCCGAAGCACGGCAAGAGCATGGACGCCTTCCGCGCTGATGTGAAGGTCGGACTAAGTAAGAAGGAGGAAGTCAAGATGGACAACACAACCACCGCCTGGTCAAAGGATGCCGTTGAGTGGGCTGTTGCAAACAAGCTGCTGCAAGGGTCTGACGGGGATCTCATGCTACGCTCCCCATTGACCCGTGAGCAGTTCTGTGTGATGTTGAAACGATACCACGATACATTTAATAAGTAAATAAACTAGGAGTCAAGTTTATTGCCCCATAGTTAATGCCCATCGGAGATTTTTCTCTAATGGGCATTATTTTTTTCCGTTTTTCGTCAAAACGATCTCCCCATGTCCAGCGAGTTGTGAGAACAGAGTTCTCAGACTGGGGGAAAGGTTAATGACGAATGAACAAAAAGAACACATAACTGAGCTACGTAAACAAGGATATACCTACTTGAAAATCTCAGAGAAGCTCTCTGTTTCAGAGAATACAATAAAGACCTATTGCCGTAGGGCTCGGCTTGCAGCGGATACTGAGGAAACCGTGCCGGTATGCAAACAGTGTGGCTGTCCGATCACTGTGAAAGATAAACATAAGACACGATTGTTCTGCTCAGACAAATGCCGCGCGGCTTGGTGGTATGTCAACCGGGGCAGCAAGCCCAGAACGGAATACCATCTGACCTGCGCAAACTGCGGTAAGCCATTTGTGAGCGCGGGGAACAAGGCTCGGAAGTATTGCTCCCACCAGTGTTATATCGCCGCCCGGTTCGGAGGTGGCAGTCATGAATGACCGCGTGCTTGGCTATAAATCCGCTATGGCGCAGGCGCGTCGGATGCTTGCTGCGGGCATCATCAGCGGTTCTGAGTACGCCATAATTGATACAATGATGGCCGAGAAATATGGCTTATCCTCGTGTAGTTTATTCCGGGAAAATGACTTGCTACATAGTAGTATCAGCGGTAATATGTCACACTACGAGGGGGTGACAATATGCCAAAAACGATAAAAAAGGTGGCGCATCCGCCAAAACTGGAGCGAAAAAAGCGCGTCGCTGCCTACGCCCGTGTCTCCAGCGGTAAAGATGCAATGCTGCACTCGCTTTCATCACAGGTCGCGTATTACAGCTCGCTGATTCAGAAGCATGGCGACTGGGAATACGCCGGTGTGTATGTTGATGAAGCGATGACCGGCACAAAGGAATGCCGCGACGAGTTTCAAAGGTTGCTTGCCGACTGCCGCGCCGGACGCATTGATCTGATACTTACCAAGTCCATCTCCCGCTTCGCTCGAAATACGGTCACTCTGCTGCAAACCGTGCGAGAGTTGAAACTGCTTGAGGTGGACGTTTTTTTCGAGGAACAGAACATTCACACAATGAGCGCCGAGGGCGAACTGATGATGACCATTCTCGCGTCCTACGCGCAGGAGGAGAGCCTGTCGGCAAGCGAAAACCAGAAATGGCGCATCAAGCGAAACTTTGAGGTAGGAAAACCGTGGGATTGCACGATTCTTGGATACCGGGCAAAGGACGGTGTTTTTGAGATCGTGCCCGAAGAAGCAGAAACAGTGCGGCGTGTTTTTAAGTGGTATCTTGAGGGGCTGGGCAGACAGGCGATCGCCAATCGGCTCAACGAGCTTGGCATTCCTACGCGATTCGAAAAGACATGGCACCAGGGTACCATTAGCAAGATGCTCCGAAATGAGATATACGCCGGTGACCTGCTCTTGCAAAAGACTTTCCGCACCGACCATCTGACGAAGCAGACGAAGATAAACCACGGCGAGCTTCCCATGTACCATGTTCAGGATGCACATGAACCTATCATTGACCGGGTGACCTTTGAGGCGGTGCAGCAGGAGCTTGCCAGACGAGCGGATAGCATTCAGATAAAGCCCGGTACAGCGACGGCGTTTACCGGCAAAATACGCTGTGGCATCTGCGGGAAGAATTACCGCCGAAAGACCACGCCCACCGGCATTACATGGGTTTGCGCCACTTACAACACCAATGGAAAAAAATACTGTGCTTCCAAGCAGATACCGGAAGAAACGCTGAAAGCCGTGACCGCCGAGGCGCTCGGCTGCGATTTCTTCGACGAGGACGCATTTGCAGAGCGTATTACCTTTATAACCGCGCTGCCTAACAACACGCTTGAGTTTAGCTTTACGGATGGGCATTTGGAAAAAGCCACATGGCAAGACCGCTCACGCTCCGAGAGCTGGACGGAGGAAATGCGGCAGGCAGCGGCAGAGAAAACGAGGAAAAGGAGTGAAAAGAAATGTCAAGAGCAGTAACAATGATACCGGCCACCAAGAACCGTTTTACAGCTCTGCCGACGGCTTCGGTGGCGAGACGCAAGGTGGCTGGCTATGCCCGCGTTTCTACGGACAGTGAGGAACAGCAGACCAGCTACGAGGCGCAGGTGGATTACTACACCCACTACATTCAATCTCGTGAGGATTGGGAGTTCGTCGGTGTCTATACCGATGAGGGAATTTCAGCGACTAACACCAAGCACCGAGACGGTTTCAAACAGATGGTCAAGGACGCGCTTGCCGGGAAGATTGACCTCATCGTCACAAAATCGGTCAGCCGCTTCGCCCGCAACACTGTGGACAGCCTCACAACAGTCCGGAAGCTCAAGGAACACGGCACGGAGATCTATTTCGAGAAGGAAAACATTTTCACCTTCGACAGCAAGGGCGAGCTGCTTATTACGATAATGAGCTCCCTCGCGCAGGAGGAAAGCCGGAGTATTTCAGAGAACGTCACATGGGGTCAGCGGAAGCGTTTTGCAGACGGCAAGGTCAGTATGCCATATAAGCAGTTTCTCGGCTATGAAAAGGGAGAGGACGGTACGCCAGTGATAAACAAAGAAGAAGCTGCAATTGTCCGGCTCATCTATAAACTTTTCATGGAGGGCAATACGCCTGCCGGTATCTGCCGGTACTTGGAACAGCAGGGCATTCCAACGCCGTCCGGCAAGCAGAAATGGAGTCAAACTACGGTGGACAGCATTCTCTCAAACGAGAAGTACAAGGGCGACGCACTCCTGCAGAAGAAGTTCACGACCGACTTCCTGACAAAAAAGATGAAGGTTAACGAGGGCGAGGTGCCGCAGTATTACGTGGAGCACAGCCACGACGCCATTATCGAGCCGCTGGAATGGGACATGGTGCAGGCGGAAATGGCGCGGCGCAGGTCGCTCGGCAGAGCCTACAGCGGCAACAGCGTGTTCTCGTCCAAGCTGGTGTGCGGAGATTGCGGTGGTTTCTTCGGCCAAAAAGTATGGCACTCCAACGACCCGTACCGCAAGGTGATATGGCGGTGTAACAGCAAGTTTAAGGGCGAGACGAAATGCGCCACGCCTCATCTGGACACAGAAACCATACAGCAGAAGTTTTTGATTGCTTACAACCGGCTTATGGCAGACCGCGAGAGCGTTATCTCCGACTGCGCCATGATGCGAAAGGTGCTATCAGACACTTCAGCGCTGGATGCGGAGCTTGACAGTCTGAACGAGGAAATCACGGTTGTGGCGGAGCTGGTCAAAGCCTGCGTCAGGGAGAATGCTTCCACAGCACAGCCACAGGAGGAATACGCGAAAAAGTACAACGGGCTGCTTGCCCGCTACGAGAAAGCGACGGCGCGGCTTGCTGAGGTGAGTGCAGAGAAGGAACGGAAGCGCGACCAAGACCGTGAGCTTCGGCTGTTCATTGAGGCATTAAAGAAACAGCCCCTCGTCCTCGAAGAATGGGACGAAAGGCTGTGGATCGCGATTCTCGACCGGGCGACGGTATTCCGGGATGGCAGGATTGCGTTCAAGTTCAAAAGCGGCAGAGAGATTGAGGTGGAGCGTTGAGGCTCCACTTCTTTTTTGCTCTCTGTACCAATCGCAAGCGCGGGTATGAAACTATTTTGGGGGCAAATGAAACCCTCTGAAAAAATGAAACTATTTTGAGTAATCGAAAGCGCTGGTATGGGGAATGATGCCCGGTCGATGATAATCGCAGAAATATAGCGGTCAACCAGCGGAGATAAGAACATGGAAAAGTGCCGGAAACGCCTTGTTTGCAGGCATTTCGGGTATAAAATAAGAACGCTAATGTTGACACTTACCGTATCAATATTAGCGTTCTTATTTGGTGGAGATGGGGGGAGTTGAACCCCCGTCCGAAAGCGCTTCAACTAAAACTTCTCCGGGCGCAGACGGTTATTGCGGCGGCCATAAGCCGCCGGTTCCCCTATTAACGCGGCAAGCCGTCACGCCGCATTATCGGGTAGCTTCATTGTGCATGGTACGCTCAAAGCTTTGCGCACTCACGGACGCTGCTAAGTGACGCCCTACACCCGAGCCGCAGCGCTCTCGGGGAGGACGGGTTGCCTTAAGCGGCAGCCAGTTCTAAAGAATCGTTGTTCTTTAATTTATAAGTGCCCATTTTTTGGATGGTAGGCGCATCCGCCCGCTATTTTAGCCTCTACACCCCCGTCGAAACCGGTACATCCCCATATTGCGTTCCATATAGGAACGCTTTTTCAAAAAGAGGATCAGTTTGCTGTCTATATTATAAGACGGGATTGTTGTCAAAATTGTTCCCTACGCCCTCTCGGTTATGGGTTCGGGATAGGTGACGCCAAAGCAATCAACTGTTACTTTATTCATGCGCTGGTCTTTGAGAGGTCTGTCGCTCCTGTCGGTGTCGGTCTCGGCAATGGAGTCAACTACGTCCATCCCCTCGATGACCTTGCCGAAGGCGGCATATTGGTTGTTCAGATGAGAGGCGTCCTTGTGCATTATGAAGAACTGGCTACCCGCGGAATCCGGAAACATTGCGCGAGCCATGGATAGCACGCCGCGCTCATGCTTAAGGTCGTTTTTAAAGCCGTTGCCGGTGAACTCGCCGGGTATGCAGTATCCGGGGCCGCCCGTACCTTCGCCGTGGGGGCAACCGCCCTGGATCATGAACCCCCAGATGACGCGATGAAAAATGAGCCCGTCGTAAAAGCCCTTGTTTACAAGGGAGATAAAGTTGTTGACGGTGTTGGGCGCAATCTCAGGATAAAGTTCAGCCCTTATAACACCGCCATCATCCATTTCGATGGTTACAATAGGGTTTGGCATTTGCGTTTTTCCTTTCTATATGCTTTCTTTAAGGGCTCGCTCCATGTCCCGTCCGGCAGCCTTTTTTGCCTCGGTCTGACGCTTATCGAAGAGCTTCTTGCCCTGACACAGCCCTAGTTCGACCTTGACGCGGCTGTCCTTAAAATACAGCGACAGCGGAATAAGGGTCAGACCGTCCTGCCGGACTCTCGCGTCGAGCTTTTGTATCTCGCGCCTGTGCATGAGTAGTCTTCTCGCGCGCATGGGGTCACGATTAAAGATGTTGCCCTTTTCGTATGGGGAAATGTGCATACCTCGTACAAAAAGTTCGCCGTCCCTTATGGTACAAAACGAATCCTTGAGGTTTACCCCGCCCGCTCGTACGGATTTCACCTCCGTACCAAAAAGCTCAATACCCGCCTCGTAACGATCAAGAATAAAATAGTCGTGGAATGCCTTGCGGTTCTGTGCCACAGGCTTCACGCCTTTCGCCTTCGGCGACATATCGAGTCCTCCTCTATAAACAATACACAGTATTACCGTACAGGTAATTATACCACAACTGTCAAGATATTTCTTCTATTAAGCGCGCCATAAACCCGGGTATAAAGACTTTGACAGGAACAGCCATGATCAGACGTTTTCCATAAAGAGAAAACTGGCTTATCTCCAAGCTGTGCCAACCCGAGATTCCGTTTTTTTCAAGAGTCCTATGCACCAGTGAACTTACGCTGTCTTCATCAGGTGTCTCCGCCTCCGCCGCCTCAATTATCAGAAGCTCTTCGGTGCAGATATGTACATTCATTTTCCCGCCTCCCTCCAACTGCCATTCTACACTCTTACCGCTGCGCACTTCCAGTTAAAATAACTGGAAATTTGGAGATTACTATGATATATATGATATATTATATTGCTAAAAACAATCGGAGGTACACCTTTATGGATTATACGGAAAAACTTTACCGCCATATAAACGGATATAACGGTCTTATCATAAATACCACCCTGGACCGAGTGGTGCTGAAAAACGGCGAGCACAGTCTGCGCGAAGTCGTTGAGCACCCCGGCGGAGTTACTATACTCCCCATAGACGAGGACGGATGTGTATACTGTGTGCGTCAGTTTCGTTACCCCATCGGCATGCATCTGCTGGAGGTACCTGCAGGTAAGCTGGAAAAAGGTGAGACTCCGTTGGAATGCGCCGTGCGCGAGCTCTCGGAGGAGACCGGAATTTCCGCAGACGAGTATATAGATCTCGGAAAGATATATCCCTCCCCGGGCTACTGCAAGGAGACGCTACACATATTCATGGCGCGTAAGCTCCACTTCGGAGAGGCGCATCCCGATGAAAACGAATTTCTGGATGTTGAAAAAATCCACATAGATGAGCTTTTCCGAATGGCAATGGAAAATGAGATTGCAGATGCAAAAACCGTTATTGCGATACTAAAAACAAGGGCGCTACTCGATAAAAAGACGACGGAGAGGTAAAGAATATGAGGAGAACCGTACTTATCGTCGACGACGAAAAAGCAATTGTCGATATTCTGAAATTCAACCTTGAAAAGGAGGAATACGATCCCGTCTGCGCATACGACGGTCTGGATGGTTTAAGGCTTGCGCGGGAGAAAAATCCCGACCTTATACTTTTGGATGTGATGCTGCCCTTTATGGATGGCTTTGAGGTCTGCAGGACACTGCGAAGCGAAGGCAACAGCATACCTATTATAATGATAACCGCCCGTGAGGAGGAGACCGATAAGATTTTCGGACTTGAGCTGGGCGCCGACGATTACATAACAAAACCGTTTTCCGTTCGGGAGCTTATGGCGCGCGTAAAAGCGAATATACGCCGCGCAGCGGTCACTGACCTGCCTGCCCCGGAGGATTCCGGCGAATTACTGCATTATAAAGACATTGTAATAGACTATGCCCGCCATTCCGTCTTCAAAAACGGCAAGAGCCTTGATCTGACACAACGGGAGTATGAGCTCATAAAGTTTCTCGCCGCAAGACCCGGCATTGTCGTGTCACGGCAGGAGCTAATGAGCGAGGTCTGGCAGTACAACTACTACGGTGACCTCCGGGCCGTGGACGTTGCCGTGCGCCGTCTGCGTGAAAAGCTTGAAACCAACCCTGCCGAACCCGAATATGTTATAACAAAGCGCGGCGTCGGCTACTTTTTCGCCGAATAACACTAAAAAGCTGTCGGTGTCGGCCGATTCGGGACGGAGGTCTCAATGAACAAGAGTCTGTACTCAAAACTTGTTTTTATAATGCTTCTTATAATCCTGTCGCTGATGTCGGTGGTAGGAGCGTTCCTTATGAACGAGATCCGCTCCTTTTATCTTGATGATTTTTATGAGAAGATGAAAACCGTCTTTGAAAATCAAGGCCTGGCGAACGACCTCTATTCTGCTGCGGATGGTCCGGACGCCGCAAAACATATGGCGGAAATCGTACAGCTCTATTCCGGTCAGCTGGGCATTGACTCACGAAGCCGAAACTACTACATACTCAGCGGCGATACTGGTGCTGTGCTTGGAGGGTCCGGCAGTGAGGAGGGCGAGCTTGCAATGACCCCGAACATCACCACCGCTATAGGCGGAGAGGAGGGCTATATCAGCGTGCAGAGCGCCGACTATATGGACGTGGCTCTCCCTATATCCGGGAGTACGGGTAATTATATCGTCTATATAATCGACAACAAGTCGTCCGTGCGTGAGCTGAGTTCCGCGATGTTTGAGATCATCCTCGAGGCTCTCCTGATTGGTCTTGCCATTGCCGCCTTACTGAGTCTGCTTCTGGCAAAAACAATGGTCACACCTATACAGAGTCTCACCCGCGCTGCGGAGCGCGTAGCCGCGGGTGACTTTTCCCAGAAGCCCGACTTTGGATCTGAGGACGAAATAGGAATTCTCACAAGGACCTTCAACAGTATGGCCGGTCAGCTGGAGGACACTCTTAACGACCTTACAAAATCCGAGCAGATGCGCCGTGAGTTTGTTGCAAATGTGTCCCACGAGCTGCGTACGCCCATAACAAGCATACGCAGCTATGCGGAGACGCTTATGGAAAACAGCGACCTGCCCCCACAGACCGAGCGGGACTTTCTCGGTGTCATAGTCAAAGAGAGCGACCGCATGACCAATATTGTTTCAGATCTTTTGACGCTCTCACGCTTCGACGCCGGCAGCATAGAATTCCAGTTTGAGCGCTTTTCCATCAAAAAGGCTATAAGCGACGTCTATAACTCCATGCTGATGGAGGCTCAGAAGCACAATCACAAATTTACGCTGGAGTTCAAAACAGAGCTGCCGGAGATTGTCGGCGACAATGCCAGAATCGAGCAGGTTCTGATAAATATGGTATCCAACGCCGTCAAGTACACAAGGGACGGAGGCAGAATATCCATTACGGCGGGCGCTAATGCAGACGCGGTCTGGATATCTGTCCGCGACAACGGCATAGGCATCCCCACCGAGGATGTACCAAAGGTCTTTGACCGCTTCTACCGTGTCGACAAGGCGCGTTCACGGGAGTCCGGCGGCACAGGGCTGGGTCTTTCCATAGCAAAAGAAATTGTCACACGGCATAACGGTACCATTGCGCTGGACAGCAAAATAGGTAAGGGAACAACAATAACCGTGACTTTCCCGGTGGAGGGTCCACATGAAAACTGACATAAAACGCAGAGATCTTATACTTAATATAATCATAACGGTTCTTTTCGCAAGCGCCGTTTTTCTGTTCTGCAGAGCGGTATTCTTTGATATGGACAGTATTTCTGGAGGAATCGAAAGGCTCTTCGCTTCCGACACGCAGCCCTCCGGGGACGCTTTCTTGGGCGATGCAGCTTTGCTTCCTGTCTCTGAACCTCTCTATACACTTGTCACTCCGAAGAGTGGCTCACACTATGCGGAAAAGTATGGAAAAGGCGAAAAATATGATATAAAAAATATGTTTGCAGCAATATTTGGCGAGGCTCTGGGTTCCGCCGGCAGCCGTGAGCAGATCTCCGAAGCCGAGTGGCAGGCGGCACTTAAGAACGCAGGCGTTTTTTTGGACTATGTATATCCGCAGTCCCTCGCTTATCTGTCCAAGGGCCTTGGCACTACTTGTTCGGACACGCTGAAAAACACTGTCGCACGCAGATTTATCCTCAGTATTGACGGCGACAAGCTCTATCTCTGCTTTATGGACGAAAAGGGCGGCTTTTACCGCTGCGGGACTGCCTCCAGTGCCAGCTCCCTGTCCTCAAAAATTTCCGAATGCCCTATTGGCATCTCACAGTTTTCCTTTGAGCTGGGAGACAGATACAAAAATCTCGACCCATATTTCATATTTACCAACGAGGATTTCGGAGTTGCTAATTTAAGCGCGGAAAACCCAGTCTATTCGACTCTGGCCAGCAGGTCGCTCCTGGATTGCTTTGGTATAAATGAGAATGCAAGCACCCACTATACCGAGCCGGACGGCTCCACAATCTATGTTGAGGGAGACAAAAGCCTGCGATTTGACTCCGGAGGCCGTCTTATATACAGTGTTAGCGGAGGAGACGGTATAGCAATCGCTAAAAGTGGTTCTTCTCCAACCGTCGACGAGGTGCTTACCGCCTGCGGCTCGATAACACGAAGGGTGTTTTTAAATTTCGGAATAGGCTCGGCTTTTGGAGTGACCGGCATCTCCGTCAGATCCGCGCCATCGGAATGCACGGTTTCCTTTGGTCAATTTATCAACGGCATACCGGTGGCGGTAAACGGCGAGGCCGGGACCGCGACATATCGGATAAGCGGCGGCTCGATCGTCTATATTAATATAATTTTGCGCAGTTACACGGTTTCCAAGCTCAGCAGCACCGTACCGCTGCCTGAAAAGCAGACGGCCGCAATTGTCAACGAAACCGGAGGCGAGCCTGTGCTGATATATGTGGATGATAGCGACGCCGCCGCCACAGTTTCATGGATCACATTCTCATAGGAACGGAGTAAAAACTTGGATAGACTGTCCGTAAAAAAGCTGATAATCATCCTGCTGGCACTTGTTAACATCTTCCTGCTTGTGCTTGTCATTTCCATTACTAAGCAGGAGGCTGATTCCGAAAGGCTGAGGTCAAAGGCTCTCCTAGATATACTTGCCAACCACGGCATCAGTCTGGAGGACGGCACGCCGCTGCCGGCAAAGTGTCCTGACATCATTATTCTTGAGCGAAGCCTAAAAAAAGAACGAAGTATGCTCTCCTCTTTAATAGGCAGCTGCAGCTATGAAAATCAGGGTGGGAATATATATATCTTCGGCGGTCATGACGCCGTCGGTCAGGCTAGCATACGCGGCACCGGAGACTTTAAAATCGCTTTGGACACGTCAGTTGTGCCGGTGGAAACAGACCATCTGGCCGCAGCAGAAACTACGCTCAAAAAGCTCGGAATAAAATACAACAAAAAAAGTCTCAAACTTGGCAAAGAGGATGGTCTTGTCCGCGTTACCGCTACCTGTACCTACAGAAAGCACGATATTTTAAACGCCAAAATCAATCTCTACTTTTCCGACAGTCAGCTTCTGTTCCTGACCGGACGACGTCCGCCGGACATAAAGACGGACTCTGTTGACGTCAATAACGATCTGGACGGCATAGCGATCGTGATGAATTTTCTGGAATACATACGCCGTTCGGGTCAGGTCTGCAACACAATACAGGGCATAACAACGGAATATTTTATTGATTCAGCCACTATCGGAGACTGTACGCTGACGCCGGTATGGTGTATCGAAACCGACGCCGGAACCTTCTATTTTGACGGCGTCACAGGCAAAGCCAGGTCCCTTGAAAAATAGTTTTCACTGACTCCGGCTGTAACAATCTGATTTTTATTGTTGTGTTTTTGCTTTTTTAATGTTATTATAAACCGATGTCTGTGTAAATTTGGTTTATTGCAAATATTCCGATTGCCCCGACTACAACTGATTGCCTTCGGGCAATATAGAATAGATTAAACACTATGTTATCATCTGAGGGTGTTAATTTTGGATAAATATATTATTAACGGCGGAAAGCCTCTATATGGCGAAATAGAAATCAGCGGCGCAAAAAATGCCGCAGTAGCAGTCATTCCCGCCGCTCTCATTGTCGAAGGCGTCTGCCGTATCGAAAATATACCGCAGATCAGCGATACCGACATGCTCTTAACCATTTTGAGCGAGATGGGTGCGGAGGTCCGCTATATCAACAGGTCCACTGTGGAGATTGACTGTACTGACATCCGTGCGGACGGCGCTCCCTACGATCTGATGCGCAAAATCCGCGCCTCATACTACCTTATAGGCGCTATGCTCGGTCGCTTTGGCTATGCTAAAACTACTATGCCCGGCGGCTGCAATTTTGGCGTTCGCCCAATCGACCAGCACATAAAGGGTATGACCGCTCTCGGCGCAACGGCCGAGATCAAAGGCGGTTTCGTATATGCGCAGGCGCCCGAGGGCAAACTCATCGGGTCCAAAATCTACCTCGACAAAATTTCCGTGGGCGCAACCATGAACACAATGATTGCGGCTGTCAAGGCCAGAGGTAAGACCACCATCGAAAACGCCGCACGTGAGCCCCATATCGTCGACCTTGCAAACTTTCTCAACTCGATGGGTGCAGACATCCGCGGCGCAGGCACAGACACAATAAAGATCTACGGCGTGGAGTCCCTGCACGGCGGTACCTATGCTATTATACCCGATCAGATCGAGGCTGGCACATATATGGCGGCAGTCGCCGCCACCGGCGGCGAAGTGCGCATCAAAAACGTAATTCCCAAGCACTTGGACTGCATAAGCGCAAAGCTTCGGGAGATGGGAGTGGATGTGGACGAGTATGAGGATTCTGTGGTAGTCCGTCGTACCAGTCCGCTGCACCGCGCAAACGTAAAGACACAGCCATACCCCGGCTTTCCCACCGATATGCAGCCCCAGATAAGCACCGTGCTCTGCATAGCGGACGGTACAAGCGTCGTAACAGAGGGAGTTTGGGACAACCGCTACAAATACATTTCGGAGCTTAAAAAGATGGGTGCGGAGGTTCAGGTGGACGGCAAGACCGCCGTCATTGAGGGAGTTCCCTACCTTACCGGCGCCCCGGTACTCGCCTGCGACCTGCGCGCCGGAGCGGCTGTATGTATTGCCGGTCTATGTGCCAGAGGTGAGACGGTTGTTGAAGATGTTATCTATATCGAACGTGGCTATGAGGATTTTGTCGGAAAGCTGAGGAGCATCGGCGCTGATATTCGAATTGAAACGGAACCGGACAGCATAGAGATAGCTGCACCTGTAATTGTCTGATATGCGTATATTCACCATAGCAAGCGGTTCCTCTGGCAACTGCACTTTAATCTGCGACGGAGATACTTGCGTCCTTATAGATGCGGGCATCTCCGCCAGACGTATACGCGCGGCCCTGGACTCATTCGGACTCTCCCCCGACCAGCTCGACGGTATCCTAATTACTCATGAACACTCCGACCATATTTGTGGGCTTAAAACCCTGATAAAGCATTTTGATATACCGATACTCGCCCCCCGGACCGTAGCCAATCATTTGCGCTGGTCTATTGCGGGGGTCGAAGACTATATTGTGGAACTTAAGGCCAAGCGCGAGGACAAGGTAGGGGGTCTCACGGTCCTCCCTTTCCACACTCCTCACGACACCCCCGAGAGTGTAGGATACCGTATCACCGGCAGCTCAGTATTCGGCTTCTGCACAGACTGTGGCCATATTACTGACGAGGTTCTGGAGGGGCTTTGCGGTTCTGAGACGGCTGTCATCGAGGCCAACCACAACCTTGATATGCTGCGCACAGGGCCATACCCTGTAATGCTCAAGCGCCGCATACTCTCAGATAGCGGGCATCTCTCCAATGACTGCTGCGCCGAGCTGGCTCTAAAGCTCTATGACAGCGGGACACGGCAGTTTATACTCGGTCATCTCAGCCGTGAGAACAACACGCCGGAGTTGGCATACGGCTCAGTATCCGAGGCTTTCCTCAGAGAAGGAATCGACATTACTAAAAACGGCTATCTCGGCATCGCACCGGAAAAAGAAATTCTGGAGGTAAATTGTAATGATAAAGATCAAAATCATCTGTGTGGGCAAGCTCAAAGAGAAGCATTACATAAGCGCCTTCGCTGAATATGAAAAACGCCTGAAACCATACTGTAAACTCGAGGTGTGTGAAATCAGCGAGCAGAGGCTCTCGCAGTGGCCGTCCCCAGCGGAAATCGAGGCGGGCCTTAAGCGTGAGGCGGCGGATATATGCCGCAATATTCCCGACGGCGCTTACGTTATACCGATGTGTATAGAGGGCTCGGAGCTCTCCAGTACGGAAATGGCAGAGAAGCTTGCCAGTCTTTGTTCTATGGGCAAAAGCCAGCTTTGCTTTATTATCGGCTCCTCAAATGGGCTGGACGAAGCCATAAAGGAAAACGGAGATTTCCGCCTGTCCATGTCAAAAATGACTTTTCCACATCATCTCGCGCGGGTTATGCTTGCAGAGCAGATTTATCGCGCTATAATGATAAATGAGGGCAGTAAGTATCACAAATAAGGGAGGACTTGTCATGTGGTGTCCCAACTGCAGAACCGAATATCGGCAGGGCGCTGTATGCCCCGAGTGTGGCGCTGAACTCGTTTCCGAGCTCTCCCGTGACTTTGCGAAAGCGGAATGGGGACTCGCGTCCATAACCGGAAGAATCAAAAACTGGCCGCAGTCTGAGGACGGGAAACCTGAAAGAGCAGTATTTTTGAAACACTGCACATGTCTGAACATGGAGGACGAAATGCTGCTTGGGCTGCTAGATGCCTACGGCATTCCCTCTGTCACAAACCACCCTGTTGACGGTGGCTTCGGCAAGGTAGTGCTTGGTATGAGTTCCACTGGTACGGATATTTATGTTCCCGAATCTATGGTTGAAGACGCGTTGACCCTTATCGGAGGAGATGACAATGACTGATTACAAGGCAAAATACCGACACTGGCTGGACAGCCCCGCCTTGTCGGAGAGTGAATGGAAAGAGCTCAATAGTATAGACGAAAACGAGGAAGAAATAAAGAGCCGCTTTTATGCTCCCCTGCAGTTCGGTACAGCGGGTCTGCGCGGTATCATGGGCATGGGTATCAACAGGATGAACAGGCACGTTATCAACCACGCGACACAGGCCTTTGCGGACGTCATATGTGCGGAGGGTGAAGACGCTAAAAAAAGAGGCGTCGTTATTTGCTTTGACTGCCGTATGGGCAGCGAAAGCTTTGCCCAGAGCGCCGCATCCGTCATGGCTGCTAATGGTATCTACGTACGTATTTTTGAGAGTCTGCGCCCCACTCCGGAGCTGAGCTTTGCTATCCGCCATTACGGAGCAGCGGCTGGAATTAACATTACAGCCAGCCACAACCCGAAGGAATACAACGGCTATAAGGTCTACTGGTCAGACGGGGCCCAGCTTCCGCCAAGACATGCTGAGGCAATTGCGAGGCGTATGTCTGAAATTGACATCTTTACCGACGTCAGGCAGATGGAATATGACAAGGCCGCAGCTCAGGGTCTTATTACGGTGATCGGAGCCGAGACAGACGAGGCTTTCTTACAGAATGTTCTCTCAATGGCTATAGACCGCGAGGTCGTTGAAAGAGTCTCGGACGACTTCCGTATAGTCTACACACCGTTTCACGGTGCGGGATATAAGCTCGTCCCAGAGGCTCTGAGACGTCTTGGAATCAAGCATATCCTGCCTGTCGAGGAACAGATGGTGCTCGACGGCTCCTTCCCTACCGTCAAAAGCCCGAACCCTGAGAATCCCGAGGGTTTCTATCTTGCTATAGAACTGGCCAAAAAACACGACAGCGACCTCATCATAGGTACCGATCCGGACAGCGACCGTGTCGGTATTATGGTCAGGGACGACGACGGTGAGTATATCACAATAAGCGGCAACCAGACAGGCGTTCTGCTTCTCGACTATATTATCACCGCCCGGCGCAGAAAGGGCACCCTTCCCAAAAACGCCGCGGCAATCAAAACCATAGTCACAACCGAAATGGCACGTAAGGTCGCCGAGACAAACGGCGTCCATATAGACGACACCTTCACGGGCTTCAAGTTCATGGCGGAAAAGCTCTCGCAATATGAGACAGAGGGCAGCTACGAGTACCTGCTCGCGTATGAAGAGAGCTACGGCTATATGATGGGCGAATATGTCCGCGACAAGGACGCTGTCACAGCCTCTATGATGATTGCCGAGATGGCGGCATACTACCACGAAAAAGGTATGACGCTCAAAGACGCGATGAACAGCCTGTATGAGAAATACGGCTGGTTCGCGGAGCACACCTTAAACCTCGTCATGCCCGGCATAGACGGGCTTGAGAAGATGAAGGCTCTTATGGACAGCCTGCGAAAGAATATGCCCCGGGAGATCTGCGGTACGGGAGTCCTGCGTCAGCGGGATTATTTGAGCGGTAAAATAAGCGTTCCTTCTCTCGGAGTTGTCGGCAAAACAGAAATCTGCGGCTCGAATGTGCTATATTTTGAACTTGAGGACGAGAGCGCTTTTATTGTACGCCCCAGCGGTACTGAGCCGAAAATCAAAATATATATACTTGTAAGAGGAGCGTCGGCGGATGACTGTAATTCCAAAATCGGGAAATACGAAGCCTATGCCAACAGCCTGAACAATTAAAAAAGCGAGACGGTTTCACCGTCTCGCTTTTTTATGCCGCTATAAGAAGGCCAGCGTGGCCTTAAAAAGCGGGCGTTTGAACAAGCTCCATAAATGACCATGCCCAAACGTCCGTTAAATTTTTCAGTTATCTGTCATTAGACAGATAGAACTATGTATTGTACTGATTAGCTGTTTTTGGTAGCGTCGTCAGTTGTCTTGGTAGCGTCTTCCTTGGTAGCGTCTTCCTTGGTGGCGTCTTTCTTGTCGGCGTCTTTCTTGTCGGCGTCTTCCTTGGTGGCGTCTTCCTTGGTGGCGTCTTTCTTGTCGGCGTCGTCCTTGGTAGCGTCGGTCTTGGCAGCGTCGTCGGTGACAACTTTGTTGGTATCAGGAACTTTGCCCTTATCATCCTTAGTGCCGCAACCAGCGAGGACTGCAACAAGCATCATAGCAGCAAGAATAACTGAAAGCGTCTTTTTCATAATTTTTTTCCTCCATTTTTTGTTATTGGTTTGATTGGTAAATATTTGTTACCAACCTCGTGTTGCATATTAATACTTACTGAGGAATAAGTCAAGATATATTATGAAATCTTAATAAACAATTTATATTTGCTCCCAATTATTACAATAATTCAACCAAAAATTCTCCTAATAATGTGCAAAATGTAGCAATTTTACTTAAGTATTAGAGTATAAATAATGAAAAAGGCCGCCGTTTAGGCGGTCTTTTTCGCTTAGCTTGCAGGGCTGACTTTCGGGCTTGGCGTTTCCTTGACCAACGGAGTGTGATCTATTTCCGGTGTCATAGTCACATCGGAGGTTACGACTGGAGTGGGAGTCGGAGCAATTTTTGGGCTGGTCGTTACACCTTTTGTAGCGCAGCCGCTAATTAGCCCAAAAAGCAGAAGCAGCAAAGAAAGATATGAAACCATTTTTTTCATAAAATACCTCCTGAGTAGAATTCAAAACTATTATACACGGTATATTACGAAAATATTAAATAATTTTGCGATAAGATATTATATTGATTTTATGCGCAGAATTGGTATAATAGTGTTGTATCAGCAAAACAAGTCTAAAGGAGGTTTATATAATGGCAGAACTAAAGGGCAGCAAAACATATGAAAACCTGCTGACCGCTCTTGCAGGAGAATCCATGGCACGCAACAAGTACGATTGGTTTGCCAGCCGCGCCAAGAAGGACGGGTATGAACAGATAGCGGCAATCTTTTCAGAGACCGCAAATAACGAAAAAGAACACGCTAAGCTCTGGTATAAATATCTGAACGGCGGCAGCGTTTCGGACACTACCACTAACCTCAATCTCGCCGCCGACGGGGAGAACGACGAGTGGACCAATATGTACAAAGAATTTGCGGAAGTCGCCCGTCAGGAGGGATTTACCGAGATCGCGGAAAAAATGGAGGGCGTCGCAAGAATTGAGGCGGAGCATGAAGCCCGTTACCGCAAGCTAATCGACAACCTGGAAAAGGGACTCGTGTTCACACGAGAAGGCCAGAGAGTGTGGATGTGCCGGAACTGCGGACATCTTCATATCGGCAGCGAGGCACCCGAGAAGTGCCCAGTCTGCGATCACCCCAAGGCATATTTTGAGATTAAGAATGAAAATTATTGAGCCAATAAACGATTTATTGTCAATATAAGTTCTCTCCTGATACAGAGACAGGAATAAACAATTGAACGTAAAAGGCAGAGCCGGAAATAAATCCGGTTCTGCCTTTTTACAGAGACTATATAAAATGTCAATCCAAGAGCTCAATACTGTAGGCGCTTCTTAAGTCGCCGTCTGCCTCCGACGGATAGATTTTCACCCTGTCGCCCTCCTCAAGTACGGCCGCGAGCTCACTGTCTGCAACGGAGATAACGTAGTAAAACGTATCGTTGCCAAGCCTTATAAACGCATGCGTATTGCCGTCGATTACAGCGGTTTTTATGGCGGCGATGGTTCCTGTTTGAGCTTCGCCCCTATATTTCTCGGAGTCTGAGAGGTTACTTCCCTCAAGCAGCGTTATATAGTTTCTCTCACATTCGGCAACACTTGTTCCCGAGGCCACAAGCTGATACTGCTGGACATTTACCATGGCGTACATTTTGACCAGACCCGCAGAGTCCTTCAGCGCCATGAAATATGTGGGCTGGTTCGAGATGTTTAGCAAAAGCGGGAATGTAGCTTCATAGTCCATGTATTGGACGATACCTTCGGCGCTTTCCATAGCAGCATACTCATATGCGCCCGCGCAAGGGTAGTATTTTGTCTCCTTTGTGCGCTGGTTTGTGAGGATAAAGCCTATGTTGGAGCCGTCGCTGGCAACGCTAGTGACGCCGGTATATACATATACGTCGTCGTCAATGGCGATATAATTGTAGCCGTCAGTGGTTACGGTAACGCCCTTCTGTCCTATTAGGGAGTTGAGCCAGCCCTTCTGATAGGCTCCATAGTAGTCGTATTGCTCAATAATAAGCTCGGCGGAATACACCCTGTCCACCCAACTCGGTATTTCCTCATAATAGGTGCACTCGCCGGAAATCGCATTCATGAGTACAGCGCCGGAGACATCTGTTCCACCGAAGAGACCTATTCTCTTTACAATTCGCGGACATACCCAGTATGGCGTTCCCTTATCATCTATTTCAAAGTTGGGCTTGCCGAATATATAGCTGGGAAAGCGGAAACGCAGGTGACGCTGTACATTTCGGAAGAAAAACTCCGTTGTGGTGTACTTCATGCCCTCCTCAAGACGTACGGCGTCGGCCTCCTGAGTTACCATATCAATAATGATGTAGGCGGGCAGGCCCGATGAGCGGTTGGAAATCCACTTGAAAAAATCTCCGTATCTGAGCGGAGTAACGCGAACGGGGATGCCGTTTACATTTATCTGTGTATAGTCGTCCGAGACCTCAAACTGGGAGACCATGTCTGAAAGCTCGCCCATCTTTTTGTCCCCAAGCTTGCGGGCGCTGTCTGCGTCCAGCATGGGAATCTGGTCATAGGATATTTCCACAACATCGTCGGTAAAATCACCGGACTCAACCGAGAGAAGGTCACAGTATGAACGCGCACGTATTATAGGAGACGAGATGAGACTGCCGATGATATAGATTACTGCGAGCGCTATGCAGAGAAAAAGAGGAATCGTGCAGTGCGTCTTGACACTGATCCAAAATTCCTTTCCGCTGGCTGCTTTGAAAAGCCCCTGTGTCAGTATTGACAGGAAGCAGTAGATGACGGCGATCAGCAGGATGAAAGTATAGAACTTTGGATCCTTTAAGCTGAACGCCGGTAGAGTAAAATAGAAGTAAAAGAAAGCAAATATGGCAGTGATCAGGAGATTGATCAGAGTTCTCTTGACAACTTTTCCACCACTATTATTATTGTTATTCATATAACCCTCCACTTTTTTTCTTGTCAGTATTATACACTAAAAATTACAATATTACAATATATCTAAAGCTTCTCGGAATTTTGACATGTGTTCCCCTGTCATCATAAATATTACAAAGTATTATAATACACAATACCTGCGGGCGGCGTTACAATATTTCGTTTTGCCTGGGACAGTGGGCATAAAATCCCTGTTACCTCATCAAAATATAAAAATAAAAGGACTTGAGTACTGAGAGCACAAGTCCTTTTGCTGTATTGCTTTTGTGGCGGAGAAGGAGGGATTCGAACCCTCGAACGGCTTTTGACCGTTACACGATTTCCAATCGTGCGCGCTCGACCAGGCTACGCGACTTCTCCACGTTTTTGTTCGACAATACAATGTTAATTTTGCTGCCTCGCGGGACAGCTTGTTTATTATAGCGTTGATTTTTACCGTTGTCAAGATGTTATTATATAAACTAAGATAAGAAAAATACGGAGTGTTGTCTAAAACAGCCGCACCGGACGGGCGCGGCTGTTTTAGTATTTAGTTCAGCTCGCTTTAGTCGCCCTCATTATTCGTCTTCGGACGCAAAAAGCCGGTAAAATCGAGAATCAGCGCAAGAGAGACACAGTTGTCAAGAAGAAGACCAAACCACAGCGGTACTATGCCCGTCGCCGCGAGTATGACAATCATAAGCTTGAACAGCATCGATATGCCGAATTTTATTTTTGCCGCGACCCTAACTCTGCGCGCCCTTACAATGGCGTCCGGAACGGCTTTAACAGAGCGGCCCATTACCACAATATCGGCGTCACGGGCGGAGTAGCGGTCCTCCATACCGCGCAGCATGACGGCTATGTCGGCGTTCCTGCAGGCCTGCTCACAGTAGTCGCCGCAGCCGACATAGGCTATTGAGCTGCCCGCCGGAGCGTGGTTTCGCAGCTCTTTGATGCGGCGCGCCTTGTCCTCAACGGAACATTCGGCGTAGTATTCGTTGATTCCCGCCTCACGGGCTACGATACCGTCCCGCTCGCGACCGTCGGAGGATATCATGGCCACGCGGTCAACACCGGAGGCATATAGCTCGTTAAGTGTTTCGGGTATATTGGTATTGACAGAGTCCTTGAGCACTATGCGGCCGGCGTATGCATCCTGTACGGCCATATAAACAGCCGTACCGTCAAAGCTCTCCTCAGGCAGAGCTATGCCTTTTTCGGACATGAATGTGTAGGATCCCAGCAGAATCTGAATACCCTCAACAAGAACGGATACGCCCTTACCTCGGTGCTCCGTAAAGTCGTTTATAAGGTCAAAATTCACTCGGTCGCCATAAGCGGAAACTATAGCCCTGGCTACCGGTCGGTTTGAAACAGCCGCTGCATGGGCCGCAACCTTCAGGAACATTGCAGGATCCATTTTATCTGAATAGATGTCAGAAACAATGTAGCTGCCGTTGGTGACGGTTCCTGCCTTGTCAAAAACGACGGTCTTTACCGTGGCAGTCTTGTCCATGAGGGCAGCGTCACGGAAAACAATACCCGCGCGCCTTGCCGATATGATTGCGGAAAGATAGCTCATTGGAATGGAGAGCAGCGCTGCACATGGCGAGCTGATGGCTATAATGGTTATTATGCGCCGCAAAGCCTCTGTGAAGGAGTAGTCATAGCTGAAAGGCAGAACTATCAGCAAAATCAGGCTTATAAGCAGCATAACCGGCGTCACGAAACGTGCTGCGGAAAAAATTCTTTTTTCGGTCTCCGTTAAAGTCTTGTAGCCGGCGTCAATAGTGCGGCCGATTTTTGCGGAAACAGTCGACTCCGGAAGCGTCTCCGCTTTAAGCATCATCTGTCCGCTGATGCATACACAGCCCGCAGGAATGAAATCTCCTGATTTGAACTGTATCGGGGATATATCACCGGTGATAAAGCCGCAGTCCACCATTCCCCTGCCCTCAATTACAGTGCAGTCTGTGGGAACGCGGCTGCCCTCATTCACCATTATTGTATCACCCACAGAGACGCCCTTGGCAGGCGGCGGAAGCGTCACTTCACCGAGCTTAGTCAGCCTTGTTTTTCGGACTAGAATGCCGCGGAAGATATAGGCCGCCTGCAGGAGAAGGACAGCGACGCTGCCCTCAAATCCCCTGCCGATTGCAAAAGAACAGACCGCGGCTATAACAAGCGGCAGGTTCTCACCCAGGTAGTTTTGCCGAATAATGTCTTTTACCGCTGCTATGACGATATCATATCCGGCGATGACAGCCGCCGCAATATATATGATATTTACGGTCAGGTCGGGTATATCAAGGAAACGAGGCAGCAGTATGGCTACTAATGCCGCAATTACGCGCACAATGAGCAGAGGTTCGGGCTTGTGCCCGCTGTCGTCGGGTATTGATGACACCCTTTCTCCAAATTCGGCCTCGGACTTACCGCCCCAAAAGGATGTGCTTTTCTCCTTTTTATCTTCCGTCTTATCACTTTTGACGCGCTTTTTCTCTCCTGCTTTATCCGCAACAGGAGTTTCAGAACCCACCGCATATGTTTTGCTGATTTCAGGTGCGGCGGAGCCGGCATCCGCTGATTTTTCGGTTTCGGGTCCGGCAGACGCCAATATCAATTCTTCTTCGGCTGTCAGTTCCATGGTTTCACAGTTATCGACCTTTATCTCATCACCATGTTTTTCGCGCTTGCTTCTGTGTTTCATTGCATACCTCCCGAACATAATTGGGGTATTTTATGCCTTTCCGTCACTGCCCAGAACATTTATAATCTTGTTCTTTACAAGCTCGCGGATATTATCTCTGGCGGGGGCAAGATATTTGCGCGGGTCGAATGCGTCGGGCGATTTTGCCATGGTCTCGCGGATACCTGCTGTCATGGCAAGTCGCAGGTCGGAGTCAATATTTATTTTGCAGACGGCCATTCTCGCGGCCTCGCGCAGCATATCCTCGGGAACCCCGATGGCGTCCTTGAGCTGCCCGCCGTTGGCGTTTATGATGTCAACATACTTTGGAATAACTGAGGACGCGCCGTGGAGGACTATCGGAAATCCGGGCAGACGCTTTTCGACTTCGGCAAGTATGTCGAAACGAAGCTGGGGCTTTGTGCCCGGTTTGAACTTAAATGCGCCGTGGCTGGTTCCGATGGCGATGGCGAGAGAGTCGCAGCCTGTACGGGAAACAAACTCCTCAACCTCTTCGGGGCGGGTGTATGAGCTGTCCTCCGCCTTGACATTGACAGCATCCTCAACACCGGCAAGCCTGCCCAGCTCGGCCTCAACGACCGCTCCCCTGTCATGTGCGTACTCCACTACCTTTTTTGTGAGGGCGATATTCTCTTCAAAAGAATACTTGGAGCCGTCTATCATAACGGAGGTAAATCCCCCATCGATACAGGATTTACAGAGCTCGAAGCTGTCGCCGTGGTCCAGATGAACGCAGATGGGCAGACCGGTATCCTCAACGGCCGCCTCAATGAGTTTCATGAGGTAGATGTGTTTGGCATATTTTCTTGCCCCTGCGGAAACCTGAAGTATGAGCGGCGAGCGCACCTCGGCGGCGGCCTCAGTGATACCCTGGATTATCTCCATGTTGTTGACATTGAACGCACCGATGGCGTAATGTCCCTCATATGCTTTCTTAAACATTTCGGTTGATGTTACTACCGGCATTTCTCTCAGCTCCTTAAAACTAGATATATTATAGAATATTTTTCCTATAAGTTTATTTTACTCCAAAAATGTGTTATCATCAACATATAAGCGAGTTTATTTAGAAAAATTATTAAATTGGGAGGTTTTCTCATGGATAATATGCTTCGCGGGGCGTGTATTCTCGGCCAGTCAGGAGGCCCCACCGCGGTTATAAACTCAAGTGCATACGGTGTGATCCGCACCGCTCTGGACGCCGACTGCATAACAAAGGTCTACGGCGCTCAGCACGGCATCCGTGGAATTCTGGACGATAGGCTTTTCATCATGGACGAGGAAGACCCGCGGGAGCTGGAGCTTCTCAAGAACACCCCCTCCTCGGAGCTGGGCTCCGTCCGCTATAAAATATCGGATCCCGACGTGGATGACACGGACTATAAACGTATTCTCGAGGTGTTCAAAAAATATGACGTCCGCTATTTCTTCTACAACGGCGGCAACGACTCCATGGACACCTGCGAGAAAATCAGCAGATATATGCGCAAGGTTGGCTATGAATGCCGTGTGATAGGCGTTCCCAAGACAATAGACAACGACCTTTTCGGCACCGATCACTGCCCCGGCTACGGCAGCGCCGCAAAGTATATCGCCACGAGCTGCATGGAGGTCTCCAAGGACGCCCGTGTGTACGACACAGGAATGATCACCGTCATTGAGATCATGGGCAGGCACGCCGGCTGGCTTGCAGGCGCCTCCGCACTGGCATCCAAATTCGGCTCCGGACCTGACCTTGTATATCTGCCTGAGACGGATTTTGACATGGACAAGTTTTTTGCTGACGTGGAAAAAATTTATAAAGAGAAGAAAAAAGTCCTTGTCGCGGTGTCAGAGGGGATACACTACGCCGACGGCAGTTTTGTCTCTGAGGCAAAGGCCTCGGAGACAGACGGCTTCGGCCACGCACAGCTGGGCGGGCTTGCCGTCAGGCTGGCGGATGCCTTGAAACAGCGCACGGGGGCAAAGGTCCGCGGTATAGAGCTGAGCCTTCTTCAGCGCTGCGCCGCACATCTCGCCTCCGAAACAGACGTTAACGAGGCAGTTCTGGCCGGCAAAGCCGCGGTCGAAGCTGCGATCGCGGGCGAGAGCGACAAGATGGTAGCCTTTGAACGTCAGAAGACGAGTTGCGGAAAATACGCCTGCGCCACAAAGCTCATACCTCTTTCAGATGTTGCAAACTATGAAAAGAAAGTTCCGCTGGACTGGATTGTTCCCGAGGGCAACAATGTGAACCAGAAGTTCATCGACTATGTTTTGCCGCTTATTCAGGGTCAGCCGGACAGGCCCACCGAGCAGTCCCTGCCTCGCTACGCAAGGCTGAAAAAGGTACTTGCAAAATAGTGCTCTAAAATAATAAAAGACACGGAGAAATCCGTGTCTTTTATTATTATTTTCCGGTGTCCCAGTATTCAAGGTATTCCCGCGCCTGTTTTGTGTCGCTCTCAATCTGGCGGCTCAGATCGCGCGGATTTGTAAATTTCATCTCTGGTCTCAAAAAGTTGTAAAAGTCGACGCGGACAAATTTACCGTAGAGGTCGCCCTCAAAGTCGAGAATGTGGCTCTCTATTGACACCTCGTTCTCTGAGCTGAATGTCGGTCGTACGCCTACATTGGTCACGGCGTATTTCTCTGTGTCGTCCAGCACGACTTTAGTTGCATACACGCCCTTTAAAGGCAGCAGAAGTTCGGGCGAGGAGGCGAGATTGATAGTAGGTGTGCCGAGCCGTCTGCCCAGTTTATAGCCCTGTTTTACGGTGCCCGTAAAGGTATACGGGTGGCCCAGAAAAAGATTTGCCCTCTCTATGTCGCCTTCAGCTATGAGCTTGCGGATATAGGTCGAGCTGACGGTTATGCCCTCAAGCGTTATCTTTGGAATGACGTCACAGCCGAGCCCGACCTCGGCACAGTATTCGAGTATCCTGTCGGGCGTGCCCTCTCCCTTATGGCCGCAATTGAAGTCGTGTCCTATGACAAAATGAACGGCATGGAACTGTCTGACCAGCGAGTCGATGAACTCTCTCCACGGCATGGACATGATGTATCTGTCAAAATGGTATATTATGACATTCCTGACGCCGCAGAAGCGGCCTATTATGTCCGCTCTAGTCTCTGTGCTGCCGATAAGCGGGATCATTTTCCCTGTGACGACAGATTCGGGGCTGACATCAAAAGACAGAACGGCAGGCTCTGCGCCTATCTGCTCGGCGCGGTGCTTTGCCATATTGATAAGCTCGGCATGGCCTATGTGTACTCCGTCAAAAAATCCGAGCGCTATAACAAGCGGTTTAGTATTCTCAGCCTGCATATTTCCTCCGTACCAATCGCAACGATTAGTTTACATAATATTTCTATATTTCAAAGAAGCTCTTAATGACGGACATGGTTCCATTTTGTGTATTTGCGTACATAAGAAATGCCCCTTCCTCATCATAAACACGGTAATTGCCGTCAGGCAGGTCCGCATCAAACGAGGTTCCGCAAAGGCATTTTTTCTTTTGTACCTCATTTAGCGTGCAAGAAGGAGAGGTACAGAAAAGCGTGTCAACGGGTATGAGCTTCTCTTCAATTTCGCCCTTACCGGCCAGATCCTGAATCTCGTCGACAGTCAGAGAATTCTCCACGGAAAAAGAGCCGCATTTTGTCCGCCGCAGATAAGAGAGCGCCGCACCGGTGCCAAGCTTTTTGCCGATATCATGGCAGAGAGTACGAATATAGGTGCCCTTTGAGCAGCGGATACGCAGAAAAAAGTCTCCGTTCTCTTCGCCAAGAAGCTGTAGCTCGCTGATAGTGACAGGGCGGCTTTTGCGCTCCACTTCTCCGCCCTTTCTGGCTATTTCATAGAGCTTTTTGCCGTCTATCTTGATGGCTGAATACATGGGCGGGATCTGCATAATATCGCCCGTGAAATCGGGCAGGACCGCGGTGAGCTCTTCGGCTGTGAAACTTTTGTCACCGGTTCTTAGCACAGTTCCGGTGATATCCTGAGTATCGGTCACGATTCCGGGGCGAAGCCCCGCAATATACTCTTTTTCGTGGTTTTCGGCGAACTGGACGGCGCGGGTCGCCCTGCCGATGAACAGGACCAAAAGCCCCGTCGCCATAGGATCAAGCGTTCCTGAATGTCCTATCCTCCGCTCACGCAGTAAGCCGCGAAGCTTTGCCACTACATCATGGCTTGTAAAATCAGGGGGCTTGTCTACAAGAAGTATGCCGTTCATTCAATGACCTCTGCTATGGCGTCTGCAAGCATTGCCGCAGCCTCCTCACAGGACTTGTCCATACTGCAGCCCGAGGCCATCGCGTGTCCTCCGCCGCCGAATTTTTTGCAGACGGCGTTGGCGTTTACCATACCGTTGGTCCTCAGTGATATCTTGCAGTGGTTGGCGTCCACTTCCTTGATGACTGCAGAGGTCGCCGCCCCCTCCACTCTGCCAGGCAGGGATGCAATGTCGTTACAGTCCTTTTCAGTGGCGCCGGCTTTGGTCAGCATATCGTTCGTCACGATTGCAAAAACCGTTTTGCCTCCGTGGTAATAGCGAAGGGAGGAAAAGATCATACTCTCCAGCAGCAGCCGCGCCTTGGAGCTAGTTCTGAAGAGAATTTTGTTGAGCACAGTGTTCGACGCTCCTGCGTCACAGAGCTCGGCGGCAGCGCGCAGAGTGTCCCCGGTCGTATTGCCGTAGACAAAACAGCCCGTATCCGTAGCGACCGCAACATAGAGCTGGTCGGCAAGGTCTTTTTCAAGCTTTCCGCAGAGCTCCTTAACGACCTTCATGACTATCTCGCCGCAGGAGGCCTTATCCGGCTCGAGATAGGTCTCTATTGCGTAGTGAGAGTTTGACGGGTGGTGGTCAATACAGAGATCAACCGGGCCTGAAAAGCCTTTGGGAAACATTTTTTCTTCAGCAAGATCAACTGCTACGGCAAACTTTGGCTCATAGCCCTGCGGTGCGACAAAGGGGTCGCTCAGCCAAGGATAGCAATCTGGAAACTGAGGGTTATCATAGAGATATGCGCGCTTTCCCGCCTTCTGCAGAGCGTTGCAGAGTGCGGCACCGGACCCGACGGTATCACCGTCGGGTCTTATATGGGTGATTATGATGAAATCGTCGTGTTCGCGCAGTCTGCTCACAACATCAGTTATTGTCATTTTGTCCATCCTCCGCGGAAGTATTGCGATCCAAAAACCCCGGTTCGCTCATTATCCTGTTGATATGCGCGCCGTGTTCGATGGAGTCGTCCAGCTCGAAAATAAGCTCCGGCGTATATCTGAGACTGAGCTTGCTGCCAAGCTCACGGCGGAGCCATCCGGAAGCGGATTTAAGTCCTTTTTTGAGTTCTTTTTCATTTTCAAGGCCGTATACGCTGAGATATACCTTGCAGTAGCGCAGATCGCCTGTCGTATCTGTGCGCGTAATGCTGAGCATACCCTGATTGACGCGGGGATCCTTTATAGAGCGGAGCAGCTCACTCAGGACGATACGGATATCGTCGTTTGTTCTCTCAAGTTTAAAGCCTGCCATAAATTAACTCTCCCAAGCGGTAAAGACCGCCGTAACCGGCGGCCTTATTATTTTCAGTCAACAATCTGTTCCATGATGAAACACTCGATGATGTCGCCTTCTTTTTCATCGTTAAAGTTTTCTATATTTATGCCGCACTCGTAGTTTGTCGCAACCTCCTTGACGTCATCCTTGAAACGGCGCAGAGAACCGAGATCGCCTTCGTATATGACTATACCGTCACGTACAACGCGGGCCTTGCCGTTTCGGACCATCTTGCCGTCCTGTACGTAGCAGCCGCAGATGGTTCCGACCTTCGACACTTTTATCAGCTGGCGAACCTCTGCGTGGCCGACGACGACTTCCTTGAACTTAGGCGCCAGAAGACCCTTCATAGCGGACTCTATCTCGTTGATGCAGTCGTAGATCACGCGGTACATGCGTATATCGACGTTTGCTCTCGCGGCATAGTCGCGTGCCACGTTCTCCGGACGCACATTGAATCCGACGATTATCGCGCCGCTGGTCGCTGCCAGCATAACATCGGATTCGCTTATGGCGCCGACGGCCGAGTGTATCACTCTCACTCTGACTTCATCGTTTGAGAGCTTTTCAAGCGAGGACTTGACCGCCTCGGCGCTGCCCTGCACATCCGCCTTGACAATGATATTGAGATCCTTTATCTCGCCCTGCTGTATCTGGGCAAACAGATCCTCAAGTGTAACTTTCTTTGCCGTACCAATAAGGGCGTCCTTGTTCTGCTGTTTTCTCTGTGCAACAAGCTCGCGGGCCATACGTTCATCGTCTACAGCGTTGAAGGTGTCGCCGGCATTCGGAACTTCCGACATACCCGCTATCTCTACAGGGACGGAGGGACCGGCGTCAGTAAGGCGCTCGCCCTTTTCGTTGGTCATAACGCGGACATGGCCGACGCTGGTTCCGGCTATGATAACGTCACCCTGGTGCAGAGAGCCGTTCTGTACCAAAACAGTCATAATAGGGCCGCGGCCCTTGTCCAAACGCGCTTCGATTACGGCACCCATTGCGGCTCGGTTGGGATTGGCCTTGAGCTCACGCATCTCGGCTGTCAAAGCGACCATTTCAAGGAGTTCGTTTACACCCTCTCCGGTCTTGGCTGAGATCGGACATATAATGGTGTCCCCTCCCCATTCCTCGCTGACCAGCTCGTATTCGGTGAGCTGCTGTTTGATACGGTCCGGGTTGGCTGTGGGTTTATCCATTTTGTTTATTGCTACGATTATGGGTATATCCGCCGCCTTGGCGTGGTTTATGGACTCAACGGTCTGGGGCTTTATACCGTCGTCCGCAGCGACAACAAGTATCGCAATATCTGTAATCATAGCGCCGCGGGCACGCATGGAAGTGAAAGCCTCGTGTCCCGGAGTGTCCAGGAAAGTGATGGGGCTGCCGTTGACCTCTATTCGATATGCGCCTATGTGCTGTGTGATGCCGCCTGCTTCACCGCTGACAACATTTGTCTCACGGATTCGGTCTAGCAGGGATGTTTTGCCGTGGTCGACGTGGCCCATGACAACAACAACGGGAGCGCGGGGGACGAGATCCTCCGGAGAGTCCTCGTGGTCGTCAATGAGGCGCTCCTCAACTGTGACATTGACTTCCTTTTCGACCTTACAGCCCATTTCCATAGCCACGAGCGCTGCGGTCTCATGGTCGATAACATCGGATAAAGAGGCCATTATTCCCATCTTGACAAGCTGGCGTACCACTTCGGCACCTGTCTTTTTCATACGGCTTGCAAGTTCACCGACATTGATCTCATCTGGAATGGAGACCTTCAGCGGAGCCTTTTTGGCAATCTCAAACTGGAGTCTCTGGAGCTTTTCCTTCTCCTCTTGCTTGCGCTTTGCACTGGGGGTTATGCGGTTTTTATTTTTATTTGTAAACTTTTCCTTGCCGCCTGGACGCATCTTTTCGGCCTTTTCCGGCACAAGGTTGTCAAGGCGGTCGTCATACTTGGCTATATTAACGGTTGCGCCGCGTGTGTCGATAATCCGCTTTTCAGGGACAGCGCGGGGAACATGCGGCTTATTGTCTTTTTCGGGCTTTTTTGCAGCTGAAGGCTGCGCATGTGATGTATTGGTCTTATTGCCCGCGGTGTCCGTGGTCTTCTTCTGTACCGGAGACTTATCGTTTGCTTCGGCGGGCTTTTCAGAAACTGCAAACACCTCGGCAAGGTCCTCAATCTGATTGTGCTGAGTGAGGTATTCGAAGATGATGGAGAGCTCATCGTCCTCAAGGGCCTGCATATGGTTTTTGGGAGCAGCAGCATAATCGGTCAGGATCAGGCTGATTTCTTTTGAGTTCATCTTGAAATCCTTCGCGACCTCGTGGACTCTGTATTTTATCATATTACTCATTATTATTTCCTCCTCTTCTCCGATGCTTCTGGGCGCGCAGGCTTGCCGAATTTTTTGTTTCTGCTGTGTGCCTGAGCCTCTCTTCTGCGTTGCATTGCTTTATCATTTTGAGCGGCGAGCTTTTCGGAAGCCGTCAGGTAAACTGTGTCCGTCTCGGCAAGATTCTTCATAAACGCGGCGGCAAGACCGATATCGGTGAACACAGCCATAGAACAGCCGTGGGACCCGGTTATTCTGCACAACTCCTCCTTGGTATATGGCAGGGTGACATGCACAGTTTTTCTGCCGTAGACAAAATTCTCAGCGCGCTTCCTGGCATTTTCGGAGGCGTCTGATGCTATAACAAGGAGCTTTGCCTTCCCTGAGCGGATAGCTGAACCTGAGTTTACTTCGCCTAATTCAATTGCGCCGGCTTTACGGGCGATTCCAAAATAATTCAGAGGATCATTCATGGCCCGCCTCCATCTGCTCTTCCAACTGCCCGTATATCTCCTCAGGTATCGAAATATCCAGAGAGCGCTCCAGTGCCCTGCTCTTTCTGGCTTTTTTCAGGCATTCAAGATTTGGGCAGACATAGGCTCCCCTGCCCTGCGCCTTACCCTTGAAGTCGAGAGAGATATCATTCTCAGGTGATTTTACGACGCGGATAAGCTCACGCTTTGGTTTCATTTCGCGGCAGCCGGTACACTGCCGCATCGGAATCTTTTTCGGCACAACGGCCACCTCCTGAATTGTTAAATATTAGAAATCAATAAGCCTCTGATTCGGGCTTTATGTCAATCTTATAACCGGTCAGCTTCGCGGCAAGACGGACGTTCTGACCTTCCTTGCCTATGGCGAGAGAGAGCTGGTTGTCCGGTACTATGACGCGGCAGCTTTTAGCCTCGTCCAGCATCGTGACTTCAATGACCTCTGCGGGAGAAAGCGCGGCGGCAATGTATTCCTCCGGCTGCTCGCTGAACTTGACTATGTCGATTTTTTCACCGCCAAGCTCATCCACTATCCCCGCTACTCTGCCGCCCTTGGGGCCGACACAGGCGCCGATGGGATCGACGTCCTCGTCAACGGACCATACGGCGATTTTGGTACGGCTGCCGGGCTCTCGGGCTATGCTCTTTATCTCCACGATACCGTCGAAAATTTCGGGAACTTCAAGCTCAAACAGCCGCTTTACAAGGCCGGGGTGGGTTCTGGAAATGAGTACCTGCGGACCCCGTGTGGACTTGCGAACCTCGACCACATAGACCTTTATCATATCCCCTTCGACCAGGTGTTCGCCCTTGATCTGTTCCTTGGGCGACAGCATTGCCTCTGTAAACTCAGAGTTGGAGCTTATCTTGATTGAAACAGATCCTGTTCTGGGCTCGATACGTATGACAGTACCCGTGAGGATCTCCTGCTCCTTAGAGGTGAACTCATCATAAATAATTCCTCGCTCAGCCTCCCTGATACCCTGTATTATCACCTGTTTCGCGGCCTGAGCGGCAATACGGCCGAATTTTTTTGTGTCCACCGGGATTTCAATAACTCCGCCAACCTTTGCACGCTTGGAGTAGTTTTGAGCGGTTTCGAGCAGCATCTGCGTTTTAGGGTCCTCAACCTCTTCCACGACATCCATACGGAGAAACATATCTATTCGCTTTTTTTCATCGTCCATGACTATGACAATATTGTCGCCGCATTCCGGATTGTCCTTTTTATAGGCAGAAAGAAGCGCCTGAGTGATCTTTTCTTTCATGTACTCCCGGGATATGCCCTTTTCGCGTTCAATGTCCGCAATAGCGTCGAAAAATTCTGCGTTCATTTATTTCTCCTCCATAATTACAGCAGGCTGATTCGGACAGCCGCAACTTGCTCTTTCAGGAATGTGGCCTCGCCGTTTTCAGACTCAATGGTTACATTGCCGTTTTCGTATCTCATCAGCGTTCCGGAAAAAACCTTCGCGCCGTTTTGCGCCTTATAGAGCTTTACCTCGACAGTGTTCCCGATAAAACGGGCAAAATGTTCAGGACGCTTCAATGTGCGCTCAAGCCCCGCGGACGAGACCTCGAACACATAGCTGTCCTCGATGGGGTCCTTCTCATCCAGAATCGGGTCGAGGGCACGGCTGACGTTCTCGCAGTCCTCAATGGAAATGCCCTCGTCCTTATCAATGTAGACCCTCAGATGCCACTGACCGGCCTCTTTGACGTATTCAACGTCCCAGAGTGTGCAGCCGGCCTGCTCCACAACGGGCTTTGCCAAATTCGTTACGATGTCGACAATTTTACTCATAGCTCACCAATTACCATATTCTTACAAATGTTTTTTTCTCAACAAAAAGAGTGGGCGGACCCCACTCAAATCACTGCTTACTACACTTACCTTATTATAGTAGCATATACATATAGTATTTGCAAGTGTTTTTTGCTTAAATGTGGTAGATCCAAAGATAAAATTATACAAATACGGAAGCCGTTTTAATGCAACCCACGGCTTCCGTAATAATTATTTGCCTCTGATGTACTTGTCGATGCTCTCTGCGGCGGTTTTACCGGCTCCCATGGCAAGAATAACCGTGGCAGCTCCGGTCACCGCGTCGCCTCCGGCAAATACTCCTTGCCGACTCGTTGCAGTAGTCTCGTCAGCAATTATACAACCCTTTTTATCTGTTTCCAGTCCCTCCGTAGTGGACTTGATGAGCGGGTTTGGACTTGTCCCGATGGCGATGATCACGGTGTCGACATCAATAACAAAGTTGGAGCCCTTGACCTCAACAGGACGGCGGCGTCCGCTCTGGTCGGGTTCCCCCAGCTCCATCCGTACGCACTCTATTCCGCTTACACGACCGTTCTGATCCCCCAAAACCGCAACGGGGTTGTTGAGGAGCTTAAATATAATCTCCTCCTCAATTGCGTGGTGGACTTCCTCCTTGCGGGCGGGAAGCTCCGCCATGCTGCGTCTGTAGACGATATATACTTCCTCCGCGCCCATGCGTTTTGCGCAGCGGGCTGCATCCATAGCGACATTGCCGCCGCCGACTACGGCGACGCGCTTTCCTGTCTTAATAGGGGTATCGTACTCTTGCAGATATGCCTTCATAAGATTAATCCGGGTCAGATATTCGTTTGCCGAATAGACGCCAAGAAGGTTTTCACCGGGTATGTGCATAAACTGCGGAAGACCCGCCCCTGTGGCGATAAATACGGCCTCGTAGCCGTCCTCAAAAAGCTCGTCCACACTCATGGAGCGTCCAATGACCGCGTTAGTGACGATTTTTACGCCGATAGACGCAAGGTTGTCAATCTCCCCCTGAACTATATCTTTTGGGAGCCTGAACTCGGGTATGCCGTATACCAGAACGCCGCCCGCCTTATGAAACGCCTCGAAAATGGTGACGTCATAGCCCTTGAGCGCCAGATCGCCGGCGCAGCTCAGTCCGGCTGGACCCGAGCCGACTACAGCGATCCTATGGCCGTTTTGCTCGGGGAGAGTCATACAGCCGGCGCCGTCCAGACCGCACTTGGCCGTATGTGCGTCCGCAACAAAGCGCTCCAGCCGGCCTATTGCGACAGGCTCGCCCTTTATGCCCCGGACGCATTTACCCTCGCACTGATTTTCCTGAGGGCAGACTCGTCCGCATACGGCGGGAAGCGCATTGGTGGATGTTATGATATCGTAAGCCGAGTCAAAGTCGCCCTCGGCGACCTTGAGTATAAATTCGGGGATGTGCACGTTGACGGGACAGCCGGTCACACAGGGGCTGCTTTTGCAGTTGAGACAGCGCTGTGCCTCGTCTATAGCCATCTCTTTCGTATAACCCAACGCGACTTCACTGAAATTTTTATTGCGTACCAGAGGCTCCTGTTCGGGCATGGGGTTTTTACTCTGTGACATATTAGGCATGGCGGACACCTCCAGTGAGGTTACAGATATGCTCTTTCATATCCGCCTCCTCATCCTTATAAAACGCACCGCGGTTTATAAGCTCATCCCAGTCCACCAGGTGTCCGTCGAACTCAGGGCCGTCAACACAGGCAAATTTGGTCTCACCGCCGACGGTTATGCGGCAGCCGCCGCACATGCCCGTCCCGTCGATCATTATAGGGTTGAGCGATACTATGGTCTTTATTCCGAAGGGCTTTGTGGTCATGCTGACAAATTTCATCATAACGCCGGGGCCGATTGCATAGACCGCGTCGTAGTTTCTTCCGGACTCGATAAGCTGCTTCAGCTTATCGGTCGTAAAGCCCTTTTCACCATAGCTTCCGTCATCCGTTGTAATGTAGAGGTTTTTCGAGCTCCTGCGCATCTCATCCTCAAGCATTACGATGTCCTTGCTGCGGAAACCGGCGATCATGTCTACCTCTATCCCCTTTTCATGCATGGCTTTGGCAATGGGATAAGCGATTGCGCAGCCGACGCCGCCGCCCACAACGGCAACACGCTTAAGCCCGTCCATATCGGTCGGATTTCCGAGAGGACCGACAAAGTCCAAAATATAGTCCCCCTCATTTTGCTCCGCAAGCATTGTGGTGCTTTTGCCGACAGGCTGGAACATAATGGTCACAGTCCCCTTGTCGCGGTCATAGTCGGCGATTGTAAGAGGTATGCGCTCGCCGTATTCGTCAAGACGAAAAATAATAAACTGTCCTGCAAGACATTTTCTTGCCACGAGAGGTGCCTCTACGACCATCTCCAGTGTCGTACCCGCTTCGTTGAGAATCCGTTTTTTGATTATTTTATACATATAGTTCTCCCGAGACCTCCTGCAATTCCGCACCGTAAAATTCGGGGCAGCAGTCAAAGAATCATTTTTTATTTGATTATAGCAGTATGTGTCGGAAAATGAAATAGGATAATTCCGCTAACCACACCCTTGAGATGACGCTAAAAGAAAACATAATTAGTATCGCAGTATCTGTTACAACAAATTTTACGTAAGACTTATAATATATTGAAAGATAGGGGCAAAGAACAGATATTTACTGTTTACTCATAAAATTACCGCAAACAGGCGGTATATACACCTATTTGCGGTCATATAGTTTATTATTCGTATTGTGCACGCGGGCCGCCGATATATTTTGGACGTGTCTTGGCGGCCAGCACCAGAGCTTCACCGACTCGGTTGTTTTTGAGCCTCAGCGGTACCGCAACATCACGCAGATGCATACCGATCATTGTACAGCCGATATCAAGCCCGGCCGATGCTCTGACGTGCTCTACCAGTACGGGGTCTTTGAACGCAAGATAGGCAGCGGCGGCAAAGGAGCCCCCAGCTTTGGGCTTGGGTACGGCAGCGACTGCCTCGTATCCGAATTTCTCGGCGGCTTCCCTTTCAATCACCAGAGCCCTGTTCAGGTGTTCACAGCACTGTGCGGCGAGATAAAGTCCTCTGTTTCTTAGGACAGAAAGGGTCTCTCCAAGAACAGCCTCGGCAACTTCCGGTGCCGAAGCTTTGCCAATATTTCCGCCCACTATTTCACTTGAAGAGCAGCCGATAACGACTATCTGCCCGGACTTCGGCTGCGTCTCTGAAAGCAGTTCGCAAACGGCATTTTTGGCCTGCTCCTTAATTTGTTCATACATGGTTAATCTCCCCCAACGTTTTTGAAATAATTTTACATTAATTTTTATTTTATCACTGCAAAATGAGTTTGACAACTCTGCGTTATAAGCGTATCATATGTGCGTCGGCATAAAACGACAAATAATTCGCATTTCCCGGAGGATCTATTGTGAAAAAAATAATACCTATAATCACGGCAATTTCGCTTGTTCTTGTCCTTGCCGCCTGCGGCAAAGCCTTTCCCGCTTCAGATGATGTCGAGACCGAGACTCCCCCTGTTGTATCGGAAGAGCCGGTCATCTACACCAATCCTCTGACGGGAGAGATTGTTGAGAAAGAACCGGAAAACACCCGTCCCTTCGCTGTAATGATCAACAACATCAGCGTTGCACTGCCCCACTGCGGAACCTCTCAGGCGGATATTGTTTACGAAATTCTCGCCGAGAGTGATATCACCAGAATGCTCGCAATCTTTTCCGACGTCAGCGATGTCGAAAAAATCGGCAGTATGCGTTCCGCCCGTCCGTATTACATAGACGTCGCGCTCAGCTACGACGCTATATATGTCCATGCCGGCGGCAGCGATCAGGCATACAGCGATATCTCCACAAAAAACGTCAGCAGCTTAGACGGTGTCCGGACCACCTTCAATTCGAACGTGTTTTACCGTGACCCCAACAGGATGTCTCAGGGCTATGAACACAGTATGTTCACCTCAGGCGAAGGCATACTCGCGGGCGTTGACGAAAAGGGCTATGAGCTCATGCACGATGGCAGCAAATATGACTACGGTCTCGTGTTTGCCAAAGACGGAGAGAATGTAGCTATGACCGACAGCGTGCCTGCTGCTGATGTTGACGTCAGCTTCGGCGGTCTCAAGAACACCCGCCTCAGCTATGACAGCAGCACCGGCCTCTACACTCCCGAGGAATACGGCAACACCATTATCGACGGCAACAGCAACGAGCCGCTGCAGTTTAAAAATGTACTCATCGTCAATGCGGATACCAAAATAGTAGACGATTATGGCCGCCGTTCCGTCAATCTGATCGGCGAGGGCACCGGCAAATTTATCTGTGACGGCAAATGCATCGATATAACCTGGAAGCGCGGCGGATCCAACGAACCTTTCCGCTATTATGCAGACGGCAAGGAACTCACCCTTGCGGTCGGCAAGTCCTACATAGCAGTGGTACCGACCGAGAGCGAAATCGGCCTGGCCTAATAGTACAATATAGGTTAATTTAATAGAATAGAAAATCAAGCGGACTGGCGCATTACAAGATGCGCCAGTCCGCTTTCAAATATTCAGCTTGTCCTGTTCCGCCGTGGTTGCCGCAATAATGTTTTGGAAACTCCAAGCTGATTTTTATAGAGCCTTCTAAACTCTTTACAGGAGCATGACGGAGGCTTTTTTGCAAACTTCTATTGTCTGCTCGTCCCATACGGAGGCCTGTACCTCCCCTATGTGCACCTTGTCAAGAACGAGTATTGACAGCCTCGACTGTCCTATGCCCCCTCCAATGGTAAGAGGCAATTCATCGTTGAGGAGCATATTGTGATACATAAGCCCACGGCGGTCATCGCATCCTGCGATTGAAAGCTGTCTGTCCAACGACTCTGCATCAACCCTTATACCCATAGAGGAGAGCTCTACAGCGCAGCCGAGCGGCTCGTACCAGAAAAGAATGTCTCCGTTGAGGCTCCAGTCGTCATAGTCCGGAGCGCGTCCGTCGTGGGGTCTGCCGGAACGGAGAGCGCCGCCGATCTGCGTAATAAATATGGTGCCGTGTTCTCTTGCAAAAGCATTTTCGCGCTCCTTCGGAGTTTTGTTGGGATACATATCCTCCAGCTCCTGCGTGGTAATACAGGCGACCTCACGCCTAAGCTTACCGTATTTGCCGAGCTGCTCATATATTGACTGCATCGTATCCTGAGTATCGCAGAGCGCCTTGACTATAGCAAAAGCCGTACTTTTAAGGTAATCTAAGTTTCTGTCTTTACGCTCAATGACTTTTTCCCAGTCCCATTGGTCGACATAGATGGAGTGAAGGTTGTCCATATCCTCATCACGCCGTATAGCGTTCATGTCGGCATATATTCCCTTTCCCGGGTAAAAATCATATCTCTTGAGCGCAACACGCTTCCATTTTGCAAGCGACTGCACTACCTGAGCGTGCTTTTCCGTATTTGCTATATCAAAGCTTACCGGACGCTCAATTCCGTTCAGGTCGTCGTTGAGCCCGGTTTTTTCCTCCACAAACAGCGGCGCGGACACGCGGTAGAGGTTGAGTTCCGCGGCCAGTCTGTCTGCGAAGATACGTTTAAGAAGGCCGATGGCCTTCTGAGTATCATAGATTCCAAGGGAGCTTTTGTAGCCCTCAGGTATAAAAGAGTTCATAGTTTCCTCCACTCTATTTGTTTTCAGGTGAAAGCAGCCCGATTATCTTATGATATATGCTCTCTGCATTGGCGCGGAAGTATTTTTCCATGGCGACTGTCTCCGCTTCGTCAGAGGTGAGTATACTGAGCTTCAGAATGTCGCCCATGCCGTCTGACAGGGAGAGCTTCATATTGCAGCTGCCGTCGTTATTGACCTTGTGAGTCGTGAAAATCAGCGCGTCGCGGCGCATTTTCTCTACGGTAGGGGCAATGAAGTTGTCGGCCTTTGAGCGCACAGAGTAAGGCAGACTGCTCTCAACGGCGTCGCAGTGCTCCGCTCCCTTCTTAGTGATTTTGTAAAAGCTGTCATTCTGTTCAACGTGTCCTGTGTCCACTAGTTCAGATAAACACTGCGTGTACTCAAAGTAGTCAAAGCCGTCGTCTATCATAACGAAATCCGTAAGCTCGTCAAATCCGACTTCCGCAGGGAGCCTGCGGAGTATGTAGAGTATCAGTATCTTGATATCGAGCTTCTCATGTATAAAGCCGTGTCTGTCCAAATATCTCGCCCCCTGCGTTTATTGCTCTTAAAAACTAATTATAGGTGTTTTTTCGCCTTACGTCAATTCAATGTTAACACAAAACTGCCATGTTGGCATAGACTGTATCGAAGAAATTCAAAAAATTTTTACCGGGAGGTATAAATATGACGAAGAACATGACTTCCGCAGAGCCAGCAAATATGCAGTGCATAAACGAAGCGGTATGTATACACACCGGCAAGATCTTTGACAGCTGTATGGATAAAGACTGTATCGAAGACCTGCGCGTTTGTCTCTGTCCGAAGTCTCAGGCCGTGGTTGATACGGCAATCAGCATAAGACCAAAAACAGCAACTCTGCTAAACGCCTGTGTACGCGTAGAGGAAATCAATTTTAACAAAGGGTGCTACTCAGTTGACGTTACCTACTTCTACAGGGTGACCGGCGAAGCCTTCCCGGGAGACAGGTTTGTATCGGGCCTTGCGATTTTCGAAAAACGAGTTTTACTCTACGGCGGCACCGGCGGGACAAAGATCTTCAGTTCCAAGGGCGGTATGAAGTGCAAGCCTAGCTGCAGCAACCTGCCCACCGCAGTTGTCGAGGCCGTAGACCCCCTGCCACTCTCCATGCGGATATCTGACTGCCCCATATGCGAGCCCTCAGACGGTGAGATACGTGAGATCCCACAGGAGATTGCCGACTTTTTTGAGGATGGACTTGTGACCAACATCTGCGGAAAGCAGCTCTATGTCACTCTGGGTCAGTTCTCAATCATCCGACTCGAGCGTGAGACTCAATTGGAGATCCCCATCTATAACTATTGCATACCCGAAAAGGAATGTGTAGGCAGCGAAGACGATCCATGCACGCTGTTCGCGTCCATTCCATTCCCTGTTGAGGACTTTTTCCCGCCTAAGGGCGACCCGGGCCAGTGCGTAGTTAGGGATAATGCCTGAGATGTACGCTGATGACAGGCAAGCCGCAAATTAACGCGGCTTGCTTTTTTAATTTGGGAATAATACCCGCGAAAACCGAGCAGAATACTGTCAAAGAGCGGCAGGCTCAATATTTGCTCGGAGGTAATAAAATGAAAGGTAAAATAACCATTATAGCATCTGTCTGTATTATTGCGGCGTTGACTGTAGGGATACTTGCGGTGGGCGCAAAAAGTACCGGAGGGGCTCCGATTGCTGAAAATCTTGAAATAACCACCTATCGCGACGTCTCCGTAAACGGCCAGCTTAAGGCCACAGATCCCGATGGAGACATTCTGAGTTTTGAGATCACCACAAAACCCAAAAAAGGCGAGATCGTACTCGGTGAGAACGGAAGCTTTGTATACACTCCGGCAGAGGGCAAGAGAGGAAGTGACTATTTCGGTTATAAGGCCAAAGACAGCGACGGCAGAGAGTCGCCCGAGGCTACGGTCATTATCAAGATCGTAAAACAGAAATGCGCGATCAACTACTCTGACCTCGACAAAAACGGTGTTGAGTACGCGGCGCTGGTTCTGGCGGAGAAAGGAATCTTCACGGGTGAAAACCTTGGAGGCCAATATGTGTTTAATCCGGAAGCGCCTGTTACCCGCGGCGAGTTTCTGACCATGTGTATGAAGGTAGCAGACTGCGATATTCTGTCCGGTGTTATCACAACAGGGTTTGAAGACGATGGCAGCATACCGGGCTATCAGAAGCCATATGTTTCGACAGCTCTGTTGACCGGAATTATAAACGGATATCGCAACGGCTACAAAACGGCGGTGTTCAACAGCGAAAACAATATTACCCACGCTGAAGCCGCCGTTATGCTGAATAAGGCTCTGCAGCTCACCAATGTCAAATCCACTGCGCAAGTCGGCACCGCCCCCGTCTGGGCCATGCAGGCATGTGCAAACCTCAGCGCCTGCGACATCTCGGAATACGGCTCCGGCAGCTACGAGGCCGGACTTACCCGGGCCGACTGCGCAAAGCTTCTTATGGGAGCTATGCAGGTTCTGGAAAACAGATAAAATTACCGATAGAACTCTATGCTTTTAATAATAGAGACCCACATTTTTAAGACAGTGGGTCTCTTTTTATTCTTTTATCACAAAAATTAAGTTTATTTTTTTGCCAGACTTTTACAGAGCCTTTCGTCGGGCTGCGCAAGCAGAGTCCGGTAGTCGGAGTATATGACGGCGCCCGGCAGCGAGCCGGAAGGCTTTTTCACATTGCGCACCTGCGTATAGTCCACCGGGACCTTGCCGCTGCCGCGTGCCTGAGAGTAATAAGCAGCAAGAGAAGCAGCCTCGAATAAAGTTCGCTCATCGGGCTGTACCCCGTCGCAGCTTATAATGACATGACTGCCGTGCAGCTTTTGAACATGCAGCCATATATCAGTACGGCGGGCAGTTTTTGTGGTCAGCTTGTCATTCTGACTGTTGTTACGGCCGACAGTGATCGTCATTCCCGCGCTGGAAATAAAGCGCAGCGGCTCTGACTCCCTTATTTTCTCTCTCTTTCCTGTTTTCTGCTGACGGATAAAGCCGGTCTCCGTCAGCTCTCGGCGTATATCCATAAGATCGCGCTCGCTCTCTGCACGCGTTATCTCGTCCATGACGCTTAGAAGATACGCCTCCTCCTTCTCGCCTTTTTCTATTAGGTCTCCCAGATATGTCTCGGCGGTCTTGGCCTTGTTGTATTCTTTATAGTATGAGGCTGCGTTCTGCTGAGGTGATTTGAGAGGATCAAGAGGAATTTTAATTAAAGGGCAATTATTTTCAAAATAGTCCTCCGCCTCGAGTATGCGGTCGCCCTTTTTCATGCGGTAAAGATTTGCGGTTATAAGGTCTCCCCTTTTGCGCGCCAGCTCCCTGTCGGCAGTCCTGAGAAGTTCCTCGCGGCGGGCGGCAAGCTTTCTCAAAGAGCGCTCATGGGCACTGCGGACGTTTTTAAGAAGCGACTGAGACTTGCGGCGCATCTGTTCCTGTTTTTCCCGGCGTGTGAAATAGCTCTCTAGAAGTTCGGAAAAGCTCCGACAGCTAACTGAGGACACAGCGTCTTCATACTGCAGTATCGGCATAAATGAAAAGTCCGAGGGTTGTTCACCGGACAAGAGCATGGTAGGCGTAAAGTCTCTGTCACGGACACGGTCTCGGAGCGCAGAGAGCTCTCCTAAAAACCTGCCGTTCTCTTCCGGTGAAAGCTGCAGCTTGGGTCTGGATACCTCACCCAGTGCGCGATAGCTCAGCTCGCGGCATACAAGCGGCGAAATGCCGAAAAAGCTGTCTTGTATCCACTTGTCTGTAATAGCATCCTGGGGGGCCTTATCCCAGATGTTTTCTATCTCGTCCCATGCGGCCAGCAGGAAGTTCGGCCTGCCCTGTTTGGGCGGCATATGGTAGAACAGTCCCGGCAGCATCTGACGATAACTGCTCATGTCGCTGTCCACACGCCGCATACACTCGATAATATGTCCCTCTGGTCCAACGAGTATAATATTTGAGTTTCGCCCCATCATTTCAACAATCAGCTTTTTTTTGACCTCTACACCCATCTCGTCGTAGGCGTCAAGTTCAAAGACGAGCATACGCTCAAACTCGGGCTGATACAGCGCCGATATACGCGCGCCGACAATGTGCTTTCGCAGTAGCATACAGAACATCGGCGGCTGCTGGGGATTTTCATAGCTCTCATTGCAGATGTGGATACGCGCCGTACCTGCTCCCGCCGATATGAGCAGGCGGCTGCCTGTTCCCGCACCTCGCAGAGAGAGAATTATAAGATCTCTTTCGGGCTGCTGGACCTTGTCGATCTTTGAGCCGACAAGAGACTGCAGTTCTCCCGCTAGAGCGTTTATACATATCGCGTCAAGCGGCATTTCAGTCCTCCAATATTATTTCAAACAGTTCGTTTATGCGATCATAACGCCCCTTGAGGTATAGATAGCCGAACAGAGTCTCCAGTCCCGTCGCGGTGTGGTAGTCAGACACGCTTGCACTTTTAGGGACAGAGTTTACCTTTGCATTGCGTCCGCGTTTAAAAACCGACTGCTCCTCGTCGTTGAGTATGTCTGTCAGTTTTTGCATCGCCAGCGCCTGCGCGGGTGCACATACACGCTTCACAGTGTCGCGGTGGAGCGTTTTGGAAGTACATTTACCGCGGGCACAGAGTGCTGTGCGGGTGAGAAGTTCGTAAACCGCGTCGCCGATATGAGCAAGTCCCAGAACGCTTATAGTGGACAGTTCGGCGTCGGTCATCTGTATATGAAAAAAGTCTCTCATTCTGCCTCCGTATAAAACAGTCGAAGCTCTGTTCGAGCTTCGACCGACAAAATACTAATCCTTCCAGTCACTGGCAGGTTCGTCCTCATAATCGGAGAAGCTCACCTGTTCGTTTATCTGCTCATTGGGTGCAGTTCCCAGATTTTGCATCTCCTGCCACTGCTGCTTGTTGATCAGGAGCTGGCGCGGCTTGGAGCCCTCAAAGGGTCCGACTATGCCAAGCTCCTCCATCTGGTCTACGATACGCGCGGCGCGCGCATAGCCCAGCTTAAGACGGCGCTGGAGCATTGAGACGGAGGCCTGCTTCGTCTCAAAGATAACGTCCACCGCCTGAGGCAGAAGCTCGTCATAATCGGGGCCGAGGCCGCTGGGATTTTCCTGCTTTTTGTCATCTCCGCCGGCGGGGGTCCCATCCTCCGCCGCCTTTTCAATCTGGGCAAGGATATCATCACTGTAATTGACTTCCGCGCTCTCCTTGACAAAGTTAATGACATTCTCCCGCTCCTCGTCGGAAACGAAAGAGCCCTGAATTCGCATGGGTTTGCCTGATCCCAGCGGGAAATAGAGCATATCTCCGGCGCCTATGAGCTTCTCAGCTCCGGCATTATCGAGGATTATGCGGCTCTCCATAGCCGAGGAGACGGCAAAGGCAATGCGGCTGGGGATGTTTGCCTTCATAAGACCCGTTATAACATCCGCGGAGGGACGCTGAGTGGCAATTATAAGGTGCATACCTGACGCGCGGCCCATCTGAGCAACGCGGCAGACGCTCTCTTCGACCTCCTTGGAGGCGACAAGCATCAAATCCGCGAGCTCGTCAATGACGATAACCACTCTGGGCAGCGTCTGTTCGCCGACTGATTTCTGGTGGGCGTTATAACTGGCAAGATCGCGCACACCGACCTCTGAGAACAGGCGGTACCGCTTCAGCATTTCAACGACAGCCCACTGAAGTGCTCCGGCCGCCTTTTTCGGGTCTGTGACAACGGGAACATAGAGGTGGGGAACGCCATTGTAGATGCCGAGTTCGACCATCTTTGGGTCGATCATTATAAGGCGTACCTCCTCGGGGGTGGCCTTGTAGAGGATACTCAGAATCAAAGAGTTCATACACACGGATTTGCCCGAGCCGGTGGTACCCGCGATGAGCATATGGGGCAGCTTTGCAATGTTGCCGACAACGGCGTTGCCCCCGATGTCCTCGCCAATGGCGAAAGTAAGCTTGGATTTGGCTGTTTTAAAGGCGGGAGAATCAATTATATCGTGAAGGTATACTGTGCTGACCAGCTTATTCGGAACCTCCACGCCAACAGTGGATATCTTATCCGGTATGGGGGCGATTCGAACGCTTGTCACGCCGAGTGAGAGCGCAAGGTCGCCGGCGAGATTCGTCAGCTTAGCAAGCTTTACGCCCTGCTCCAGCTCAAGGTCGTAGCGGGTGACGGTGGGGCCGCGGGTGACGCCTGTAATGGATGCGCTGACGCCAAAGCTGCGTATTGTACTCTCAAGACGTTCGCGGTTTAGAGCTATCTCCTCCCTGCCGTCGATGTTTGTTTTGCCTGCAGCATCGGTTTTCAGCAGGGACAAGGGGGGGAAACGATACTGGTCGCCGTCGAGCTCCTTGTCCTTCTCGACAATGGATTTTGCAATCTCCTCGGTCTGGGCGTCAACTTCCTCATGGCTTATTTTCTTGCTTGCGGCAGACTGCTTTACTGTATTGCTGGAGACCTGAGAGACAGACTCCGCAACGCCTGCGACAGCCGCGGCCTCCTCAACGCTCATGGGAGTGACCTTATCCGTCGGCGGGGAGTCCTTCACAGCGGGTTGGGGCGCGCTGTCCTCAGCTCCGGCGAGAACCTGATCGGGTGTCTTAACGCGGGGCCTTATGTTGAAAAAGCCGACCTTTTCTTCAACATATTCAGTGACCGGCTCGGTGGGCTCGTCCACGGGAATATCAATGGCTTTACGCCCCCTTCTCAGGGGCTTTCCGGGCGTTTCCGCAACCGCGACGGGGGCTGTTTTCCCGGCTGCCGCCGGAGCAAGCCTTGCCGCACTCGCCTTCTGCTCCTTTGCCGCCAGACGGTTCTTCTTATAGTTCCTGATAAGTCTGGGAATTGTGAGTCCTACACCGTTCATGGCGAAGAAGACAAATCCTAAGAAGAAAACTGGATAAGCTCCATAGACGCTGACGGCCGAGTTAAGGCCCATGGCGAAAAGTCCGCTGAGGAAACCTCCGCCCTTCATGTCGATGCCCTGCTTGTAGAGACCTTTCACAACGCCCTTTGTGAATTCGATGGTGTCCGGTGCCAGGAAAAGGTGACAGAATGCGCCCAAAAACAGCGGTGTCAGGAGAGCGGAAACGATCATCCACCTCATATTTTTTTCATTGCTGAAAATCAGAGTACAGGTACACACGAGCAGGGCTACGGGGAAAATATAATAGCCTACGCCGAAAATCCCCTTGATAAATCCGCAAAAGTATGTAATAAACCATGCATCCACGTCAAAATAGCCTATAAATGAAAACAGGCTTACCAGTAAACAAACGACCGCGGCGATACTGCGCCTGACAATAAGGTCGTTTTTGCTTTGAGGAGCACTGCGCGAAACAGAAGCGGAGCTTCTGCCTTTTGTCGTCGTTTTAGCGGAAGCGGTCTTCTTTTTTGCTCCTGTGTTCTTTTTCGTTTGTGCCATTTAGTTCACTCCAAATCAGAAAATGAAGGAAAGTACGATTGTTGCAATACCTGCCGCAAAGCAGTAATAGCAGAACTTCCCAAACTTGCCCTTTCTGGAGAGCATTTTTACAAGATTTATGGCGAAGTATCCGGTAATGCCCGCCACGACCATACCAACCAGGTATGCAGGTACAAGCGAAAAGTCTATGCCGCCGCCTATTGCTTTGAACAGTTGGAGGATATTTGCCCCAAGTATTGCGGGCAATGACAGCAGAAAGGAGAACTTGACAGCATAAGAGCGTTCAAGTCCTGTGGCCATTCCCGCGGAAATAGTTGAGCCTGAGCGGGAAATTCCGGGTATCGTAGCGACCGCCTGGCATGCGCCTACAATTAAAGCGTCCTTGACCGTCATGTTTGCGGCGGTCTTACGTCCGGTTTTAAGCCGATCGGTAACGAAAAGGATGACTCCAGTTACAAGAAAGGCAAAACCAATAAAGAGAGTGTTGTAATAGAGTTTTTCAATAAGGCTCTGAAAAGGGAGCGCTATGAAGAGGGGCAGAAGCGCTATGATTATCATAAACACCATTCTGCGTGCGGGCTTGGGATCCCCATCCTCCGGCTTCGGGTGGCGCAGGTCATGAAAAAATCCGAAGAACTCCTTTACCATATCCTTGATATCCTGCCAGTAGACAACACAGACAGAGACAAGCGTTGCAAGGTGCAGTAAAACATCAAAGAAAAGATGCCCTTCCTCCACATTTTCCATTCCAAATAGATTCTGAAGAACAGATAGATGGCCAGAACTGGAAACAGGAAGAAATTCCGTAACTCCCTGAACAAAGCCTATTAAAGCGGCAAACCAAATTTTCATTTTAACCTCCAAATACGGGAACGGCGGTCAACTGTGTGAGTGTGCCGCAGTTGCTTTTTTGCTTCTTCGTTTACGCCGTCTGCCCTCAGGATGGGCCTTCGACTTGTAGTACTGTATCTGTTTTTCGTCTGCTCTATAGATTATGCGGTTTACAGTCCATGTATCATCAGCAGTCAGGCGTAACTTTATGCGGACAAGAAATTGGCCGTCATCTTTGCAGCTGCAGAGAGCCATATATCGTCTGTCCCCCTGATTGATCCAGCGCGAACAGCTTAGAGTGCCGCCGCACACAGGGCACTCCGGCGCAGACACAGCTTTTGATGAAAAAGCCTCTTCCCTTGTGGGATAGCCTGTAAAGGCATTGTGCTCTATAGCTTCCTGCGCGTTATCTCCGCCGTTTTGAACCTTGCAGTTCTTGATCGAAAGAACTTTTGAAGCGTTATCATACTGCTCGATGCCGGACAAAAGATCGAGCTTGGAGCAGACAAGCGAGGTGTTGTATGCGTCGCCCAATGCGTCATGTGCAACACGGGTCTGCTCGATACCAAAGTGTTCCATGGCTATAGACAGTCCGGTCTGATTTCTGCCTGCTTCGGTCTGAACATTGTAGATTACCTGAAGGTTTATCCACCTGTCTATCCAGTCCCAATCGAGGTCGTGTACAATGATGTTCTGCTCCATAATGTTTCTGTCGTCGCAGCCCCATGTCAGGAAAGTCGTCCCTTCCCCGCACCATTCACGAAATTTGGCAAATGCCTCCTTAAAGCCCAGACCGTGCTCAAGCCGGTATTTGTCTATGCCGGTGAGCTTTTCCACCTTATAGTGCATCTTTTTGAAAAACACAGGCCTGACGTCTATCTGGAACTCGTCGCCCGGCAAAAAATCATCAGTCAGTCTGACAGCGCCGATCTGTATTATTTCACCCCGCAAATGAATTGGGAGCTTGTTGAACACGGCAGATTGTGAGGACATGGCTTGGTTCCACTCCATGTCCATAACAATATAGCCCATTAAATTAACATTCCCTTCAAACGCATTTATGAAAATGCGATACAATAACAAAGTGCGAAATTGAAAAATCTCACATTTTGTTATTGTACCATAGGATTTAGATTATGAAAAGTGTTTACATAAAAATTTTAACGGACGGGGGTTTTCAGAGACCGTTTATCCGCCGTACTCCTTATGAGATATACCGCTGAGTAGCAGACAACAGAAAAAACAATTATTGTTGCTCCGCTTGCTATACCTAGAGAATAGGATATGAAAAGCCCGGCAAAGCAAAAGAACAGTCCGAGAGCTATGGCTATTATCATACGTGTCTTGAATTTGTCGGATAAAAGTGAAGCGGTGGCCGCTGGCGCTGTCAAAAGCGCGATGACAAGGATAATGCCCGCAACGCGGATGAGAACCACAACTGTCATCGCTACGAGAACGAGCAGAAGGTATTCAAGCAGCACGGTCTTCTGCCCCAGTATAGACGAAAAGCTGTCGTCAAACAGGAAGGCCTTCCAATCGTTGAAAAAAATCAGTATGGTCAGACATACCACTACGGTCAGCACCGCCATCATTATGAGGTCGCTTTTTGTGACCGTCAGAATATTTCCGAACAGATAGGAACTCATATCCGGCGGGTATCCATCCATAAAGCTGATAAAAGCTGTTCCGAGCGCCATGCCCGTTGACCAGAGGAGCGCGATTATAACGTCCGTATTGGCGCCTCCCCTGCGTTTGATAGAGCCGATGCCGAAAGCGGCGCCAACCGAGAACAGCACAGCGCCTATCATGGGTTCGAAACCGCAGAGATAACCGAGGCCAACTCCTCCATAGGCGGTGTGGGCAATGCCGCCGCTCATCATAATTAGCTTTCTCTCTACGACTATGACTCCTATCAGGCCGCAGACTATACTGGCGAGAAAGCATGCGGCGACCGCATTGCGCATAAATTGATATTCCAGTACGCCGCTCAGCATTCCTCATCCTCTCTTCCCCCACGGCAGTCGTGGTCGTGCCTGCCCAGGACCCTGTGCGGTACGCCGTGCGCAATCAGGTCTACCGGGCAGCCGTACATCGCGTTGACGGTCTTCTCGTCCAGCTGCGGGCCGCCGTGATAGACGAGGGTCTGATTGAGACAGGCAATGGACGTGACCTCTGAGGCGATTGCCATGAGGTCATGCGTCACCATCACAATTGTGACAGACTTGTTTATTTCTGTGAGCAGTTCATAGATATGCTCGCGGGATGCCGGGTCAACGCTGGCCGTCGGCTCGTCGAGAAGGAGAATTTTGGGCTCGGTGGCAAGCGCGCGGACAATCAGCAGACGTTGGAACTCCCCGCCGGAGAGCTCAGATATCTGTCTTGAGGCAAGGTTTTCAATACCCACACGCTCAAGAGCAGCAGAAGCGGCCCTCCGGTGTTCTTCTTTATAGCGGAAAAAAGGGTGAAGCGGTCCCTTTAAAAACGCGGTCAGGACGACCTCCTGCGCGGAAATCGGAAACGTACGGTCAACCGTTGAAAACTGCGGAACATAGCCTATTACAGCTTGGTTCTTTTTTCGTTCCTCACCAAAGATCTCTATTTTTCCGCTCGCCGGCGGTACAAGACCTAGTATAGCCTTCAGCAGGGTTGATTTCCCGCCGCCGTTGGGGCCTATTATACCGAGAAATTCGCCTTCCGGCACATTGAGGCAAACGTTCTGTAAAGCACGCGTGTGCCTGTAGTTTACCGACAGGTTTTCAATTTGTATCGCGTTTTTAGCGCTTTGGTCCATCAGCTCATTCCTTCCGCAAGTGTCCGCGCCATGGTCTTAAGATTTTCCGTATATTCAGCGGAAAGAGGGTCGAGCTGTACCGTGACGCCGCCTAATTCCTCCGCAAAGGCTCTGGACTGGCTGCTGTCTATCTCGGCCTGATAAAAAATCACCTTAATACCGTTTTCTTTTGCGAAGTCGATCATTTTGGCAAGCTCTGCCGCTGTAGCTTCTTTGCCGTCCTGCTCAAGTGCGTACATTTTGAGACCATAGTCGTCGGCAAAGTAACCGAAGGCGGGGTGGAAAACAATAAAGCTGCGGTTTTCAAGTCCAGAGAGCAGCCGGTCTATCTCCGCGTCAGCCTGATCTATTTCGCTGATGTATGCCTCTGCGTTGGCTGAGTATATCGAGGCATTTTCCGGGTCAAGAGCGCTCATCTCCACAGCAATAGTCCTGACCATTACAACAGCTCTTTTGGGAGAGAGCCAAATGTGAGGATCCCGCCCGCCGTCAATCTTTAGCTCGTCATAGACTTCCGCACAGGCGTCCGCCAGCGGTACGACCTTCGTGCTCTCAGCGACGGACGGCAGAATACTTGTATCCTCGGCGGGAACGCCAATCGTAAAGTATATGGACGCTTTGGAGAACTTGGCCATCTCCTGCGGAGTAGGCTCATAGTTCTCCGGACTGTATCCGGGCGGCACCATGACCACGGTTTCGGCCAGATCTCCGCACACGGCCTCGACAAAGGTCTGCTCTGGTACAATGCTCACGGCGACAATGGGCTTACCTGAGGAATCCGGAGCGTTCTTCTGCGACGAACAGGCGCAGAGTGCAATTAGAAGTGAGAATACAGCAGCCAAAGCTAAAATCTTTCTTTTCATTATTCCCTCCAAAAAAACTATCTGGAAAGCAGCTCAAGCAGCTTCTGAATGAGCTGCCAAACTCTCCCTAGCGAATCGAGGCTGACCCTCTCCCGGGTGGTGTGTACGTCAAACTGATCGGGTCCTATGGATATGATGTCCACATCAGTGATCCGTTCGGCAAAATAGCCGCACTCAAGTCCCGCATGGATAGCGGATGCCTTTGGCTCTCTGCCGAACAGCTCGCGGTAAGAGTCCATTGCCATATCGCGCAGCATTGAATTTTCCCTGTATTCCCACTGCGGATAGTCGCTAAAGCGTATCAGATCGCCCATGCTCATAGCCGCAACAGACTCAAGCTTATCAAGGACGAACTCCTTCTTGTCGCGCACACTGCTGCGTATGCAAAAAGAAACGGTCACCTTATTGTCTTCGGAAACGAGTATTCCGGGATTTGCGCTCGTCTCAACAAGACCTGGTATATCCCCGCTCATGCCGATCACGCCGTTCGGTATCATGATAAGCGCACCCAAAACAGATCTGTGGCAGTCTTTAGTCCAGCACATGGCGCTCTCGACATCACCGAGGGTCGTGCGGAGCTTTATCTCGTCAACGCCTTCAAACTCCGCGTTGAACTCGGCAACTGTTTTGCTCAGCCTTGCAGCGATATTGTCCGCCTTTTCAGGTGAGACATAGAGCAGAGCCTTGCAGTGGTCTGCAATGGCGTTGGTCTTGCCGTCGCATTCAATGGAACAGATGTTTGCAAGTCCGCCCATAGAGAGCAATAGGCGCATCATGATAACAATCGCGTTGGGCCGGCCCAGATGGATTTCCATACCGGAGTGCCCGCCTGCGAGTCCGTACAGCTCGACGGTAAGCCTACGCATGTTTTCGAGCCTTACCCGCTCTACCGGCAGGACAAGGTCGGCCCGCACAGCCCCGGCGCAGCTTGTAAAGAAGACTCCCTCCTGCTCCGTGTCAATATTTATGAGATATTTGCCCTTCAGGTCGGAGCAGTCAAAATGCTCCGCTCCGTAGAGACCGACTTCCTCCTGAACGGTAAAAACGACTTCCAGATCGGGGTGGGCAATGTCCTCGCTGTCCAGAAGCGCAAGCCCATACGCCAGGGCAATGCCGTCGTCCGCTCCGAGGCTGGTCCCGTCCGCTCTGAGGAAACCGTCCTCCTCTATCAGCTTTATGCCCTCCTCATAGGTATAGGGGCAGTCTGATTCACGGACATAGACCATGTCCATATGTCCCTGGATTATAACAGCGGGGGCATTGCAGCCTTTGATAGAAGCAGGCTTTTTTATTAGCACGTTGCCTATCCCGTCTCGGCGGTAGCTAAGGCCGCGCTTTTCAGCAAAATCCACAAGGTAGTCGCCTATGCGCTTTTCGTCATAGCTGGCGTGGGGTATATCGCATATCTCTTTGAAAAATTCAATAACCTTTTCAGCGTTCTGCATATCCAGTCTTCCTTTGCTTCTAATTCTATATTGCCGCCGAGCGGTACAGAGAGGCGTAGATACCGCCCTTCTCCATAAGCTGTGCGTGTGTTCCCTGCTCGGCGATACCATCATGTGTGAGCACGAGTATCCTGTGCGCATTTAGCACTGTGGAGAGCCTGTGCGCAATAACAAAAGTTGTGCGCTCCCTGGCAAGATTTTCAAGCGACTCCTGAACCATTCGCTCGCTCTCATTGTCGAGAGCGCTTGTTGCCTCGTCGAATATGAGGATTTTCGGGTCTTTCAGAAAGACCCTGGCTATGGCGATACGCTGCTTCTGTCCGCCTGACAAACGGATCCCCCTCTGTCCTATATCCGTATCGAAGCCATCGGAAAGCTCCATAATAAAGTCATAGGCATTGGCGCTCTTCGCGGCGGCGACAACTTCCTCGTCGGTGGCACCGGGCTTGCCGTAGCGTATATTCTCCTTAATTGTACCCGAAAACAGATAGACGTCCTGCTGGACAATTCCGATATTGCCCCGCAGACTCTCAAGAGTGATGCCTCTTATATCCCTGCCGTCAAGGGTTATTCTTCCCCCGGAGACATCGTAAAACCGCGGAATGAGGCTGCAAAGAGTTGTCTTTCCAACGCCTGAGGAGCCGACAAGGGCAACGTATTCGCCGGCGGGTACAACCAGATTGAGATTTCGGAATACCTCCTCGTTCTCATTATAGGAGAAGGAGACATCCTCGAAACGTATATTCCCGCGTACATCCGTGATCTCCACCGCATCCGGCAAGTTCTGTATCTCGGGCTCAATATCCATCATTTCAGTATAGCGCTGGTAGCCGGACAGACCGCTCTGAAGCTGCTCAGCAAACGCGACCAGCCTTTTTATCGGGTCCGTAAAGTTGCCGATATACAGGACAAATACAACGAACTCGTTGATGTCCACTTTGTTATACAGCATCAGCAGAGCGCCGGCGCCCGCAACAAGTATTGTGATGAAGGTCGTCATGGCGCCGAGAACAGTAAAATAGGTCGCCATATAGTAGTAGCTGTTTTTTTTGCTCTGCACAAAGCGTGTGTTCTCGTGGACGAACTTATCGACCTCTATCTGCTCGTTGGCAAATGACTGGACAACGCGTATGCCGGAGAGGTTCTCCTCTATGGTCGCGTTTATGTCTGCTATACGAGCGCGATTGCGGACAAAAGCCTTTCTCATCTTGGCGTTGTAGGAGACCGCAAAGCAGAGCATGAACGGCACCGGCAGAAACGCCACCAACGCAAGCTGCCAGTTTATAGACAAAAGAACGGCCAGTGTGCCGAAGAGCTTTATAACGGAGATGACTATTTCTTCGGGACCGTGGTGCATCAGTTCGCTGATGTCAAAAAGGTCGTTTGTAACACGCGACATGAGCTGACCGACCTTTTGATTGTCAAAGAAGCTGAACGAGAGCTGCTGATAGTGCATGAACAGCTTGTTCCGCATGTCGTATTCTATCCTTGCGCCCATAATGTGGCCGTAGTAGGCGACAAAATATGTACAGTACATCTCCAGTAGCAAGAGAAGCAGCATGGCCGCAACGATAATAAGTATCATTCTGAGAGCGGTCGCTGAGTCCCAGACGGAGATATTGATCTGTATATGACGGATCAGCAGAGGTATAACTATCGCAATAGCCGCGCCGAGTAATGCAAAAAACAAATCCTTTATAAGTATAACTTTATGAGGTCTATAATACTGTAGTATTGTTTTGAAGCTGTCTTTTTTCACATAGTTACCTCTATTCTAAATAATACGACGCTTTTATAGGCAAAAATACTCAGCAAAAATTGCTGCCGATTGAGACGTCTCCGCCCTGCAGCGTAAGCTCCTCGCCGTTCTCACAGCGTACAAGTAGATTTCCGCTGTCTGTAATGTCCAAAACAACGGCGCGGCGGCTCTCGCCGTTATATATGAATCCGATATTCTTGCCGGACATCATCGATCTGGCACGGTATTCCTCAATGAGGCCCTTTTCAGCCAGCCGCGGGAAGTCCCGCATGATGCCCCGATAGATATGTGCGGCAAGCTCATTGCGTGAGACGCCCGTCTTACCCAGGCTGCCGGCTGTACCCCGCAATTCCTGCGGGTATTCGTCGCCATCTGTAGTGCAATTGATTCCTATACCGACTATGATGTAGTCGATGCTGCCGCTTTCAAGGTCCGCCTCCGCCTCGGAGAGAATGCCGCATACCTTTTTCCCGCCTAAATAGATGTCGTTCACCCACTTTATCTGAGGGGCAAGCCCCATGAGATCCTCGACGGCCATACAGACATCCACCGCCGCGGCTATGGTGATCATCTGGACATTCTCAGTGTTTATTTCCGGACGCAGAATAATGCTCATATAAAGGCCCGTACCGCGCGGAGAAAAAAAGCTCTTTCCATAGCGCCCCCGGCCGGCAATCTGTTCCTCAGCGAGGATGAGAGTACCGTGCGGGGTCCCCTCCAACGCAAGTTTTTTGGCGTAATTATTGGTTGAGTCTACGGTTTTGAGAATCCTGATTACAGGTGGCTTCACAGCGCCCGATAAAGCAGAGAGTATCCCTTCCTGTGACAGCACGTCGCTGTCGTCCGACAGACGGTAGCCCTTATTGGGCGCGGCGGATATGTCATATCCGTCTTTTTCCAGCGTCTTGACTGCTTTCCATACAGAGGTCCGCGAGATACCAAGCATGTCGGCGAGCTCCTGCCCCGAAATATATTTTGAGCGGTGCTTTTCCAGAACAGCCAGCACGTCTTTCTTTGTGGACATTTTACCACCTCAATAGTACATTTTAGACCCTAATATTGTAAGTGTCAACCAGTATTAAATGTTCGGTTGACACTGAGTTTTTCCGAATGAAGCCTATTCTTTGGGGAATACTAGAAATTATCACACCGGGGAGGTAATAGACATTGCTGAACAAGGTTGAGATCTGCGGTATAAACACCGCGAAACTGAAAGTACTAAAAAACGAGGAGACTATGGAGCTTCTTAGGCAAACAAAGGAGGGCGACAAAGCTGCGCGGGAAAAACTGATATCAGGCAATCTGAGACTGGTGCTCTCCGTCATCCAAAAGTTTTCCTCACGCGGAGAAAACGTCGACGACCTGTTTCAAGTGGGCTGTATAGGGCTCATAAAAGCTATAGACAATTTCGATATAAATCAGCCGGTACGTTTTTCTACCTATGGCGTCCCGATGACTGTCCGGGGCTGATATAACGCGCGCTTGACATGAGGGGCCGTTTGAGTTAGAATGCTTTGGCAGAAATCAATTTGCTTCCGTAGCTCAGCAGGATAGAGCATACGCCTCCTAAGCGGTAAACGGTCCGACAGCTTTTCAAGCACCGCGGGAATCAAAAATTTAATACGCCCCCGTACCTCACCAGGATAGAGGGCCCGCCTCCTAAGCGGGATGTAGTGCGTTCGAGTCGCGCCGGGGGTGCCAAAAATACCGAAAAACAGCTGTTTTTCGGTATTTTTTTCGTAAAAAATTCTGAATTATAATATATACATTTCCTCTGCCCGTTAGCGAACCATTAGAATAAGATGGGAGCGTATAATGAACGCGAAAAAAGCAGCAGCAAAGAGAATTAGGCAACTATGTAGCGAGCGAAAACTCGCTGTCAACACACTTGCAAGCATCTACGTCAGAGAGTCCTTTTATTCAGATTTGGATATATCAAGTGGGGTATATTCAAATCTGAAATATGTGTTATAATATGGAATATATCCGATTAGAGGGGTGTATGAACCAACTGATATGATATACCCTGCTTGGACATAGCCCGACGCGCTTTCGTTTCGATGGTATGAAGAAGATAAGTCCCGTATTGGACCTAAGCTGGTTTTACTGCAATAGATTGAAAATTTATTGGGGTCTGCGATATTTATTAGCAAAAAGTACTCGCTTGTTGGAGATATTTAAGATGATAAAAATTGCATTATGTGATAATGAGATAGTTTTCAAAAAGATAATTGAGGATCTCATTATTAAAATTAGTATCAAATACAATGAAGACTATACTTTTACATATTTTTCTTCTTCAGAAGAACTAATTGAAGCGCCTTTTGACTATGATATCCTTTTTCTTGATATAAAGCTTGAAGAAAACAAGGATGGGATTGCTGTAGGTGAAGAGTTAAGAGAAAAAGGAAATACCGCTGTATTCATTCTTGTGACTTCTCTGAATGATAGGTATCGCGAGGGTTATAAAGCTGGAGTACATAGGTATCTGGAGAAGCCACTGCAAGCTGATGATTTTGAGGAAGCTCTAATCAGTGCTGTAAAGCAACTAAAAGCATCTCCACGAAAGATTGAAATTAAATTCAGAACTTATAGTTATATAGTTAATATCGACGATATTATATACATCGAATCCTATAATAGAAAACGCTATGTATATACGAAAACTGCGAAATATACAACGTTGGAAACCTTGAACAGCTTTTTCAAAAAATTGCCGGCGGGACAGTTCTATTTTCCCCAGAAGTCTTACCTGATTAACTTTGCGCATGTAATCACTACCTCAAAATCTGAGGTTAAAATGAGCAATACAAAATCAATTACGTTTATTAAGGGAAAATACATGGATTTCAACGAAGCGTTTATGAAATACTTGGGAGGACAGAGTTGTGGATGAACGAGTTTTATTATTTATATCTGCAATAGTTGAAGTATTAATTTCATATAAGCTTTTTAGCCATTTCTTCATTCGAAAAGATTCAAACTATGTTCGGCTTGTCATAATATCTGCTGTTTTAGTTATCGTACTGACAGGCATAGGAATGTTAAAAATACTCCTGCTTAACACATTTTTATCTCTGCTTCTATACCTCCTGTATATTCTGCTTCTATTTAAGGTCAAGTGGTGGCAAGCAGCTCTGTGGTCGGTAATTTTTGTGTTGCTTGGTATGTTATCTGAAATTGCCACCAGTTTTAGTGTATCGTTTGCATTTGGCGTACATATCGAAAACACCATGATAATGACCTGGTACAAGCTGATTGTTTATATAATCAGTAAATCTATATTGTACATTATTGTGAGAATTATTATTACTATTTTTCATGTCCACAAAGAAATTGAATCAGATAAAACAATTTTGTACCTCCTGTTGTTCCCTATTCTTGCAATACTGAATGAACATCTGCTTATTCGCCTGACAATGCAATTAGATATAAGCCAGGTGATAATGGCTATTAGTTCTTTAATAGGTATAGGGTTAATATTGGGGGGATTCCTCTTAATTACACTATATGATCGTGCGATACAGAAAAAGCAAGTGGAAAAAGAGCTTCAATTAGCTCAGAGTCGAGCTGATTCAAACGAGAAGTTCCTATTAATGCAGGAACGTAATCTAAAAGACGCGAGAACCACAATACATGATTTTAAAAATCAACTTATAAACTTAAGGGCACTCTATGAAGATTCAAGTTTAGATGCATTAGTTTATCATGATAGCTTAATGGATTCATTGAAACGCCAAATGAAATGGCAGCTTCTTGATGTAAACAATAAAGTATTCAGCAACATTCTAATAAGAGTACAAATGAGTTGTGAGCAGTTAGGAATTGACTTTGATTCGCAGATTTCGTGCTTTGAGCTTGGATTTATAGATCCGATAGATACAAGTTCGTTATTTGACAATGCTTTTGATAATGCGATTCAAGCATGCGAGCTAATGGACGGGAAGCATAAAAGATGGATATGCTTTAAACTATATAAAAAAGACTGCTTTTTGTTTTGTGAAGTGATTAATTCGCACTCAAATACAATAAAGGCAGAAAAGGGCAAACTCGTATCAAGCAAAGCTGATAAGGAACATCATGGTATTGGAATAAATAATATAAAAACAACAGCAAGCAAATATGGCGGAGATATTTCATATTCATATAACGATTCTGAATTTCATCTATCCATTCGGCTTTCTTCGTCAATGTAATGATACTTGCGACATGCTAAACGTAAAATTTTGCATGTCGCATATTTTTTTCTGTCAAAATAATA
>Ga0209509_1000243_pt1 | contig 58256 bp, 55 predicted proteins | sample BioC13SIPDNA_FD_185743 | JGI IMG/M metagenome (GOLD analysis project Ga0209509, IMG submission 185743) | Anaerobic biogas reactor microbial communites from Washington, USA - Biogas_R1_A C13 SIP DNA (SPAdes) (version 2) | ecosystem: Engineered > Bioreactor > Anaerobic > Unclassified | place...
CACGTACCCCCCTCGTTCGACCTTTCCTCCCTCACGTGACACCTACCCCCTCGTTCGACCTTTCCTCCCTCACGTGACACCTGCTCCCACATTTGCGCGCAATTGCGCTCAAACGACGGGCTAAGGGTCAAAGTCAGGAGCAAGGGTCAAATCAAGGAGCAAGGGCGGCGTGAGGAAGGGTCGAAGTCAGGAGCAAGGGTGGCGCGAAGACGGGTCAGACCCAGGAGGCAACGCTCAGCTCACCACGTGGCGCTCACCACGTGCGAGTGGTCCTCGCCGCAAAAGCCCTATGCCTCGACCCGCCACGGACTGCCGTCGGCGAGGTCGTGGATGCGGGTGTCCTTGCTCCCCAGGTCGCCGGCCTGCTTCAGGTAGAGGTTGCGTCCGGTCAGACTCAGCAGCGCGTCGTGGATGGGGACCGCGTGCGGTGCGGCGAGCCGTCGTAGGAACCCGGTCATGTCCCGGCTGGCCTGCCAGGGGGCGTTGAGCGGGAAGGCGAGCACGTCGACCTCTCCTGGGTCGGCATCGAGCGCGTCGCCCGGGTGGAAGAAGGTCGGCTCTCCCGGCGCGCTGATCCGCACGCCGACGTTGGTGATGCGCGGGATGTCCTCGTGGATCAGGGCGTGTATCTCCCCCACCGGCTCGATGAGCACCTCCCCGAGTGTCACCGTCGATCCGTCATGAGCCGTGGCCGGCAGACCGACCTCCTCGAGGATGGAGACGCTCTGCGGGTCGCACCAGATCGGCACCTCACCGTTGGCGCGCACGAGCTCCGGGAGCCGGACCGGGTCGAGGTGGTCGACGTGCTGGTGGGTCACCAGGATGGCGTCGAGATCGCGCAGGCCGAGGAAGTCGCCGGCGAAGGCGCCCGGATCGATGAGGATCCGCTGGTCCGCGATCTCCACGAGCAGGCAGGCATGACCGAGGTGAGTGATCCGCATACCCCAGACCGTAGCCGTGTACGCACACCGCCGGAACAGCCGATCCGAGAGTCGCATCGCCGGGCCGCCCGAATGGACAGCGCGGAACAGGTTCCTGCACCCGTCAGAGGGATAACGTGAGGTCGTGGACCAGCTGGCCCGGCGCCTTGGCCTCTCGGATGCCGTCCTCATCGGGCTCGGATCCATGCTCGGGGCGGGGGTCTTCGTCGCCTACGCACCGGCAGCCGCTGCGGCCGGCTCATGGCTCCTCCTCTCCCTCCTGCTCGCCTCCGTCGTCGCGTATGCGAACGCCACCGCCTCGGCCCGCCTCGCCGCGGTCTACCCGGAGTCCGGAGGCACCTATGTGTACGGACGCGAACAGCTCAGCCCGTTCTGGGGTTACCTCGCCGGATGGGCGTTCGTCGCCGGCAAGTTGAGCAGCTGCGCGGCGATGGCGTGGACCATCGGTGTGTATGCGCTACCCGACCACGCGCGCTGGGTCGCCGTCGCGTCGGTCGTCCTGGTCGCGGCGATCAGCTACCGCGGAATCACCAAGAGCGCCAAGGTAACTCGTCTCATCGTCGCGATCGTCGTCACTGCCCTTGTCGTGGCAGCAGCGATGCTCATCGGAATCGGTCCGACCGCGACGACCGCCGGACAAGCGATCGACGTCAGCGTCGCCGGAGTGCTGTCAGGAGCCGGCTTCCTCTTCTTCGCGTTCGCGGGCTACGCCCGGATCGCGACCCTCGGGGAGGAGGTCATCGAGCCGGAGCGGACCATCCCGAGGGCGATCCCGATCGCTCTCGCCATCGTCACGGGTCTGTATGCGCTGGTTGCGATCGCTCTGTTGCGCAGCCGGGGGGCAGAGGTGATCGCCACCGACCCTGCCCCGCTCGCGGGCGCACTCCGGGCCACTGGCCTCGCGGGGACCGACGGTCTGGTCCGGGTGGTGGCCGCAATCGCGGCCTTCGGGGCCCTGCTCGGGATGCTCCTGGGTGTGTCACGCACCGGGCTCGCCATGGCCCGGGACCGGCACCTTCCTCCTCCGCTGGCTGCCGTTCATCCCCGCTATCAGGTCCCGCACCGGGCCGAGCTCGCCGCGGCTGTTGTCGTCATCCTGCTGGTCCTGCTCGGCAGGCTCGTCACGGCGATCTCGTTCAGCTCCATCCTCGTGCTGGTCTACTACGCGATCGCCAACGCCAGCGCATACCGGCTGCCCGCCCTGACCCGCACCCACCGGATCCTTCCGGTGATCGGCCTCGTCGGGTGCCTGACGCTCGCCGTGTTCCAGCCGATCGCGACCGTGCTGTCAGCGGCAGCGGTGCTCCTGTTCGGAGCGGTCATCTACGCCATGCGTCTCCCGCACGGCTAGCGGACTCCTCGCTCGGCTCCAGCGGATGATGGTTCAGGTGCCCGTCGATCGTCCGTCGCTGAGCTCCAGGCCCGCGGACGTGGCGACCGTTCGCCGAAACTCGGACCGCAGCCCCTCATCGACGATGTCGGCTGCGATCGACTCGATGGCCCGTCGGGCGGCGGCGACGGCCTCTGCCGCCTCGGCCTCCTGGCCCAGTCCACGGTGGGCCTCACCCATGGTGGTCAGGATGCGCCACAGCTCCCCCCGCAGGCTCATCGATGCCGCGGCCTCGGAGGCCGGCCGCAGCATCTCCAGAGCGGCAGCGTGCTCGCCTGCGGCGACCTCGATCAAGCCGGAGACGCGTCCGACCCCAACTGCCACCGTCGCTGTTCGGTTCCTCTCCCCGAAGTGACGGGCCTGAGACAACAGTCCCCGAGATGTTCCCGGGTCATCGAGCAGCAGGTCGGCCTCCGCCGCGCCCAGGAGGGACCACGGCCTCTCCAGATGGGTGGAGGCGGATGAGACCGAGGCGCTGCGAGTGAAGAGCTCAGCCGCCTCCCGGGGGTGACCGAGGCGCAGCTCCGCCCAGCCGAGGTGCCCCCAGATCGACGCGGCGAACATGTCCCCGAAGGGACGGTCGATGAGCTCCAGGACCACCGCCCGCCAGCGGGCCGCCTCCTCTGCGTCGCCGCGAACCTCGGCGTGCAGCCGCGAGAGCTGGGCGGCGCACGGTGTCGAGAGGTAGATCTGACCCAGTTCCTGGGCCAGCTCGACACCCTCGTGCGCCAAGGTGATGGCCTCCTCGTAGCGGGCCAGCTGACGAGCGATGTCGGCCGAGACCATGGCCGCATCCGCCACCCACGACGACCCCTGCTTCTTCATGGCCGCGAATCCGGAGCGTGCCCCCTCATAGGCCTCCGCGGTCCGACCCTGCCTCAGGAGGTAGACGGGCGAGGCGACCGCCCTCACAGCCGCCTGGAACACCTCGTTCCCGGACTCCTCGGCCGCCCGGGTAGCCTCGGCAAGAGCGAGCTCCCCCTCGACGTAGCGACCGGCGCTCGCGAGCGAGATGGCGCGCTGGATCAACCCCTGCATCCGGAACCGCATCGATCCCGCGGCCGCTCCGCTCGCCGAGGCCTCGGCGTCGTGAGCGGCCGCTCGATCCATGTCCCCCTGCCCGGTCGCGATCATGCAGCTGTTCATGTGGTACTCGGCCAGACCGAGATCGTCGTTATGCGCTTCGGCGAGCTTGCGAGCCCGCTCGAGGTAGTCGGTGGCCAGCTCGTAGTCACCCCCCAGCGCAGCCGCGGTGAAGCCGAGTCGGTTCAGGGCCGTGACCTGGACGGTCGGTTCCGATCGCTCCTTGCCGAACTCCAACAGCTCCTGGTAGCTCGACGCCGCCCTCGTGAGGTCCGGGATGAGCGTGTATGCGTTGCCCAGCCCCTCGTGCGCCCGCCGGATCAGCTCAGGGTCGGTTCCCTCGACCGCGGCGTCGAGCGCCTGCGTGTAGAAGCGGATCGCATCGGCGAGCGACATCGCCCGGGCGGCCCGGTCGCCGGCCTCGACGAGGTACGGCATGGCGCGCGCGAGCTCCTCCGCCTCGGTCAGGTGGCGCGCAATGCTCGAGACGTCGTCGGAGCCCTCTGCGATGAGGTGATCCGCTATCCGTGCGTGCAGGTTGCGGCGGTCCCGCTTCAGCATCGACTGGTAGGCGCTCTCCTGGAGGAGGACGTGCCTGAAGGCATACCTTCGCTCCGGCAGCCTGGCCCGCTCCTCCAGCAGGTTCCGGCGCTCCAGATCGGCCAGGGCCACCTCGAGGTCGATCGCGGGATCCAGCAGGTACTGCACCTCCGACAGTCGGAACTCACGCCCGATGACGGATGCGATCTGGGCGACGGTCTTACCTCCCTCGTCGAGACTGTCGAGGCGGGAGATGAGCAGCCCCGCGACGGTCGGCGAGAGGCCGATCCGGGCCCCCGCATCGGTGATCCGCCAGCAACCGTCCTCTTCGACGAGCGACCCAGCGTCGAGGAGGGAACCCAGCAGCTCCTCGAGATAGAAGGGGTTGCCCTCCGCCCGGGTGATGAGTGCGTCGGCGAGGTCCGGCTCGAAGTCACCACCGAGCATCTGCGACAGCATCTGCGCCGAGGCGGCCGCCTCCAGCGGCTCGATGAAGACCGGCGTATAACGGTGGACATACTCTCGAGCGGCGGTCTCGTGGAACTGCCAGGACGGCCGGTCGCGGTCCGGACGCATCGTGACGAGGAGCATGAGCATAGCCCGCTCCGTCACAGCCATCAGCTCCTCGAGCAACGCGAGGCTGATCGCATCACACCAGTGGAGATCCTCGATGACGACGACGAGCGGGCGGCGGAGGGCGGCAGCCTCAATGAGTGCCGTCACTGCCGAGAACGTGCGCCGCTGGAGCATGGGCGCCGCCATGTGCGAGGCGGCCCTGGATTCCTCGGTGTCGAGGTCGATGCCGAGGAGCTGTGCGAGATAGGGAAGGTGGGTCTCCGCGTCCTCTCCCAACAGGGTCTCGACCGTGTCGGTCAGTTTCGAGCGTCGCACGTGCGCGGTGTCCTCCGGATGCAGCTCGAGACACGTGCTGAGGAGGTCGACGACCACCCCGTAGGGAACCGAGCTGTTGTACGAGAACGACCTGCCGACGGCCCACCCCATCGTGGTTGGTCCCGGACCCTCCACGTACACGGGCTTCGATGACCACCAGGGGCCCCGTCGGCCCTCGGCTTCGAGCTCCTCGGAGAACTCTGCGATGAGCCGCGACTTCCCCAGACCCGCCTCACCGATGACCGCGCAGATGCCGCCACGCCCCTCCGAGAGACGATCGGTGAGGTCGCGCAACACCTGGGTCTCCGCCTCTCGGCCGACGAGCGGCGAAGAGAATCCACGACCCCGCGTCGGCCCGGGTCGGACCTGACAGCGCAGCGGGCGGTAGGTCTGGATCGGTGCCGACTTCCCCTTCACCGTCGTCTGGCCCAGGTCCTCGAACTCGAAGAGCGGCGCGATGAGCCGGTAGGTGTCCTCGCTGACCTGGACCGTGTTGGGCGCCGCCGTCTGCTCCATCCGTGCCGCGACGTTGATGGCATCGCCGATGGCCGTGTAGGTGAGCCGCAGGTCCGAGCCGACGTCGCCGACGACCACCAGCCCGGTGTTCACACCCACCCGGATCCGGATGGGGAAGCCCCACTTCTTCTCGATGCGCAGTGAGTACGGAGCTATGGCATCGATCATCTCGAGAGCCGCGAGAACCGCCCGTTCCGGATCGTCCTCATGAGCGATCGGGGCCCCGAAGAAGGCGAGTACCCCGTCTCCCTGGAGGGTGGCCAGGGTTCCCTCGTACCGGTAGACCGGGCGGATCATCCGCTCGAAGGCGCCGTTGATCACCTCCACCCAGTCCTCCGGGTCGAGCTGCTCGGCCGCGGACGTCGACCCGGTGACGTCGGCGAAGAGGGCCGTCACCAGGCGCCGCTCCCCCGCCATCGCGCGTCCGCTGCGGGCCGCCTCGATCTTGGCGAGGAGTGTCGCCGGAAGGTAGCGGGTCAGGTCCGAGGGCGCCTCGTCCACCTCAGGTGCGGCAAGCAGACGGTGACCGCAGTTGGGACAGAAGCGCGCGTCCGGCGGCACGTTGTGGCCACACACCGGACAGGTCGGTTGCAGCGGCTCACCACACCCGACGCAGAACTTGGCGTCAGGCGGATTGACCGACGTGCACAGCGAGCATTCCATTGGTCCTGCCATTGAGAGGGTCCACCGTCGAACGTACACCTCAGGATCCGTCACGCAACAGACTTCACGGTGCACACGGCGGTGCCAGTCTTGGTGGCACGCATTTCTCATGGAGTCGCCCAGAAGTGGAGTCGACCCAGAAGCCGAGGTCCGGCGGTTGGGGTCGACCGGCAGTGGACGGCGGATGAGTCGGCCGGTAAGCCGGGTTCTGTCGTGGACGGTCATCCATCTCGGACGACCATTGCTGGTCGCCTCCAGCGCCCTACCCGTGTGCTCCGGCGGGCCGCCGTCAGACACACACTGCTCGGGCTTGCTCCCGGTGGGGTTTACCTAGCCAGTCCTGTCACCAGGACTGCTGGTGGTCTCTTACACCACCCTTTCACCATCACCCCAGGCGAACCTGAGGCTGTCTACTCTCTGTGGCACTGTCCCGCGGGTCACCCCGGGTGGCCGTTAGCCACCACCGTGCCCTGTGGAGCCCGGACTTTCCTCGGCAGGATCCGGGTCCGAGGACCCGCACCCTGACGCGACCGTCTGGCCGACTCATCCACCGTCCATGGTACCTGCCGGGGCTCTCCGAGCAGCGTGGTCAGCCGGCGACCAGCTCCTGGCCTGACGCGACGGCGAACCGCACCGTGCTGGTCTCCACGACGGCCTGAGTGAGCTGGGCGGCGACCATTGCACCGAGTCGGGCGCTGCCGTCTGCCTTGGTGATGACGGCGGGATCGATGAGCTTGACGATGAGTTCCGAGCCGCTCTTGCGCTTCATGCGGTCGACCACTGCCACCTCGAAGAGCTCACCGAGCCGGTCGCGCAGGACCGCTGCCTCGACCGCGTCGGCGCTGTCCCGCTCGACACCGTTGGAGCGCTGGGTCGACGAGGCCATGATGCCCGGCAGAGTCGGCAGCGCCTCGGTCACCCATTGAGGTACCTCCTCTCCCGCCTCGAGGGCGGCGCAGAGGGTCAGCGCGAACCGGTCGACGAGTCGGCGCAAGGGAGCGGTGACGTGCGCATACGGTCTGGCGACTGCGGCATGGATGGTCTGCTCCGGCACCTCCCCGAGCATCACCGTGTAACCCGACCCCCGGAAGAGCGTCGTCGCCTCGAAGATGAGGGCGAGGTGCCTGGGATTGGTCCGGTCCAGGGTCCGGAGGAACGTGCCGTAGCTCTGCTTCGGACGCCACCGGACTCCCGCAGCCTTGGCGCTGCGCCGGAAACGTGCGAGCGACTCCTTGTTCGGCTTGGGCAGCGTCCGCAGGATGCCGACCTTGTGCTTGAGCATGATGTCCGCCGCGACCATGCCGGTGAGCAGGGAGATCTGCGCGTTCCAGTCCTCGCTGGACAGCGGCGGACGGAACTGGAGGGTGTAGGACCCGCCGTAGTCCTTGATGACGACCTGCTCGGGCATCGGGAGGCTCGCTCCCCCGCGGGCGAGCTCGCGGGCGATCCGCAGAGGGCCGACCTTCGCCAGCAGTGCGACTGTCCCCTCGGCGGTGCCGCTGTCGACCTGGTCCTGGACGGTCTGGTAGTCGGTGCGCCCCGCCGAGCGGACCATGGCCCGGTAGACCGTGGCGTCGGCGACCTGGCCATTGGGGCGCAGGCGCATGTCCCACACGAATGCTGGGCAGGCTTGTCCCGGAAGGAGACTGGCGGCGCCCTCACTCAGCTCCGGGGGGTGCAACGGTACGCGCAGGTCCGGCGCATAGATGGTCTGCCCCCGCAGGCGGGCCTCGGCGTCGATCGCTCCGCTCGGCTGGACGTATGCGGGGAGGTCGGTGATCGCATACCTCACCCGGAAGCCGACCCCGTGCTCCGTGGCCTCTTCCTCGATGTGCAGCGCCTGGTCCAGGTCCATCGCCCCGGGTGGGTCGATGGTGATGAAGGGGATCGATGTCTCATCCCGCGTGGGCAGCCCGATCGCTCCCGACTCGCTGACCGCCCGTGCCTCGGTCACGACCTCCTCTGGGAAGGCACCCGGGACCTCGTGCTCCTCCCGGATCCGGGCGAACCGCTGCCGGAGAGTGTCGTTGACATCGAGGGGCTCGTCGGCGCGTGTCCCGGCTGAGATGTGACGCTTGGGCATACCGGAGAACCTACCGGCGCACAGCGTTGACGCAGCGCCACCGGGCCGTGCGGCGGATCAGTCCTCCAGGGTCAGGACCGCAAGCGTTGCCCCGAGCTCGTAGGCGGCGTCGAGGTGCTCCTGCTCCACATCTCCCAGGATGGAGAGGACGTCGGCCGACTGCCGCCAGCCCAGAGCCTGGACGATGGAGAGCACCGACCGCTCCGCACCGGTCGTGTCGTACCGCCCGTGGACGAGCAGCCCGAACGGCAGCCCCTTGCCGGGCGCGCCCCCGGAGGCCGCGCTGCCGTCGTCACCGAGCGCTCCCCCCACCTGGAGGAACACGGTGTCGAGGTAGTGCTTCAGCGCACCGCTCATGTACCCGAAGTTCGCCGGCGTGATGAGGACGACGGCGTCGGCCCGGCGCAGCTCCTCCGCATCGGGGCTCAGTGCCTCCCGGACGACCACGTCGACCCCCTCGATCGCGTCATCACGAGCCCCGGCGATCACCGCGTCGGTGAGTCGTTGGAGTGACCCGCTGGGACTGTGGTGCACGACGAGCAGGGTGGTGGGCATACTCCCACGCTAGCCACTGCGCCGACCCCATGATCCGATCACGTGCCCTGCCACCTATGGTGTTGCGCGTGCTGATCCTGCTGCCCCCGTCGGAGTCCAAGACCGGTCGGCGTCGGGGACGGCCCGCAGACCCCAACTCCTGGTCCTTCCCGGAGCTCACCGAGCAGCGCCGCACGGTCGCTGCGGCTCTTGCGCAGGTGAGCCAATCGCCCGACGCGCCAAGGCTGCTCGGAGTCAGCCCCAACCTCCTCGACGAGATCGCCCGCAACCTCGACCTCGAGGCCGCTCCTGCCACCCCGGCGCGCGAGGTGTACACCGGTGTCCTCTACGACGCGCTGGACATCGCCTCGCTCGAGCCGGCTGCGAAGCGTCGGGCGACGCGGTGGATCGTCGTGGTCTCGGCCCTCTATGGGGCGCTGCGGCTCAGCGACGAGGTCGCGCCCTACCGGCTGTCGATGGGCGTCGACCTGCCGGGCGTCGGATCACTCGGGCGGGCCTGGCGGTCCCACCTGGATCAGGTCCTTCCGCAGGCAGCCGGGAAGGGTTGCATCGTCGACTGCCGCAGCGCTGCGTATGCGGCAGCCTGGAAGCCCGGGCCGGAGCGGGCTGAGCGGTGGGTCGCGATCGCGGTCCCTGGGGCCTCGCACATGGCCAAGCACACGCGAGGTCTGGTGACCCGCCACCTGGTCGAGGTGGGCGCTGATCCACGCACGGTGCCCGCGCTGGCGGACGTGGTCGGCGAGCGCTTCGAGGTGCGACTCACTCCCCCGGCCGGTCAGGGCAGGGCCTGGACACTGGCTGTCACCCCGCCTTGACCAGACGCTGCGCGGCGAGCCCAGCGGGTCCGCGCGCGACAAGGCGCCAGCGACAATACGACTCGAGCCCGGCCGGCACCCATGGCACAGTTCTCGCATGGCCGGCACGACGCATACGTATGCCCTGAGCCTCACCTGGACGGGGAACCGCGGCACCGGCACGAGCGGGTACCGCGACTACGACCGTGATGTCGTGGCCAGGGCGGACACGGAGGGCGGACCTCCGGCGCTCGAGCTGAGCTCCGACCCGACCTTCCGCGGCGACCGGACCCGGTGGAATCCTGAGCAGCTCCTCGTCGCCGCCCTCTCCGAGTGCCACCTGCTCTCGTTCCTCCATGTCGCCGTCATGCACGGCGTCACCGTCGTCGCCTACGAGGACTCCCCCACCGGAACGATGGTTCAGGAAGGCATCGGCGGACGCTTCACCGGCGTCGTCCTGCGGCCGGTCGTCACCATCACCGACCCCTCTCAGGTCGACCTGATGCCCAGGCTGCACCACGAGGCCAGCCAGGCGTGCTTCATCGCCGCGTCGGTGAGCTTCCCTGTCACCCATGAGCCGACGACTCTCGTCGCCGGGTCACACCTGAACAATGGAACAGGCGAGCTGCCGACGTCCTAGCGCAGCGCCTGCTCGAAGTCTGCGAGCAGGTCCTCGGTGTCCTCGAGCCCCACGGAGATCCGCACGGTGCCGTCCGTGATCCCCGCGGCTACCCGCGCCTCCGGGGTGAGCCGCCGGTGCGTGGTGGTGGCTGGGTGCGTCGTCAGCGACTTGGCATCCCCCAGGTTGTTCGAGATGTCAACGATGCGAAGGGCATTCATCACCTTGAAGGCCTCGGCCTTCCCGCCGTCGATGGTGAAGGTGACCACCGTGCCGCCGCCGAGCATCTGTCGCTGGGCCAGCGCATACTGCGGGTGCGACGGCAGCCAGGGGTAGCGGACATCGGTGACCCGAGGGTGGGACTCGAGGTACTCGGCCAGCGCGAGCGCCGACCGCGCCTGCTGCTCCACCCGCAGGCGGAGTGTCTCCAGACCCTTGAGGTTGACCCACGCGTTGAACGGTGACATCGACGGACCGGTGTGCCTCATGAGGTTCTTCACCGGACCCTCGATGAAGTGCTTCAGCCCCAGGACGACACCACCGAGTACGCGTCCTCCGCCGTCGATGTGCTTGGTCGTGGAGTAGACGACGATGTCGGCGCCGTGGTCGAGCGGCTTGGAGAACACCGGCGTCCCGAAGACGTTGTCGACGACGACCTTCGCACCGACGGCGTGCGCCAGCCGGGACACCTCGGCGATGTCGACGAGCTCCTGCATCGGGTTGCTCGGCGTCTCGAAGAAGACAGCGGTCGTCTCGCGGTTCAGAGCCGCCTCCCACTGGGCCAGGTCGGGGCCGTCGACGAGGACGGTCTCGACCCCCCAGCGGGGCAGGATCTCGTCCACGATGACGAAGCAGGACCCGAACAAGGCACGAGAGGCGACGAGTCGCGAACCGGCACCGCACAGCGCCGCGAGAGCGACGAAGACGGCGGCCATCCCGGACGCCGTGGCAAAGGCCGCCTCCGCCCCCTCGATCGTCCGCATCCGCTCCTCGAACATCGCGACCGTGGGATTGCCGTAGCGCGAGTAGATGAACTTCTCGATCTCGTCCTTGAACGCCGCCTCGGCCTCCTCGGCCGAGGAGTAGACGAAGCCGGAGGTGAGGTAGACCGCCTCGGCGGTCTCGTCGAACCCGCTGCGCATGAGCCCGGCCCGCACGGCGAGGGTGTCGGGACGGAAGGCATCACCCTGTGTTATGTCCACCCCAACAGGGTAGGAGTGGCGGGTCAGGCGCGTCGGTCAGGTCCGGTTCGTGAACGCGATGGACGTCGTGCCGTCCTGCCACACCTCGATCGCGTGCAGCGAGCCGGGTGCGGCGGCGAGCCGCCAGGACGCCTCCGGCGTGAGGCCGAGGATGTGCGCCATGACGCACATGATCGGCTTGCGGTGGCAGACGACGACGGTGGTCCCGCCGGCCGCGATGACCCGTTCGTATGCGGCGCTCACCCGCTCCTGGATCTGCAGGTGGGTCTCGCCGCCCGGCCGCGCATACTCCGGGTCGTGCCGGAACCGGAGCAGATCGTCCGGCGCGGTCTCGATGAGGTCTGAGATGGCCGCGCCGTCCCAGTCACCGAAGTTCTGCTCGTCGAAGTCGGCGTCGACCTCGGGCTCGACGCCGAGCGCCTCGGCGATGACGGCGCCGGTCTGGACCGCCCGGGCCAGGGAGGAGGTGATGAGCCGGGCCGGCGCCCCATTGAGGAGTCCGGCGACCGAGCGGGCGGCCTGCTCCGCCTGGGCCCGACCGCGCTCCGACAGCGGCGGGTCGTACCCACCCCGGCCATCGAGGCGCCCCGCCTCGGTGAAGGCCGTCACCCCGTGCCGGACGAGGACCAGCCGGGTGACCGCGCCGCGACCCGGTCGCGTCCCGACTCCCGTGCCCATCGCCTGGGCGACGGTGACCTCCTGCACCTCAGGGGTTGCCTCGGCGTCCTCACCCCCTGGACCATCCCGTGACTCCCGGGGATCAGAGCCCTCAGGCGGGTGTACCAGAACGTTCCTATTGTCACGTTCTGGTACGGCGTCGGCGGCGGGCTCGGGCTCGGCATCGGCGTCTGGGTGTACCAGAACGTTCCTATTGTCACGTTCTGGTACGGCCTCGGCGGCGGGCTCGGGCTCGGCGTCGGCGTCTGGGTGTACCAGAACGTTCCTATTGTCACGTTCTGGTACGGCGTCGGCCTCTGCGTTGGCCCGCCAGTGGTCGACGGTGATGGTCTCCCCGTCCATGGCGACGTTGGATAGTCGGTCGGCGAGGGTGTTCTCCTCGCGCGGCACCCACTCGTAGGTCACCGACCCACCAGCGGCCGAGATCTCCTGGGCCACGTCGCGGGCCACGAGCGCCAACCGGCGCATGTCCGGGTGCTTGATCTTCCAGCGCCCGGAGAGCTGCTCGACGACGAGCTTGGAGTCCAGCCGCGCCACGATGTAGGCCGCGGGGTCGATCTCCGCGGCTGCGCGCAGGCCGGCGATCACTCCGGAGTACTCCGCGACGTTGTTGGACGCGATGCCCAAGGGCTCCGCACGCTCGGCGAGCAGCGCACCGGAGCGCCCGTCGAGCACGACGGCGCCGTACCCCGCGACGCCCGGGTTCCCCCGGGAGCCGCCGTCGGCATAGACGATGAGCGAACGACCCATCGGCAGGTCAGAGTCCGGACTCGGGGGTGCGCACCAGGATGCGGCGGCACTCCTCGCAGCGGATCACCTCGTCCTCGGCAGCCGCCTTGATGTGGTTGAGATCGACGGCGTTGAGCTCGAGCTGACAACCGTGGCACCGGCGCTGGCGGAGGGGGGCGGCACCGAGCCCACCGCTGCTCGCGCGGATCTTCTCGTACAGGGCGACGAGCTCCTCGCCGACCTGGGTGACGACCGAGGCCCGCGGCGCAAGGAGCTTCGCGGCCTCCTCGTCGAGTCGGGCCAGCGCCTCGTCCCGCGCGGCCTCCACCTCGGCGATCTGCGCGTCGAGGCGGTCCAGACCGGCCTGCAGCTCGGCGAGGTCGGACTCGATCGCCTCGGCCCGCTCCATCACCTCGAGCTCGATCTCCTCCAGCTCGTTCTGGCGGCGCGCCAGCGACTCCAGCTCACGCTGGAGGGCCTGCAGGTCCTTCGCCGTTCCCGTGCCGGAGGCGAGCCGCTGCTCGTCCCGGGCGGCCCGGTCGCGGACCTGCTGGACGTCGGCCTCGGACTTGCGCAGCTCGCGCTGGACGTCGTCATGGGCGGTCTTGACCCGGATGTGCTCCGCGCGCAGGACCTCGGCCTTCTGGTTCAGGTCGGCCAGCTCGGCCAGCTGGGGCAAGTGGGTCCGCGCGTGCTGGATCTGGTCCAGACGGGTATCGATGGCCTGCAGGTCGAGGAGCCGCTGCTGCTGGTGGGGTGCTGCCTTCACGGGTGCTTGCGCTCTCTCTCGGTCTCTTGTCTTTGTGGTGCTCGATCGGCGAGGCGAGGGCGCGCGACGGGTCAGACCCGCTGCCCGCCGACGACGAAGGTCCAGGGGTCGGTGACGATGTCGCTCACCTCGACCTCGACCCTATCCCCCAGCTCCTCCCTCAGCAGGGCAGCGACCCGGGGCAGCCAGACAGCTTCGCTCGCCCAGTGGCCGGCGTCGACAAGGTATGGAGCGCTCCCCCGGGCCTCCTCCCTCGCCTCGAGCGCGGGATGGTGGCGCAGGTCGGCCGTCACGTAGACATCGGCACCGCTCGCGCGCAGCGCGTCGAAGAGGTCGTCCCCCGAGCCTCCGAGCACGGCCACCCGCTCGACGGTCGCCTCGGGCGGGCCGCTGACCCGGATCCCGACGGGTGCGCTGGGAAGGGCGCCGGCCAGAGCCTGGGCGAACTCCGCCAGCGTGATCTCGGCGGGAAGCCGACCCACCCGCCCCAGCAACTGGTCCTCGACGACTGCCAGCGGCTCGAGGTCGGTGAGTCCGCAGGCCTCTGCCAGCGCGACGCATACTCCCTCGGCGGCGACGTCCGCGTTGGTGTGGGCGACGTACAGCGCGATGTCGGCGACGATGAGGTTCGTCACCGAGGCGCCCTTCGCCGAGGTGACCGCCACGCTGTTCACCCCGCGCATGAGGAGCGGGTGGTGCGTGACGAGCAGGTCCGCGCCCGCGTCCCTGGCCTCGTCGATGACTGCGAGGGTGGGGTCGATCGCGAGATGGATCCGGTGCACCGGCTGCTCCGGGTCGCCGGTGACGAGCCCCACCTGGTCCCAGGACTGGGCGGTGGAGACCGGGTATGCGGCCTCGAGGACCTCGATCACCTCACGGAGGCTCGGGGCGCGGCTCGGCTCGCTCATGTGGGCCCGGCCGGGATCGAACCGACGACCTACGCGGTGTAAACGCGGTGCTCTACCAGCTGAGCTACAGGCCCTTTGTGCCCGGCCATTGTGCCACTGCCCGACTGTGCGCCCGGCACCTGTCTCGGCGGGGCGTTACGCAGGTTCACGACTGCTCGTCCGGCAGCGGCGGATCGCCCTCGAAGGGCTCGAGAGCCGGCTCGTCGTTGACGAAGGCGACCTCGCCGTTCCCGGGGGGTCCGCACTGCTCGGTCCAGTCCTCCGTGGGCGAGCCCCAGCCGCCGCCGTACTCGAATCGCTGACCCTCGACGGCGAAGACCCTCCCCGTTGCTGAGTCGGCGACTGCGCGGACCCCGTTGGCGTAGCGGATACCGATGGCGTTGGGGAACAGCACCGGCTCACCGGTCTCGCTCGCGCCCTCCTGGTACATCAAGGTGCAGCCGTCAGGGGTGAACCCGAGCCGGCCCAAGACCAGGGCGTCCATGCCCGACTTGCGGTCCCACGCATACGTGGGAATCCCGAACAGCTCTGCGCCAGAAGGGAACTCAGCCGCCCCCTGGCCGCAAGCACCGAGCGCCAGCACTGCGGTGACAGCGAGGACCGCCGCGCGGCGGCGGTGCATACGCGTGGGAGGCTTCGGGCTGACCACGGGTTCCCGGAGCGTCAGCCTGCGAGCGAGCCAGAGGCCTGGGAGCGCAGGTCGGCGAGCGCGGCGCGGTAGCCGCTGAAGCTGCGCGCCTCACCGGGCGGGTTGATGAGGCTCCAGCGGATGACACCTTCGGTGTCGATGAGGAAGGTCCCCCGCGTCGCCATGCCGCCGGCCTCGTGGAAGACACCGTAGGCGCGGGCCACCTCACCGTGCGGCCAGAAGTCGGAGAGGAGTGGGAAGAAGTACCCCTCGAGGTCAGCCCAGCCGCGCAGCGAGAACATCGGGTCGCACGAGATCGTGAGCACCTGGACGTCGTCGTCGACGAAGGAGCCGAGGTCGTCGCGGATCTCATGGAGCTCTCCGGTGCAGATGCCGGAGAAGGCGAAGGGATAGAACACGAGCAGCACGTTCTTGCCCGCTGTGCTCCCGTCAGGCGAGCGCCGGAACGAGGAGAGGGTGACGTCGACGCCGTTCTGGTCCTTGAGGGTGAAGTCAGGGGCCAGGACGCCGAGCTCGAGTGGTGATGCGGCCATGCTCGCAACCCTAACCGGGTCGCAGTCCGCGCCCGGTACGGGTTCTGCACGGAGGGACCGGTCAGCGCCGGTTCTTCGGCGCGACGAGGCGGGTGGCCGACCAGTCCCGGCACGCGTTGATGGTTCCGGACGAGTGCAGCCCTGCCGTCGAGGCAGCCTCCTCGACCTCCGACATAGGGATCTCCCCCGCGCGACCGGCCTTGGGCGTGAGGAGGATGATCGAGCCGCCGTCGTCGAGGTTGGTCCGTGCGTCGACAAGGGCGTCCACGAGGTCCCCGTCGTCCTCACGCCACCAGATCAACGCCACGTCGGCAACGTCCCCGTAGTCCTCGTCCTCGAGCTCGCTGCCCACTGCGTCCTCGATGGCGAAGCGCAGGTCGTCATCGACGTCGGAGTCGTAGCCGAACTCCTGGACCACCTGCCCCGTGGTCAGGCCGAGCTTGGCGGTGGTGGTTCCGGTCCCGGTTTGGGGCGGATTGTTCACAGCGATGTGGGTCCTTCCGTCACGACCTCGGCCGGCTCGCCGGGGCTTGTTTGTCGCGTAGCACCTAACCGTAGCGGGGTGCGAAGCGCCGTGCGCGCAAGAGCGGAACGCGCACTTTGTTCCGCCAGCAGCCGATGTGCCTCGTCGAGGTCGAGGTGCGGGACCGAGCCCGACACCGGACCGGCGGTGAGGTCGAGCTGCACCGACGCCACACGCCGCCAGCGGTCGAGGGGACCCTGAGCCACCGACATGGACTGCACGCGGGCGTGAGGCACGAGTGAGACCACCCGGGCCAGTCGTCCGCGGCGGATGATGAGCGCGGTCTCGCTCACCGCATACCCGTTGCGCCGCCAGGTCCATGGCTGGAAGATCGCCGAGCGCCGGCTCGAGGTCGTGAAGCCCGGCTCACCGCCCATCCCGCGCATGCCGGCCAGGACGGCTTCGCGGTCCACTCCCGGGAGCATGACCTGCGCGAGGTCCAGGACCTCCTCCTCCATACCGACGGGGAAGGCGGTCGTCTGCGACTCGGTGTCCTCCCCCGCGACCCCGGCGATGGTGACCTTCATCCGCCACCAGTCCGGCCACCGCCAGAACCAGCCCTGCGAGATCTCGACCGCCTGGATCCGAGCCAGCGGAACGGTGTTGGAGCGCTGGGTCGTGAGGCCATGGGTGATCCGGAGCCGGTCGGACTCGACGTCGACGACGAAGTTGGCCTCGTTGAGGAAGCGACGGCCATGCGGGATGACGAGACCGACGACGATCGGGAACATCGCCGGCAGCAGCGCCACAGAGCCGTAGATCGAGCCGAGGAGCACGGCCGGGACCGCCAGGATGATCAGCACCGTCACCGGGTGGTAGAGGAGGGACAGCACGAGTCGCCCCGTGGGCACCTTGATCGTCCGCAGCACCGTCCGCCCGCGTGTGGGCTCGACCGTGCCGCGCAGCACGGCATCGAGGCCGAGGGGGTATGCGCCGGTCACCTGGCCCGCGGCCCCCACCGCCTCCCCGGGTCGGCCGGCAGCGAGGGCGGCGGCCTGGGCCTCCTCGGCGTCCACCCGCGAGAGCACCGCGTCTCGGACCTCGAGCGCGCGGGTGTGCGTGAGGTAGGACAGCTCGACGTGGGAGTCGCTGCCGCCCGCGGACTGGACGACCACCTGGGAGAGTCCGACGAGCCGTGCCATGAAGGGCCGGGTGATGTCGACGCTCTGGATCCGGTCGTAGCGGACCTGCCGGTGCTGCTTGTAGAGCAGCCCCCACCGGTACTCGAGCTTGTCCTGCCCGACCCGGAACTTCGCGACCCGCCACGACAGCCAGCCGTAGAAGACCACGACCGCGACGAGGGCGAGGAAGGCGAGCGCCGCGACGAGCAGCCCGCTGAAGGGCAGCTCCTCGGGCTCCGGACCGGTCGGTCCCCAGGTGTAGCCGATGAAGTCCTCGACCCGCTGGGAGATGAGGTAACCACCGACGGCCAGGATCATCACGCCGCCCCGGAGGAACGGGGAGAGCGGGTGCAGCCGGTGCCACTCCTCCGCCGAACCAGGTTGGTTGCTCTCCGGCTGGCTGCTCTCGAGCCAGCCGCTCTCGGGCCGCTCGGTCACAGGCCCGCCCGCTGCGCCTCGCCGCGCCGCATGAGCCGCCCTCTCATCTGCTCCGCGATCTCGACTGGCAGGCCCGGGAGCGTAGCGCTCGTGGACGGAGAGGCCGTGAAGATCTGCAGGGTGGCCATCCCGTACTTGCGCTCCAGCGGACCGGACTGCAGGTCGACGTACTGCAGCCGCCCGTAGGGGATGCTCGAGACCTGACGGAAGAGCCGGCCCTTGCGGATCACGAGGTCCTCGGAGAGCTCGAGATAGCTCATCGCCGACACCTGGCGGCGGATGAGCCAGAGCCCCCAGACGATGAGGAGCAGGAGCGCGGCCGCCGCGATCCACAGCCACTCGCTCACCAGCAGCGCCGCACCGACCGCCGCGATGAGCATGGGCACGAGCCACGCGAGCAGCGTGATCGTCCGGGTCGTGATGAGCCGCGGGGACACCGGCTGCCAGTCCAGGCCCCCCTCGCCGAACATCTCGACCCGCGCCATCTCCGGATCCACCCGGGGGTGCTCGGGAGCCTCGGGCAGTGGCTCAGACAGTGGCTCCGGCAGTGGCTCGGACAGTGGCTCGGACAGTGGCTCGGGCGACACGACGGGAGCAGACCCCGGATCGGGCGCCTCACCGGACGGCACTCGCCCGGGCAGCGCGTCACCCGGCACCGCGTCATCTGCCACCCCGCTATCTGCCACCGCGTCATCTGTCACCGCGCTATCTGTCAGCGCGTCTGCGGCCTGATCAGCGGGCGGCTCGAACGAGGGCTGGGGGGTGGTCGTCACGCCACAACTCTATGCAGGACCCGCCGCCGCCTCAGGCGGCAGCACCTACAGTGGCTGCATGGGACGGGTGACCGCACGGGTGCGCGCGACTCGCCTCGACCCCTCCGCGGAGATCGCCCGCCTGGACCGGATCGAGACCCTCGCCGTCGAGGAGCCGATGCAGCTGCGGGTCGAGCACGGCCCGGAGGGTGCACGGCGACGCGAGGACATCGCAGTGACCATGCGCACGCCGGGGGACGACTTCGACCTCGCCCTCGGACACCTGCTCACGGAGGGACTGCTCACCGACCCGCAGACGGTCGCCGGGATGATGCACTGCACCGACGTCGGCCCCGACGGCCGACCCACCTTCAATGTCGTCGACGTGGTCCTCCGCGACGGCATGAGCCTTGCCGATCGGCCCCGGCACCGGCCCGAGGTCATGACGAGTGCCTGCGGCGTCTGTGGCAAGGACGAGATCGACGCCATCACCGCCACGACGCCGTATGCGGTGGCCGCCGACCCCGTCCGCCTCGCCGGCAGCGTGCTCGCCGGGCTCCCGGACGAGGTGCGCACCCAGCAGCGTGGATTCGACCGCACCGGAGGCATGCACGCCGCCGCGATCGCCACGGCGCAGGGGGAGGTGCTCGCCGTCCGCGAGGACGTCGGCCGGCACAACGCCGCCGACAAGGTGATCGGCTGGGCGGCCCGCGAAGGCATGCTCCCGCTCACCGGGCACGTCCTCGTCGTGTCGGCCCGCGCCAGCTTCGAGCTCGTGCAGAAGGCGGTGATGGCGGGGTTGCCGGCCCTCGTCGCCGTGTCCGCCCCGACCTCGCTGGCGGTGGACCTGGCTCGTGAGCAGGGTCTCACTCTCGTCGCCTTCGCCCGCGGTGCGCGCTGCACTGTCTACACTCACCCACATCGCGTACTGGCGGACGCCGGGCCATCGACCTGAAGGTCTGCCGAGCGCGACGACCAGGCAGGGAGACGACCTGGACAAGGGAGGGCGATGAGCAGCCACTACGGGTACGAGGGTCCGCTTGCAGCGCCCGGCTGGTATCCCGACGGGCGTGGTCAGACGCGGTACTGGAACGGCACCGCCTGGACGAGCAACACCTACAACGCCGCCCCCACCTACAACCCGACCCCTGCATACCCACAGCCGTTCACGGCCCCACCCCCGCAGGTCTACCAGGTCTCGCCCAAGAGCCCGGGACTGGCCGTTCTCGGGTCCTTCTTCGTGCCGGGCCTCGGGCAGCTCATCAACGGCCAGGTCGGCAAGGCCATCACGTTCTTCGCCCTCTGGTGCGTGAGCCTCCTTCTCCTGGTCGTCTTCATCGGCTTCCTCACCACTCCGGTGCTGTGGATCTGGGCGATGGTGGACGGCTACTCGAGTGCCCGGCTCTGGAACCTCCGCCACGGAATCATCAGCTGATCATCGGCTGATCCCCTCCCACCTCGGCCGGCGAGAGCGTGGGCCGCACCTGAGCATCCAGTGGCCGAAACAGCCGATCCGTGCGACGGGGTAAGTTTGATGCTTGAGTGTGAGCGCCGCCACGTCGTGTGATGCCCGCGAACCGGGCCGACGCAGCCGAGCGCTTCACAACGCCACCGACGCGAAGGGAACCACCGTGACCCCCAACGAGGACTTCGGCCCGATCCTCAATGGCATTCCGACCCACCTGCCGGACATCGATCCGGACGAGACCCAGGAGTGGCTCGACTCGCTCGACGCGGTCATCGCGGGGAACGGCCGGCGCCGGGCCCGCTACCTGATGCTCCGGCTGCTCGAGCGCGCCCGCTCGGCCCAGGTGGGGGTGCCGTCGCTGACGACGACCGACTACGTCAACACCATCAGCCCTGAGCAGGAGCCGTGGTATCCCGGCGACGAGGAGGTCGAGCGTCGCTTCCGCGCCTTCGTGCGGTGGAACGCCGCGATGATCGTCCACCGCGCGCAGCGGCCGGGCATCTCGGTCGGCGGGCACATCTCCACCTATGCGTCGGCCGCCACGCTTTACGAAGTGGGCTTCAACCACTTCTTCCGGGGTAAGGACCACCCCGGCGGCGGCGACCAGATCTTCTTCCAGGGCCACGCCTCCCCCGGCATGTACGCCCGTGCGTTCCTCGAAGGGCGCCTCTCCGCCGAGCGTCTCGACGGCTTCCGGCAGGAGAAGAGCCACATCGTCGACGGCGACCCGCTCGCCCTGCCGTCCTACCCGCACCCGCGCCTGATGCCGGAGTTCTGGGAGTTCCCCACCGTCTCGATGGGACTCGGGCCGATGAACGCCATCTACCAGGCGCAGTTCAACAAGTACCTCCACAACCGAGGCATCAAGGACACCTCCCAGCAGCATGTGTGGGCCTTCCTCGGTGACGGTGAGATGGATGAGCCCGAGTCGCGCGGCACCCTGCAGATCGCCGCGCAGGAGGAGCTCGACAACCTCACCTTCGTCATCAACTGCAACCTGCAGCGCCTCGACGGGCCGGTGCGCGGCAACGGCCAGATCATCCAGGAGCTCGAGGCGTTCTTCCGCGGCGCCGGCTGGAACGTCATCAAGGTCGCCTGGGGCCGCGGTTGGGACCCGCTGCTCGCTGCCGACCACCACGGCGCCCTCGTGCACCTGATGAACAGCACGCCGGACGGCGACTACCAGACCTTCCGCGCCAACGACGGCAAGTACGTCCGCGAGCACTTCTTCGGCCGCGACCCGCGGACCCTGCGGATGGTCAAGGACTGGACCGACGACGAGATCTGGTGGAAGCTCAAGCGTGGCGGCCACGACTACCACAAGGTGTACGCCGCCTACCGCTCCGCGATGCAGCACACCGGCCAGCCGACCGTCATCCTCGCCAAGACGATCAAGGGGTACGGCCTCGGCTCGTCCTTCGCCGGTCGCAACGCGACACACCAGATGAAGAAGCTCACCCTCGACGACCTCAAGGGTCTGCGCGATGGCCTGCGCATCCCCATCGACGACGAGGCGCTCGAGAAGGACCCGTACCTGCCGCCCTACTACCACCCCGGCGAGGAGGACGAGGTCATCCAGTACGCGCTCGAGCGGCGCAGCAAGCTCGGGGGCCCGGTCCCGAAGCGCCAGGCCACGCACATCCCGATCACGCTGCCCGAGGACTCGGCCTACGCCCAGGTGAAGAAGGGCTCGGGCAAGCAGCTCGTCGCCTCGACGATGGCGTTCGTGCGCCTCCTCAAGGACCTCATGCGCAACAAGGAGTTCGGCAACCGCATCGTGCCGATCATCCCCGACGAGGCGCGCACCTTCGGGATGGACAGCTTCTTCCCCACCATCAAGATCTACAACCCGCACGGCCAGCGCTACACGGCAGTCGACGCCGAGCTCATGCTCGCCTACCGCGAGTCGGAGCAGGGGCAGATCCTCCACCTCGGTATCAACGAGGCCGGCTCGGTCGCGGCGTTCACGGCCGCCGGCACGTCGTACGCCACCCACCACGAGCCGATGATCCCGATCTACATCTTCTACTCGATGTTCGGGTTCCAGCGCACCGGCGACGGGATCTGGGCGGCCGCCGACCAGATGACGCGTGGCTTCCTCATCGGCGCCACGGCCGGCCGGACCACGCTGACCGGTGAGGGTCTGCAGCACGCCGACGGCCACTCCCTCCTGCTGGCCTCGTCGAACCCGGCGGTCGTCGCATACGACCCTGCCTACGGCTACGAGATCGCCCACATCGTGCAGGACGGGCTGCACCGCATGTTCGGCACCGACGACGCCCTCACCGACGAGCAGCGCAACGTCTTCTACTACCTCACCGTCTACAACGAGCCGATGGTCCAGCCGGCCGAGCCGGAGAACCTCGACCGGGAGGGTCTGCTCAAGGGCATGTACCTCCTCCAGCCCGGTGAGGACGGCGGCGACAGCGATGCACCGCGGGTGCAGCTCCTCGCCTCGGGTGTCGGTGTGCCGTGGGTGCTCGAGGCGCAGGAGCTGCTGCGCAACGACTGGAACGTCGTCGCCGACGTGTGGTCCGTGACGTCGTGGAACGAGCTGCGCCGCGAGGCCCTCGCCGTCGACAAGGCCAACTTCCTCGACCCGCAGGACACCCCCCGGCTGCCCTATGTCACCCGGCGTCTGCAGGACACCAAGGGCCCCATCGTGGCGGTGTCCGACTACATGCGCGCGGTGCAGGACCAGATCGCACCCTGGGTGCCGGGCGACTTCGGCTCACTCGGCGCGGACGGCTTCGGCTTCTCGGACACCCGCCCAGCGGCCCGCCGGTTCTTCCACATCGACGGGCCGTCCGTCGCCGTGCGGGCCCTGCAGATGCTGGCCGAGCGCGGCGAAGTGGACCGGTCGGCGCCGGCCAAGGCGGCCGAGCGGTACCGGATCACCGATGTCACTGCCGGGACCTCGGGCAACGCCGGGGGCGACGCCTGAGTCCGGCCCGGCCCAGCGGCTCAGCAGCCTGCACGTGGCCGGCGAAGGTGTGCAGCCACCTTCGCTGGCGGCTGCACCGGGAACTTCGAGTCGTCCCCTGACGCCCGACCCCGGCTACCGACCGACCAGGTATGCGTCGCGCGCCAGCAGTGCCAGGTCCGGCTGGTCGCAGAACACCGCGTCCACTCCGGCCTCGAAGAAGGCATGGAGCTCCCCTGCGTAGTCACCCAGCTCGGCGGGGTCCGCGCTGCTCCGGTGCTCGGCGGGGAGGAAGTGGTTCTCGGCCCGGAACGTCCACGGCGTCACCTCGAGACCGACCGCATGGCAGTCGGCGACCAGCGCCGAGGGATCCGCCAGCGTGTCCTCGGCGGTGCGGCCGATCACGAGGTGCTTGCTGGGGCCGATGGCGTCGACGACGTGCGCCAGCTCCTCGAGGAACCGCGGGGTGAGCAGGTCGGCGAAGGTCCGCTCGTCCTGGCTGAGGATGAAGTCGAGCGGCCGGCCGGAGTCCTCGGCGAGGAAGACGAGGACCCCCTCGAAGCCGAGGTCGTGCCGGAGCCGACTGAGGTTGCCGACCTCGAAGGACTCAATGCGCACCAGCGCCCCGGCGTCCTGCAGACCGGCACCCGCCAGGGAAGCCATGAGGGCCGCCTCTGGGTCGTGGCCGAGTGCGTGGAACAGGCTCGAGTGCTTGATCTCCGGGATGATGCCGAGCTCCCAGCCGCGGTCGGCGCTCGCCTGCGCGCGCAGCGCCAGAATCTCGTCGAGGGTGGGGATGGTCCACTCCATAGCGCCGTCCATGGTGTGTGGCCGAAGGCTCGTCAGCGGCTCGGTGGCACGCAGCGACCTGAGCTCCTCGAGGGTGAAGTCGAAGGTGAACCACCCCTCCTCCCGGTGTCCCCCGACCTCGATCGAGCGCCGGCGATCGGCGAACTCCGGTCGCTGGGCCACCTCGGTGCAGTGCGTGAGGTTCGGCTCGTGCCGGACGATGAGCACCCCGTCCTTGCTGCAGACGAGGTCGAACTCGATGAACTCCACCCCCATCGACGCGGCCAAGGCGCAGGAGCCCAGCGTGTTCTCGGGGAGCCTGCCCGGGGCGCCGCGGTGGCCATAAACCTGTGGCCCCGGGCTCTCTGTTCGCCGACCGTCTGGATGTGTGCGTGAGGCGGGTCCGTCCCGCGGACCCGTGAGGCGCATACGGAAAAGCATAGCGCTCAGGGTCTTAGACCCCCGCAACCCACTCATGAGTCACTTTGCATGACGATGCATAGTCATGCATACTGGCCTGGTGTCCAAAGTGCTGACTTCCCTCCCCGCCGGCGAGCGCGTCGGCATCGCCTTCTCCGGTGGCCTTGACACCTCGGTGGCCGTGGCCTGGATGCGTGAGAAGGGCGCGGTCCCCTACACCTACACCGCCAACCTCGGCCAGTACGACGAGCCGGACATCGACGGGCTTCCGGCCCGCGCGATGGAGTACGGCGCCGAGGGTGCGCGGGTCGTCGACTGCCGGGCCGCCCTCGTCGAGGAGGGCCTGGTCGCGATCAGCTGCGGCGCCTTCCACATCCGCTCCGCCGGGCGCGTGTACTTCAACACCACTCCCCTCGGGCGCGCCGTCACCGGCACGCTGCTCGTGCGCGCGATGCACGAGGACGGCGTCGACATCTGGGGTGACGGCTCGACCTTCAAGGGCAACGACATCGAGCGGTTCTACCGCTACGGCCTCATCGCCAACCCGGCACTGCGGATCTACAAGCCGTGGCTCGACGTCGACTTCGTCACCGAGCTCGGCGGCCGCCATGAGATGAGCGACTGGTTGACGACGCGCAACCTCCCCTACCGGGACAGCCAGGAGAAGGCGTACTCGACCGACGCGAACATCTGGGGCGCGACGCACGAGGCCAAGACCCTCGAGCACCTCGATGTCAGCCTCGAGACGGTCGAGCCCATCATGGGCGTGAAGTTTTGGGATCCTTCGGTCGAGATCCCCACCGAGGACGTCACGATCCGTTTCGAGCGGGGCCGCCCGGTCGCGATCAACGGCCAGACCTTTGAGGACGCTGTCAACCTGGTCCACGAGGCCAACACCATCGGCGGCCGGCACGGGCTCGGCATGTCCGACCAGATCGAGAACCGGATCATCGAGGCCAAGTCGCGCGGTATCTACGAGGCCCCCGGCATGGCGCTGCTCTGGATTGCCTACGAACGGCTCCTCAACGCCATCCACAACGAGGACACCATCGCGAACTACCACTCCGAGGGACGTCGCCTCGGCCGGCTCCTCTACGAGGGCCGCTGGCTCGACCCGCAGGCGCTGATGATGCGCGAGTCGATCCAGCGCTGGATCGCCTCGGTCGTGACCGGCGAGGTGACCCTCCGACTGCGCCGCGGTGAGGACTACTCGATCGTGAACACCTCGGGACCGGCCTTCTCCTACCAGCCGGAGAAGCTGTCCATGGAGCGCACCGAGAGCGCGGCCTTCGGCCCGAGCGACCGCATCGGTCAGCTCACCATGCGCAACCTCGACATCGCCGACACCCGGGACAAGCTCGAGCTCTATGCCAAGCAGCCGCTCAACGAGGGCCAGGTCCTTGTCGAGAACGGCATCCTCCTGGGCGCCCTCCCGCCCGGCGGACGCGAGCTCATCATCGACGACGCCGAGGAGAGCGAGGAAGAGCGCGCCGTCATCGCGGTGGACGCGGAGTTCGGCCACGACTGATCGGTCACGACCGGTCGGGCACCCTCGTCCGCATCCCACTCCCAAGAGCGAGCTGCTCTGTCCCCACTACAGTGGGGGCATGGCCGTAGACCAGCCAAGCCAGCCCGAGCCCGAGGACCCGCACGTCGGTTCCGAGGACGACCCGCCCCGGGCGCTCAGCCCCGGCGATGAGCCACCCGTTGTGCCGCCGGTCCCCTACGAGCCTGGGGGCGAGGTCGATCTGCCGACCCGCACGCCGACCCTTGGCGACCGCATCAGGTCGGCGAGCGCGCCTCTTGCAGTCCTGGCCTTCTTCGTCCTCGGCTTCACGACCGGGAAGTGGTGGATCGTCTGGGTCGTCTTCCTCGTCCCCGCGGTCCTGGACGCCTGGTTCAAACCGCACAAGAAGTCCTGACCTCCCCCCAGCCCATCCTCCGCGCGCGAATCCACCGCGTACCAGAACGTGCCAATAGGAACGTTCTTGTCCGGTCCCGCCGTACCAGAACCTGACAATAGGAACGTTCTTGTCCGGTCCCGCCGTACCAGAACCTGACAATAGGAACGTTCTTGTCCGGTCCCGCCGTACCAGAACCTGACAATAGGAACGTTTTGGTACGGCCGCTGCGGCGACAGAGCGAATTGTGCGGGGCGTACAACTAGGCTGCTCGCATGGCCTCGCCCCGCCAACAGATCTCGGACCGGTCCCGGGAACGCATCGCCCGCGCCGCAGGCGATCTGGCGCGCACGGCGACGCGTGAGGTCGAGGCCGCGCACGAGTGGTACCGCCGGCTCTCGGCGGAGGACCGCTCCTGGATCGGGCTCGTCGCCCAGTCCGGCATCACGTCCTTCCTCGCCTGGCTGGAGACAGACGGCACGGACACGCACACGACCTCCGACGTCTTCGGGACGGCGCCCCAGGAGTTGACGCGTTCGATCAGCCTGCGCCAGACCCTCGACCTCATCCGCACCGTCGTGGCTGTCGTCGAGCGGGAGGTGGAGGCTCTTGTCCCACCCAAGGACCGCCGGGCCATCCATGAGGCCGTGCTCGTCTACTCACGCGAGATCGCCTTCGCCGCCGCGGAGGTGTATGCGGCGGCCGCCGAGGTGCGCGGAGCCTGGGACGCGCGACTGGAGGGTCTCGTCGTCGACTCGGTCCTGCGCGGTGAGGCGGATGACTCCATCCGAAGCCGGGCGGCTGCTCTCGGCTGGGGCTCCGCGACCGACGTCGCAGTCGTCGTCGGCGCCACTCCCCCGCGCGGCGTGCGGGGCGTCGGAACGGTGGATATCGTTCACCGCCATACGAATCGGCTGGGGATGACCGCCCTGGCGACCGTACAGGGTCCACGCCTCATCTGTATCGTGGCCCACGTCGAGGACGACCTCGAGTCGGCACGCTCCATGCTCCCTGTCTTCGGCGACGGCCCCGTCGTCGTCGGCCCGGTCGTCCCCCACCTCTTCGCCGCTGGGAGGTCGGCGCGGGCCGCGATCTCGGGCCACACCTCGGCCCCTGCCTGGCCCGGAGCCCCCCGCCCCGCCCGCTCCGACGACCTCCTCGCCGAACGTGCGCTCATCGGGGACCAACCCGCCCGTGCCGCCCTCGGAGACCGGATCGTCCGGGCCCTGCTCGAGACGAGCGGCGGCCATCTGTTCGAGACGGCCACCGCATACCTGGACACCGGCGGCAGCCTCGAAGCCACCGCCCGCCGGCTCTTCGTGCACCCCAACACGGTCCGCTACCGGATGGGTCGGATCGTCGACGTCACGGGCTACGACCTGGCCGACCCGCACGACGCGTTCACGGTCCGGATCGCCCTCGCGCTCGCGCACCTGCCGCGCGGGGTGAGGGCACCCTCCGGACTCTGAACCGCCTCCTGCCTCTGAACCGCCTCCGGACTCTGAACCACCGTCTGGACTCTGAACCGCCTCCTGGAGCTGACGGGCGCCGCTGGGCCTCTTTGGAGGATTCCTCCAACCCATGCGCTCATTGTTGGTGCTCTTCGGTCACGGTTAGGTCACGGTGCACCAGTGAACCTAGAAGGGTGCTTGTCATCGTCTGCCCTGGCCAGGGCTCGCAGAAGCCCGGCTTCCTGACTCCCTGGCTCGAGATCCCCGGTGTGCGGGAGCGTGCCGAGTGGCTCTCCGCCGTCGCCGGTCTCGACCTCGTCGCCCACGGCACCACCTCCGACGAGGCGACCATCAAGGACACCGCCGTGGCCCAGCCGCTCCTCGTGATGGCCGGCCTGGTCTCCATGCTGACCCTCTTCGAGCACCCCGCCGAGGGGTTCCGGAAGGTCGGGGCTGGAGCGGGTCACTCAGTCGGCGAGATCACCGCTGCCAGCGCCGCGGGGGTCATCTCCGCCGAGCAGGCCATGGTCTTCGTCCGGGAGCGCGGCAAGGCCATGGCTGCCGCCAGCGCCGTGCGCCCCACCGGCATGTCCGCCGTCATCGGCGGTGACCCGGCGCAGGTCGCCGAGGTCCTTGCCTCCCACGGGCTCACGGCCGCCAACAACAACGGCGCCGGCCAGGTCGTCGCCGCCGGCACGATGGAGCAGCTGGCCGCGCTCGCCGAGAACCCACCGGAGAAGGCGCGCGTCATCCCGCTGTCCGTCGCCGGCGCATTCCACACCGAGCACATGGCACCTGCGGTCGACATCCTCTCGGGGTACGCGAAGGCGATCTCGACCCACGATGCCCGGGTCCCTCTCGTCTCCAACGCGGACGGCTCCGTGCTCCACAGCGGGCGCGAGGTCCTCGGTCGGCTCGTGTCGCAGGTCAGCAACCCGGTCCGCTGGGACCTGTGCATGGAGACCTTCGCCGAGCTGGGCGTCACCGGGCTCATCGAGGTGCCGCCCGCGGGCACGCTGACGAACCTCGCCAAGCGCGCCCTGCCAGGGGTCGAGACGCTCGCGCTGCGCACCCCGGACGACCTGGAGAAGGCGCACGCGATGGTCGCGAAGCACGCGGAGGCCCGGAACACCGAGATCGAGCCCGCCTGGCGGATGGTCATCTCACCCGCCAAGGGCACCCTCACCCACTCCAACGGCGCCCTCGGCACGAGCGTGCGGGCCGGCGAGGTCATCGCGACCGTCTCGTCCCTGCGCGATACCTATGACGTCACCGCGCCACACGGCGGCACGATCGTCGAGTGGCTCGCCGAGGACGGAGACCCCGTGGCACCGGGTCAGCCCGTCCTCCGTCTCCACCCGGAAGAAGGCTGAGAGCATGCCACTGCGTCGCAAGAAGGCCCCCGCCCCTGAGCAGGTGGGGCCCAAGCCCAAGGGCACGGGCAAGATCACGACCCGTCCGGGATCCCGGCACGCCGCGGTCCTGGGCGTCGGGGCATACCGTCCCAGGAGAGTCGTCGACAACCACGAGATCTGCGAGGTGCTCGACAGCACCGATGAGTGGATCCGGGAGCGCTCCGGCATCATCACGCGGCACTTCGCCGGTGAGGGCGAGAGTGTCATCGACATGGCCGAGGCCGCCGCCAAGGGAGCCATCGAGATGGCCGGCATCGCGCCTGAGCAGATCGGCTGCGTCATCGTCGCGACGGTCACCCACCCCTACCAGACGCCGGCTGCCGGCCCGCTGCTCGCCGTGCGCATCGGGGCGGACGGGGCTGCCGCGTTCGACATCTCGGCCGCCTGCGCCGGCTACTGCCACGGCGTTGCGCTCGCCAGCGACATGGTCCGCGGAGGCACGACAGAGTATGCGCTGGTCGTCGGGGTCGAGCGGCTCTCCGACTTCACCGACCCCACTGACCGGGGAACGGCGTTCATCTTCGCCGACGGAGCGGGCGCTGCCGTCATCGGCCCGTCCGAGACAGAGGGCATCGGCCCGACGATCTGGGGCTCGGACGGCTCGCAGTGGGACGTCATCGCCCAGCGCGACAGCTGGCTCGAGGTGCGCGACCAGGACCTCGGCTGGCCCGCGATCGTCATGCAGGGCCAGACGGTGTTCCGTTGGGCCGTCTGGGGCATGGCCCCCGTGGCCAAGCGGGCGCTCGATGCCGCCGGGGTGAAGATCGAGGACCTCGACGCCTTCATCCCGCACCAGGCCAACATGCGCATCATCGACGCGATGGCCAAGCAGCTGAAGCTCCCGGAGGATGTCGTCATCGCTCGCGATATCGCCACGACCGGCAACACGTCCGCGGCATCTGTGCCTCTGGCGACCGAACGGCTCATCCGTGAAGGCCTCGCGCCCAGAGGCGGACTCGCCCTGCAGCTCGGCTTCGGAGCCGGCCTGTCCTACGCGGCACAGGTGATCCGGCTCCCCTGACCGCCGGCCAACACGTGCAGGCGAACCACAGGAGACCGGAGACCGAACCACCGGGAAGCCGAAAGCCACGGACGCAGGATGAGCACCGAGCCCACGAGAGCCGACAGCCGTTAGCCCCCAACCAGACTCCCGCCGGTCCGCGGGCCCTCGGACCACCACGCACCACCAGCACCACACCCGCACAACCCAACTCGCACAACCCCACTCGCACAACAGAACCAGCATCACCACAAGGAGACACACCATGGCTATGACCGAGCAGGAGATCCTCGCGGGCCTCGCCGAGATCGTCAACGAGGAGACCGGCCTGGACGCCGAGTCCGTGCAGCTCGACAAGTCCTTCACCGACGACCTCGACATCGACTCCCTGTCGATGATGACGATCGTCGTCAACGCCGAGGACCGCTTCGGTGTCCGCATCCCCGATGAGGAGGTCAAGAACCTCGCGACCGTCGGCGACGCTGTGAGCTACATCGCCGCCAACCAGGACGCCTGAGGCACCCACGCGTCATCGCGCTGGACGGTCCCGCTGAGCGGCGGGGCTGTGTCAGGACCACCGACAGCAGGGACCACCGACAGCAGTCAGCGGGACCGTCCGCGCAGACAACGCCACCCCGGCACGCGGGCCGACCATGGCCCCATCACTGCCCCCACCCCATCCTGAATCACACCCTCTCGTCTCGAGGAGCAAGCACGTGAGCACGTCCAAGCGCGTCGTCGTCACCGGCCTCGGCGCCACCACACCTGTCGGTGGGACCGCCCCGGAGACCTGGTCGGCGATCCTGGCCGGGCGCTCCGGTGCCCGCCCGATGACCTTCGACTGGGTCGAGGAGTACAGCCTGCCGGTGACCTTCGCCGCGACGATCCACACCGAGCCCGGTGAGGTCCTCAGCAAGGTCGAGATCCGTCGCAACGACCCCAACGGTCAGTACGCCCTCATCGCCGCCCGCGAGGCGTGGGCCGACGCGGGCTCCCCCGAGGTCGACCCCGAGCGGCTCGCAGGCGTCATCGGCACCGGCATCGGTGGCGTGTGGACCCTGCTGACGCAGTGGGACACCCTCAAGGAGAGCAGGTCCACCCGACGGGTGTTCCCGCTCTCGGTGCCCATGCTCATGCCCAACTCGGCCACCGCCGCCGTCTCGCTCGACCTCGGCGCCCGGGCCGGTGCGCATACCGCTGTCTCGGCCTGCGCGTCGGGCGCGGAGTCCATCGGCCTCGGCATGGAGATGATCAAGTCGGGCCGCGCCGACATCGTCGTCTGCGGCGGCACCGAGGCAGCGGTCCACCCGATCTGCTTCGCCGGCTTCACCCAGATGCAGGCCCTCTCGACGCGGAACGACGAGCCCGAGCGCGCGTCCCGGCCCTATGACACGGGGCGCGACGGCTTTGTCATGGGTGAGGGCGCAGCCGTCCTCGTCCTGGAGTCCGAGGAGCACGCCCGGGCCCGGGGCGCGAAGGTCTACGCCGAGATCGCCTCCGTCGGCATGTCCGCCGACGCGCACCACATCGCCGCGCCGGAGCCGGAGGGGGCCGGCGCGTCGAGGGCCATGGTCGAGGCCGTCCAGCGGGCCGGGCTGTCCGCATCGGACATCGTCCACATCAACGCCCACGCCACCTCCACCCCGGTCGGCGACATCGCCGAGAACAACGCGATCCGCCGAGCCTTCGGGGACGCGACCGACGGGATGTGCGTGAGCTCGACCAAGTCGATGACGGGCCACCTGCTCGGCGCCGCCGGCGCCCTCGAGACGATCCTGACCGTCATGGCGGTCAAGGAGCGCACCGCCCCGGCGACGATCAACGTCGACGACCTCGACCCCGAGATCAACCTCGACGTCGTCCGCAAGGAGCACCGCACCCTCCCCGGGGGTGACATCGCAGCGCTCAACAACAGCTTCGGCTTCGGCGGGCACAACGTCGCCCTTGTCATCAAGAGCCTCTGAGCCGGAAGAAGACAGACATGGCGCGCCAACCGAACGAGGCCTCCGCGACCGTATCGGCGGCGACCCGGCCGCGGATCGACAAGGCGGACGACCCCCGCAACCCGAGGACCCGCCTCGCGGCGTTCTTCGACCCCGGCTCGATGGAGCTCATCAGCGATGAGGACGACTCGGGCTTCCTCGCCGCCACCGGGACCGCGGACGGCGCCCCGGCGGTGGCCTTCTGCTCGGACGCCACCATCCAGGGCGGCGCCATGGGCATCGAAGGGTGCAAGGTCATCCTGCGCGCCTACGAGCGTGCCCTCGCCGACGGCGTGCCGATCGTCGGGATCTGGCACTCGGGAGGCGCCCGGCTCGCCGAGGGCGTCGCGTCCCTGCACGCCGTTGGCGAGGTCTTCGCGATCATGACCCGCGCGTCGGGGAAGGTCCCGCAGATCTCGATCGTCATCGGCGCCGCTGCCGGCGGTGCCGCGTACGGCCCCGCCCTCACCGACATCGTCATCCTGGCGCCCGAGGGTCGCATCTTCGTCACCGGACCCGACGTCGTGCGCTCGGTCACCGGCGAGTCGGTCGATGCTCTCCGGCTGGGCGGGCCGGAGCCGCACGGTCGCCGGTCCGGTGTCGTGCACGTCCTCGCCGACTCCACCGAGGATGCGTATGCGCGCGGTCGTCTCCTCTGCGACCTCCTCGTCAACCAGGGTGAGTTCGATGTCGCGTCCGTGCAGGACCGCGACCTGTCCGCCCAGTTCCCCGAGTCGAGCAAGCGCGCCTACGACGTGCACCCGGTCGTCGAGGACCTGCTCGACGAGGGCGCTCCGACCCAGGAGCTGCACCAGAAGTGGGCGCCGAACATCGTCACCCAGCTCGGTCGCTTCGGCGGACGCACGGTCGGTGTCATCGCGAACAACCCGATGCGACTGGGCGGCTGCCTGGACTCACCGTCCGCCGAGAAGGCCGCGCGCTTCGTCCGGATGTGTGACGCCTTCGGTGTCCCTCTCATCGTCCTCGTGGACGTGCCGGGCTACCTGCCCGGTGTCGGCCAGGAGTGGGACGGCGTGGTCCGTCGTGGCGCCAAGCTGCTCCACGCGTTCGCCGAGGCCACGGTGCCGCGCGTGACCCTGGTGACGAGGAAGACCTATGGTGGCGCGTACATCGCCATGAACGCCCGGTCCCTCGGGGCGACCCGCGTCTTCGCCTGGCCGACGGCGCACGTGGCCGTGATGGGCTCGGTGGCGGCGATCCGGGTCCTCCACCGTCGCCGGCTCGCCGAGGTCGACGACGAGGAACGGGCCGCCGTCGAGCACCAGCTCGCCGAGGAGCACGAGAAGCTCTCCGGTGGCCTCCCCCGTGCCGTCGAGATGGGTGTGGTGGACGAGATCGTCGAGCCCACGCATACCCGGTCTGCCCTGGTGGCCGCCCTCGCTGCCGCGCCGCAACGACGCGGCGACCACGGCAACATCCCGCTCTAGACCGCCGCGCCCGCGGTGCGGGTTGGCCCAAGGCGGCACGGGACACATCGAGGCCCCCGGGACATCGGCGTCACCGGGGGCCTCGGTCGTGCGTCTTGAGTCAGGTCTGCGTGACCTCGGTCAGCCGACCTTGTGTAGCCACCGTACCGGCGATCCCTCGCCGGCGTAGCGGAAAATGTCGAGCTCTTCGTCGTGATCGGCGCCCAGGCACTCCTCGATCATCTCGGCCATCGCCTCGGCACTCCCCTGGGCCAGCGCGATGATCTCGCGCAGCCGGTCCTCGTTGAGGACGATGTCGCCATTGGCGGAGGTCCTTGCGTGGAGGATGCCAAGGCTCGGCGTGTAGGTCCACCGGGATCCGTCGACGCCGGGGCTCGCGTCCTCCGTGATCTCGTAGCGGATGCCGGTGAAGGCCCGCAGAGCCGACGCGATGGACGCGCCGGTGCCTGGGGTTCCGGTCCACGACAGGTCTGCGCGCATCATGCCGGGGCCAGCCGGCTGGTCGCGCCAGTCGAGGCTGACCCGGGATCCGAGCACGCTCTCGAGCGCCCACTGGATGTGGACGCACAGTGCCTTCGGCGTCGCATGGATGTACACGACGCCGCGGGTCCAGCCGGTCTGTGGTGCACCGGCAGGGCGGGGTTGCACTGACATCCGGGTCTCCTCACCTGTGATGGACGTCTTCCCCAACGCCATCGGGCCGGTGTGAGCCTGGATCCTTCAGTGCCTCGGTCTCCCGAGCGGTATGCGGTTGTCGGCTGCTGCGCCATGGGTGGCTTGCTGCCGCCCGGAGCGCCTCATGAGTCACAGAATGATCACGAGTATCGTCCGCCTATTCTGCACCATAATCACCAGCCGCACCACACCCCATTTCGGCGTGCCTTTCAGCGTCGCTCTTCCGGCAACACCGTTGATGACGCTGAACCGTCGCGGGGCAGCAATCGGTGCCCTTGTACCCTTGACCGCCGAGGGGCGTTAGCTCAGTCGGTTAGAGCAGCGGACTCATAATCCGCCGGTCGTCGGTTCAAGCCCGACACGCCCCACCGATGCCCGGATCGACACGCCGGACCCGGGTCATCGGCCGATGACGTCCACCAGTGGTCGGGCCATTGCCCCCTGATTGTCCACGGACTGCGTCGTCAGCACCACGACGACCGCTTCCTTGTCGGTGAGACATCCGGCCCACGAGGAGTACCCGAGGCTTGAGCCGACGCGGCCAATACCCTTCGCGTATCCGTGTGCCGGGTTGAACACCCCGAGCCCGTACCCGCCTTCGCCGTCGAAGAAGGTCGCCATCTCGGTCAGCGAGTCCCGCGAGACGATCTCGCCAGCACAGAAGGCCCACCACCAGCGTGCGAGCGAGGGCGAGTCCGACGCCATGGCCGCCGCCGCGCCGGCGGCACTGACAACCGAGATCGAGGGCAGGTAGCCCTTGCCCTCGTCCAGCGCCGCCCGGGGCCGACCACGGGGCATGGCCTTCGGGTCCGTGGGGGCCTCAGCAGGTTGGTAGATGAGCCGGTCCGCGCCCTCCACCTGGAGCACTCCGGCGCGCAGGACCTGGGCCAGCGGCTGGCCGCGCACCTGCTCGATCGCGAGCCCCAGGAGGAAGAAGTTCGGATCCGCATAGCCGAAGGAGCTGTCTGTTGGGGCACGATAGGGGCTCACGAGGTCGAGAACCTCGGGCAGCGTCCAGACGCGACTGGGTTCGAGTGACAGCTCTTGTTCGACGGCGTCGCTGTAGTAGTCCGGGATGCCGGATCGGTGGCTCAGCAGTTGGCGGATCGTCGCACCGTTGGTGTCGAAAGCGAAGTCCTGCGGCAGGTAGCCGGAGACGGACGCGTCGAGATCCAGCTCGTCCATCTCGACCAGCTGCATGACCTGGGCAGCGACGATCGTCTTCGTGACGCTCGCGATCCCGAACTGGCTCTCCGCCTCAAGCTCCGTGACGTCGTCAGCGGCGCCCGACGCACCGCTCCACGTTCCACTGGGCGTCATGACGGTGGCGGTCGTGCCCCCTCCGGCAGCCATCTCGTCCAGGGCACTCTGCAGCGCAGCCGCCAGGTCGGCGTCGACGGGGTCGAGATCGATGCCGGCGAAGACGTCCGTCGGGAAGTTCACCCGTGGGATGCGGGACGGCGTCGCGACAGCCGGATTCGTGGCGGCGCTGCTCGTCGAGGGCCCCGGCGTGCTGGGCGGCGATGCGGCGGTGTCGCCTCCGCCGCTGCATCCGGCGGCAACCACCATGAGCCAGACGAAGACCAGGTTGGCCATCCCCCGCCGGATGGTGAACCTTCGGATCCGGGTGTCGCACATGGCTTCTCACCACCGGAAGCCGTTGGGGAGACGTCGGTTGGGCAGCTGCACGGGGCCCATGTCGGACCGCCCTTCAGAGGCTGATGCCGTGCGCTTTACGGTATTCCCAAGTCTCGGACGGCTTCAAGGCCCTAGGTCGAGACCCGGCTGACCGAGGGTCGAGGCCGGCGCCCGGCCGAGGCGCTCAAGCGGCGTCGAGCTCACGCAGCCACGCGGTCGCCACGAGCGACTCGTAGAACTCCCGGACCTGTCTGCGAAAGTCATCGGCCTCCTCGATCTGACCCAGCTCGGCGAGAACGGCGGCCAGCTGGGCCTGGGCGCGCCGCACCTACAGAGTCCCGCTGAAGGCGTCGAACTTGGCGATCGCCCTGCATAGTCCCACGACGACCTCATCGGACGGTCCGCTCGCGAGCAGAGCGAGCAGGCCGACGCCTAGAGGGGACGGATGCCCGGCGAGCCCGGTAGCGGTCAGGTCGAGCAGACGGCCGAGGAGGTCGGGATCGGCACGGTCCAGCAGGGTACCGATCAGTAAAGCGAGGATTGTCTCGTCGAGCTCCTGCAGACCGTCACGCTCGACCGTCTCGCGCATCACACCCACGATCTCCTCGCCGCCTCCGGTCGGGTCACCCGTGTGCACGCGCAGGATGGCCGTCATGGCACGGCGGAACCAGCAGATGCTTGCGGAGCGGGCCAGCAGCTGAGCGCGGCTTCGCGGGCGGGCCCACAGCCCGCTGTCGTCGCTCCTCGGTTGTCGCGGTGGACGGGTGCGATGCTGGCCGCATGACGTGGATCGGGACCTCCGGATGGAGCTACGACCACTGGTCAGGTGTCCTCTATCCACCGCGGACCCCACCTGGCAGGCGTCTGGACCTCTATGTGCGAGAGTTCAACACGGTCGAGCTGAACGCCAGCCACTACCGGTGGCCCCGGACGACGACGTTCGCCGGTTGGCGCGCCCGACTGCCGTCGGGCTTCAGGATGTCGGTCAAGGCCCCGAGGGGGCTGACGCACGCCAGGAAGCTGGACTCTCCGGAAATCTGGATCGAGCGCATCGCCGCGTCCTGGCGCGAGCTCGACGACCACCGCGGTGTCTTCCTCGTGCAGCTGCCACCGACGATGGAACGGGACGACGAGCGACTGGACCGCTTCCTGAGCCAGATGCCCAAGGAGATCGACGTCGCCGTCGAGATGCGCCATCCCAGCTGGCACGACGACGAGGTCTTCGACCTGCTTTGCCGGCATGGTGCGGCGTACTGCGTGATGAGCGGACCCGGCCTTCCGCGCGTGCTGCGTACAACCTCGCCGCTGGTGTACCTACGCCTCCATGGACCGTCCGACGAGCGGCTGTACGCAGGCTCCTACTCGGACGAGGAACTTGCCTGGTGGGCTGCTCGGATCGAGGAGTGGGAGAGAGCAGGCAAGGAGGTCTACGCGTACTTCAACAACGACCTTGGTGGACACGCGGTGCGTAACGCCCGGCACCTACGCGAGCTGCTCAGGACCTAACAGATCTCGACTCCACCTGTCCATCCTGCAGCCGGCCTACCGCGCCAGGGCCGCGCCGACCCACGCTTCATCGTCGCTGACGTCCCGAGTGATGTCGAGCCACTGGGGCACTCCCTGCGAGGGTCGGTCGCCGTCATCGATCTCCGCGACGAGAGTGCCGTCCTCGTGCTCGTCGATGGTGACACGCCATCCTTCTCGCACCACGAGGTGTCGACGCTTTCGAAGTGTGCGAGCAGGCAGCGCCTCAAGGAGTGCCCACTCGGCCTCATCGAGGTAGAGGTTCGTGCACGCGATCTCCTCCGGTCCTGATCCGAGGCGGACCTTGTGACCCAGCTTGCGGACGATGGAGCCGTCGGCCTCACGCACCTCGCGGAGTCGAAGCCGGGTCCCGGTCAGGTACCGATCGACGATGTCGCTGGTGGATGTCACCCCGGCGGGGAGGCCACCGACGAGATGGCGCCTCTCGCGCTCCACCACTGCGTACTTCAAGGAGACGGACACCTTCTGAGGTTAGGGCCGTCCACCCCCGCCCCGGCGCGCGCCTCGCACGGCGAGCAGCACGCCGAGTAGGGCGACGAGCGGGCCCACAATCGCCCACACCGTCACGCCGGTCATGGGACTGCCGCCGATCCACCCCAGTCCCTGCCCCGTCCACAGCAGCCCGAGGAGGACGAGTACTGCCCCTGCGACCACCATGATCGATCGGTTCATCACGCCAGACTAGTGCTGCCCGCCTGAGATGTCCCGTCCCCACTCGAGCTGCCCCTGGCTGACCGATCGCCCTCGGGAGGAACGGGAACGAGCACGACCATCGGGGATCGCTGCACCCAGTCCTCCACCGAGTAGGGCTGCTCGGCGTACCAAGGCTGCAGGCGCCAGGCCGACTCGACGATCCGTCGACGCTCCTGCGGATCGGTCACCTCCTCCGCGAGCACTGCCACGTCGGTGACCGGCGACCGCAGGTGGATCCACGCGTGTGGATGCGCCCGCAGGTTGGCGAGCCAGTGCCTTGGCCCAGGAGTTCCGGTGAGGACGAGACGGCCGTCGACCACGACATACCAGATCTCCACCCGACGGGTCGCGCTGGTGCGACGGCCCCGGGTGCTCACCTCGCACGTGCCAGTGGGTGGCAGCTCCCTGACGTCCATGCCCGCAGGCTAGGGCACGTGCCCACAGGGCGAGAGGTATGGGCGGCACAGCCACATCGTCCCGGGTCGCCGCTACCGTGTGCTGGGTGAGATCGGGTGGTGAGTCGATGACTGGAGCGGTCCCCACCTGGCGCTACTCCATCGGCCTCCTCGGCCTGGCCATCCCGATCAACACCATCCGCATCTCGACCCTGCTGTTCTACGTCGACATCCTCGCCCTCGACGTGCGCGCCTACGGAACGGTCATGGTCGTCTACGCCGTGCTGGACGCCATCGACAACCCGGTGCTCGGGCACCTCTCCGACCGCACCCGCTCCCGGTGGGGACGTCGCAGACCGTGGCTCGTCATCGGCGCCGTGACCCTCGCGGCAGGACTCGTCGGGTTCTTCTTCGCGCCCACCCGGCTCGAGGGCCTCGGTCTCGTGGTGTGGTTCGCCTTCTTCGCCATCCTCTGCGAGGCAGCGGACTCGATGTTCTCGGCGAACTACCACGCGCTCCTCCCCGAGCTCTTCCGGACCGAGCACGAGCGCGCGGGGGCGAACTCGCTGCGGCAGGTGTTCCAGCTCGTGGCCTTCACCATCGCTCTGGCCGCCACCCCGGTCCTCACGACGTCGGTCTTCGGCTCGGAGGACTCTCCCGAGGGCTTCCGGGTCACCGCGATCCTGTATGCGGTGGTCGCCCTCGCCGTGATGCTCTTCATGGCGCTGAGCGTCCGGGAGGACCCGAAGGCCGCACCGGAGGAGCCGGCCGGTCTGCGGACCAGCGTCGGGGTCATCCTGCGCAACCCGCACTTCTGGCTCGTCGGTCTCGCGACCGCCTGCTACCTCGTGCCGCTGGCGTTCATCCTTGCCGGCATCCAGCTCTACGTGAAGTACACGCTCGAGCTGCCCGTCGCATACGCACTCTGGCTCATCGGGTCCTCGATCGCGATCGCCGCCGCTCTGCTGCCGGTGTGGACGCGTGTGATCCGCCGCCGCGGTGCACCGTGGGCGTGGCGGCTGGCGTTCGCGTTCCTCGCCGGGGGATTCATCCCGTTCTTCCTCGCCGACTCCCTGCTGACCGCGATCGGCGGGCTCGGCGTCGTGGCCATCGGCTGGTCCGGTCTGCTGGCGACCAACGATCTCGTCCAGGCGCGCGTCGTCGACGCCGACGTCCGGCGCCACGGTCAGCACCGGGCAGGTCTCTTCCTCGCGGCCTTCGGGTTCTTCAGCCGTCTCAGCGGCGCGACCGCAGGTATCGGCCTGGGCTCCCTCGGTGTCCTCTTCGGCTACTACTCCGGCGCGGACCCGGGTCCGAACCCGGGCATGGCCTTCCGGGTGGCGGTCAGTGTCTACCCGTTCGCCATCGCCCTCGTCGGGCTGGTCCTCGCCCTCCTGACCAAGGTCCCGGAGGCCGGAGCCCACTCACCCTCGGACGATGCCCGAGACCTGCCGAGGACCGGAGCCGAGCCATCGTCGGACGAGGCCCCGGACATCCACGCGGCGCAGGTCGAGCCCGCCTGAGAGGCCGGGACAGGCGTCATACGCCGACGTCGCCACTCAGCGCAGGACGGGCGCGATGTCCTTCCGGTAGCGCCGACCGAAGATGGTCATCAGGACGCTCTGGACAGCCCTCGGGATCTGCTGATCGAGGGCAGCACGGGCCTCTGGCGCCAGCCCGTCATTGAGCCAGGCGAGGAACGCACCAGTGACCCTGAGCGGCTGCTCCTTGCGGATCTGCTTCTCCGCGGCCTGCCACTCGGGGGTGTCGTGGAGCTCGGTCAAGAGTGGCTCGACCTCCTGCTCCTCGTGATCGAGGTGTCTGACGGTCACCTTCGCTGCCATCGCGACGGCGCGGCGGGCTGCGTCGAGGGTGCCCTCATCCGGAGCCCGGCGGTAGTCGGCCATCGCGGAGTCGGCGGCCGCAAGCGCCCGAACCATGTCGGCGTGCTCCGAGGCGACGTGGCCCGTCACCTCGGCAGGGACACCGAGTGCGGTCAGCGCGGGCAGGACATGCTTCTCCTCGGTCACATGGTGGTGGTGCAGCTGCGAGGCCAGGTGGTCATAGGCGTGGGCCACGGCCTCCGCGCGATCCGGCGCAGTTGCGTCAGCCCGTCCCAGCGCATCCTCCAGGCGCGCGAAGTCGCGGCGCACGGCGCTGTGGATGATCTGGTTCATCGACATCGAGGGTCTGTCGGTCATGGTTCAGTCCTCCCCCGCCACGATCCGCTCCCCTCCGGAGGGGCCGCATGTCCTTGCAGTCGGTGGCTGTCTCAGCGGTTGGGGGTCCGACGATACTCGCCTCACGCGGTGTTGTGGAGGGCGTTTCGCTCTCCCCGCCGCCCTGCGGAGTCTCGACCGCCAGGTGAGGGGCGGGGTAGCGTGAGACGGCGCGATCGCCCAGCATCAGGAGCCTCATGACGACGACGTCGAGCGCCGCAAGAACCCCGGGCCCGGACCGGACCGCTCCCGGCAACCCGAGCCCGGTGGCGGACCTGAACCTGACCGTCAACCGAGCCCTGGTGCCCATGGGCGAGGTGGCTCCCCACACCACCCTCCTGGACTGGCTCCGCGAGCGCGGGTAGACGGCCGCGAAGGAGGGCTGCGCCGAGGGCGAGTGCGGCGCGTGCGCGGTTCTCATCGCTCGGCCCACCACAGCGACAAGCGCACCGGAGCCCACAGAGTGGGTGGCCGTCAACGCCTGCTTGACCCCCGTCGCGGCGCTCGACGGACAGGAGGTCGTCACCGCCGAGGGCCTCGGAAGACCTGAGGCCCTGCACCCGGTCCAGCGTGCTCTGGCGGCGCGGGGCGGGAGCCAGTGCGGCTACTGCACCCCCGGGTTCGTCTGTGCGATGGCGGCTGAGTTCTACCGGCCTCGCCGTCACGAGGCCGACCCGCACGCGCTGTCCGGGAACCTGTGCCGCTGCACCGGGTACCGCCTGCGCTGGCTGGCCGCCCTTGAACGACTCCGAACCAGTGGTGAACCCGGGGTGCTGGTGACGGTCATCGCGGTGCGAGGACAACGCCCCGCGTGACGCCGGCGCGAAGATGGTCGTCTCGGCGACGCAGGAGTGGGACACCATCGGTGGCGGTGCGTTGGAGGCGACGTCCATCGAGCGGGCGCGGGCGATGCTGGCTGCAGGGTCCGGCCTTCCCGAGACCTTCACCTCCGCTCTCAGCGAGCACGTCGTCTCCGGTCACGGCGTCCAGTGCTGTGGCGGGGAGGTCACCGTCCTCCTCGAGCCCCTCGCCGCACCGGCGTGCATCGCCATCTTCGGCATGGGTCACGTCGGGTATGAGGTCGCCCGCATCCTGGCCCGGCACGACCTCGACCTCCACCTCGTCGACACCCGGCCCGACCGCCTCACCCCAGACCGGCTCGAGCCGCTCGCCGACGCGGACGCGCGCATACACCTCCATGCTGTGCCGGTTCTGCCCGAGCAGGTCCTGGTCACGCTGCCGGCCGGCACGCACGCCCTCGTCATGACCCATGACCACGCCGAGGACGCCGCGATCGTCGATGCTGCCCTGCGGACGCGAGGCCTCGCCACGATCGGCCTCATCGGGTCCAGCGCCAAGTGGACCCGAATACGCCGTCACCTGCTCGGCAGCGGGCTCGGTGAGGAGGACCTGGCAAGGGTCAGCACGCCGATCGGGATGCCCGAGCTGGTCGGCAAGGACCCGGCCGTCATCGCCCTGAGCGTGGCGGCCGACCTGGTGCGACGCATACATCGGGCCTATGGGGAGTCGGCGGAGATCTCTGCGCTGGAGGGCGGTCGCACGCTGACGTGATCCTCGTGACCGTCTCCCCGGCGGGCGGTGTCGGCGGACGGTGACCCCGGGACCACCCCGCACGCGGCAATAGTGTGAAGGTCCCGTCCGGTGATCCGCCTCGCCGGGCGAGCTCGACGGCGAGGAGAGACAGATGCAGGTCGCCAAGATCCTGAGTCACCTACGACACGGGTTGTGGTTCATCCCACTCGTGTATGGGGTGGCCGGCCTCATCCTCAACGTCATCACGACGACCCTCGACTCGATGACGGACTTCCGGCTCATCCCGCTCTCCGTCATCGGTGGCCCGGATGCAGCCCTCGGCATCCTGGGTGCGGTGGCCGCCTCGATGATCAGCCTCGTGGCCACGGTCCTGTCCATCACGATGGTCGTCGTCCAGCTCGCGATGGGGCAGTTCTCCCCGCGCATCGTGCAGACCTTCCTCCAGGACCGGCCGAGTCAGCACGCCATCGGTCTGTTCGTCGCCACCTTCGTGCACGCCATGCTCACCATGCGTCAGGTGCTCGTCAGCGAGGACGACCCCACCGTCCCCGGCGTCTCCGTCGCCGTGACCTTCCTGCTCGTCGTGGTCAACGTGGTCGTGCTCGTCGTCTACATCCACCACATTGGTCGAGAGCTCCAGGTGTCCTCACTCATCGAGCTCGTCGGCAAGCAGACCAGGTCACTTCTCGACGAGGTCTATCCGGACCGTCTCGACAGCGACGAGCAGAGGGATCCCGACCTCGTCACGGCGGCGCACTCCGGTGTGCTGACCCAGATCGGGCGGGAGCAGCTCGTCACGCTCGCCCGGAGGGCGGACTGCCGGATCGATGTCCTTCCCGCGATCGGGCAGTTCGTGCCCGCCGGCGCCCGGCTCGCCCGGCTGACCGGGCAGGGCACTGATGGGATCGACGTCGACGAGGTGCGGGAGGCCTTGGTCCTCTCGTTGGAACGGACCTTGGAGGAGGACGTCTCCTACGGTCTGCGGATGCTGGTGGACATGGGTCTTCGGGCCCTGGCCGACAGCTCCCACGCGGATCCAACCACCGTCGTCCAGGTGGTCGACCGCGTGCACGACCTGCTCAGGCAGCTCTCGCGAAGGGAGCTCACCGAGGACGTCCAGCGGGACGACACCGGGGAGGTCCGGGTCACGGTGCCGTCGATGGACTGGACCGCATACGTCCGTCTCGGCTTCGAAGAGCTCGTCCTCGTAGGAGCCGGGTCGCCACAGATCGCACGACGGCTGAGGTCCGCCCTCGAGGACCTGCTCGAGTATGCCCCGGAGGACCGTCACCCTCCGATCGAGGAGCAGCTCGCTCAGCTCGAGGACAGCGTCGCAGACGCCTATGCGTATGACCGCGTGATCGCCCTGGCCAGCCGGCCCGACGCCCAGGGCATCGGGGTCGCGGCCGGCGAGGGTTCCACGCGGCACGCGGTCGATCGGTAGTGGCCGCGGTGGATAAGTAGTGGCACGCGGTCGATAAGTAGTGGCACGCGCTCGATCGGTAGTGGCACGCGGTCGATCCGTCGTGGCGGCTTCGATATGTGATGGCGCCGTCGACCCGCCACTGACATGCTGAGCCGGTGAGCGAGACGGCCTGGGAGGACGTGGAGAACGAGGCTGCCCGCCTCGAGTCCGAGGAGGGCTTCTCCGGGATCCTTCGCGCGAGCCGCGGCGACGAGGTCCTACTCGAGTCGTGCCATGGAATGGCGAACCGCGCCGATGCAGTCCCCGTCACACCACGGACCCGGTTCGGCACGGCGTCGCTGAGCAAGATGTTCACCGCCATCGGCGTCCTCGACGCGGTCGGTCGCGGGGAAGTGAGTCTCGACGCCCCTGTTGTCGAGGTGCTGCCGGAGGGCAAGCGCCCCAACACGCTTCGTGACGACGTTCTGGTCCACCACCTCCTCTCGCACACCTCCGGGATCGCCGACTACTTCGAGGAGGACGAGAACCTGCCGGGGTACAAGGAGGACTTCGGCGCACTGTGGGAGGAGCTGCCCACCTACCGCGTGCGCGACTACACGGCCCTCGTTCCCCTCTTCGCCGACCTGCCGCCGGTGTGCCCGCCCGGGACGGCGTACCACTACAGCAACGCCGGCTACGTGCTGCTCGGGATTCTCCTCGCGGAGGTCTCCGGCATGCCGTTCGCCCAAGCCGTGGAGACGCGCGTCTTCGCCCCCGCCGGCATCACCTCGAGTGGGTACTTCGCTCTCGACGAGGTCCACCCGCATGTGGCCCAGGGCTATCTCCGTCCGTTGACGCCCGACGGCCCCTGGCGCACGAACGTCTTCTCGGTGCCGGCCGTCGGTGGCGGGGACGGCGGCGCCTACGTCACCGCAGCCGACGTCGACCGCTTCCTCCGGGCGATCCAGCGCGGCGGAGTCTGGCAGGGCGTCACCCCCGAGCTCGTTCTCACACCTCGTGCCCGCGTCAACGAGTACGGATCGTCCGGCTACGGCGTCGACGTGCGGGACAACGGGGCATTCGGCAAGGGCGGCGGCGATCCGGGTGTGGCGACCTTCTGCCGCTACCTGCCGGCCACCGACACGGCCATCGTCTTCCTGGCCAACGTGGACTGGGACGAGACGCCGGGTATCTACGAGCTGCTCGACATGCTGCTCGAAACCGCCTTCCCGGCTCCTCAATGAGCCGGAATGAGCAGGGCCGGCGACCTCGGTGAGGTCGCCGGCCCGGGCGGGAGCGTGGCGCTTCCGCTTGGCCGTCGCCTGGGTGACGTCGCCGCCCAGGCGACGGATCAGCGGCTGGACGCCTCGCGCTCCTCATCCGTGAACCCGATGTCGGCCGTCGCCACGCCGGCAGCGCGCGCTGCCCGCATGCGGCCCACGACCGCGGACGTCGATGCCATGGCCGCGCGCGACGAGGCGCGGGTATAGGTCATCGACCGGGCCGCCGGGACACCGAGCGCCGTGCCGACCTCGATGGCGTCCTGGTCGGCTCCGAGATAGAGGAACTCCCAGGAGTAGGTCTTGGTCTGCTGCTCGATGAGTGCCTTGATCGCGGGGTGGGTCCACTCCTTGGAGGCGTTCTCCAGACCGTCCGTCATGATCCCGACGATGACCGTGCCGGGACGCTCGTCCTCCGGGAGAGCGGCCAGCGAGGCGCCCGCGTCGGTGATGAGACGGCCGATCGCGTCGAGCAGCGCGGTCATCCCCCGGGGCTGCAGGTCGAGGGAGGGAACCTCCTGGACCGGGCGGTCCGCATAGACCACCTCGTAGCGGTCGTCGAACTGCGCGAGGGTCACCCGGCACTCGCCCGGCTGGTTGCGCTGCTCGGCGATGAACGCGTCGAAGCCCCCGACGGTGTCCTCCCGGATGGACTGCATCGAGCCCGACCGGTCGAGGAGGAAGTACAGGTGGGTCAGGTCCGGCTTGGTCATGGTGTCTCCTCGGGGTCGTCAGGTGTCGCGTCGACGCCTGAATCTCAGTGGGGCGGGCGGGGTGCCTGCCTCAGGGGCCGGTCGACCGAGCTCGGCGTCATACCGGGCCCGCTCGACCGCGGCGCGGGTGATGCGGCCCTCGGGCGACGCATACGCCCTGAGCCGGGAGGTCCGCGCGAGCCGCGGGCCTACGGCGTTCTCCGACAGCTCCGCCAGCTGGCCGGCCTGCCGCAGCGACGCACCCTCGTCGAGGACGGCGAGCGCCATCGCCTCGTCGGCGGCGCGGGTGATCTGCTGCTGCGCCTCGATCAGAAGGGGCAGCGCCGCGGTCGCGCTCTCCGCCTCCCTCGCCTTCGCGAGCGCCTCGACCGCGTCGTCGATGAACTCGTCCAGGTCTGCTTCTCCCGTGGCCATAGCGACAGAATAGCCGCAGTTACTGCGCATTCGCAATAGTCTCGGATTCGCAGTCCTGGTGATACGCAGGTGGCGAGCCGTCACGCAGGCCCAGATGCGGCCCCGATGCCCGGCTCGTGGAGAGCCGCACACCTGACATCGTGAGAGTCGGCGCCCGACTGGCGGGTGCTTCTGGTCACCAGGAGGATCGAAGTGAGCTACAAAGTCGGGTACTTCGTCGGGAGTCTGTCCAAGGAGTCGATCAACCGGACTCTGAGCAAGGCGCTCATCTCGGTTGCACCGGACGACCTCGAGTTCCACGAGATCTCGATCTCCGACCTGCCGCTGTACAACCGGGACCTGGACGGCAACTACCCACCCGAGGCGCGGGCCCTGAAGCAGGCCATCGCCGACTCCCAGGCGCTGCTGTTCGTCACGCCGGAGTACAACCGCTCGATCCCCGGCGCGTTGAAGAACGCGATCGACTGGGCCTCGCGCCCCTGGGGTGAGAACTCGTTCGACCATGTCCCCACCGCCGTGATCGGTGCCTCCCCCGGCATGATCGGCACCGCCGTCGCCCAGCAGAGCCTGCGTGGGGTGATGAGCTTCTGCAACGCCCGCCAGATGACCGCGCCCGAGGCCTACATCCAGTTCAAGCCTGAGGCGTACGGCGAGAGCGGCGAGGTGCTGGACGAGGACCTCAAGGGCATCCTCACCACCTTCATGGAGGAGTTCCGCGACCACATCGCGCGCGTGCTCACGGTGCTGCCTCGCGAGTAGGCCCGCGCACGCGACCCTCCGGCCGGTTTCCGTACCACAACGTTCCTATTGTCACGTTGTGGTACGCCCCCGGCTGAGTGTCGTGGTGCAGAGCCTCCGTGATGGTGCAGAACCTCCGTCGTTCGACACCTGCTCCGAAATGCACGCGCAATTGCGCGCAAACCACGGAGCACGTGGGTGGCTCAATGAGTAAGGGGTGCACCACGGAGCACGTGGGTGGCTCAATGAGTAAGGGGTGCACCACGGAGCAAGTGGCTGCCTCACGGAGTAAGGGGTGCACCACGGACCACGTGGGCGCCTCAATGAGTAAGGGGTGCACCACGGAGCACGTGGGCACCTCACGGAGTAAGGGGTGCACCACGGACCGCGTGGGCTAGCCCGCCTGCTGAGCCGCCCAGGACGCATGCATCCGGGTGTAGACCCCACCGGCCCAGACGAGGTCTCGGTGGTGGCCGAGCTCGACGATCTCGCCCTTGTCGACGACGACGACGATGTCGGCTGCCTCGGCCGTGGAGAGCCGGTGCGCGATCGCGATCGAGGTCCGGCCCCGGGTGAGGCCGTCGAGCGCCCGCTGCACCCGCACCTCGGTCGAGGGGTCGACCGCCGAGGTCGCCTCGTCGAGGACGAGCAGGTCGGGGTCGGCGAGATAGGCACGCACGATGGCCACGAGCTGCCGCTCCCCCGCGGAGAGTGACTCGCCACGCTGACCGACCTGGGTCTGCAGACCGTGCGGCATCCCCTCGATCCACGCGTCGAGCCCCAGCTCGGTCACCGCGAGAGCGATCTCGTCGTCATCGGCCGAGGGCTTGCCGAAGCGGATGTTGTTGATCAGTGTGTCGTCGAAGAGGAAGCCCTCCTGCGGCACGAGCACGACCCGCTCCCGCAGCGAGGAGAAGGCGATGCGGCGCAGGTCGTCACCGTCGAGCAGGACCCTCCCTTGGGTCGGGTCCATGAGTCGGGTGAGCAGCTTGGCGAGCGTGGTCTTGCCCGAGCCGGTCTCCCCGACGACCGCCACCTTGGTGTGCGGCTCGATCCGCAGGTCGACGTCGCGCAGCACGAGGTCGCCGCCGGGATAGGCGTAGGAGACGCCGTCGAACTCGACCGTGATCGGGCCGCGACGCTGGATGATCCCGTCCTCGGGGTCGGAGACGTCGGCCGGGGTGTCGATGACACCGATGACCCGGCGCCAGCCGGCGACGGCGTTCTGCATCTCGTTGAGGATCTCGGTCGCCATCAGCACCGGCATGGTGAAGAGGTTGACGAGGAAGAGGAACGCGAGGAGCTGACCGAGGGTGAGGCTCCCCCGCGCGGCGAGGACCGTCCCGACGACGAGCACGATCGCAGTGGTGATACCGGCGAAGGCCTGCCCCGAGACGTACGCCATGACCGAGCGGATCTGGGCCTTGACCCCTGAGTCCCGGTGCGCCTCGATGGCGACATCGATGCGTTCCGCCGTGCGGTCCTCGACACCGTAGGCGCGGATCGTCGTGGCACCCACGATCGACTCACTGATCGCACCCAGCATGTCGCCCACCCGGGCCCGCACGGCACCGTATGCGCGGCCCAGCATCGGCTGGAACCTCCGGATGAGCAGGGCGAGGGGAACGAAGCAGACGTAGACGACGAGGGCGAGGATCGGGCTGTAGATGACCATCAGCGCCGTCGACAGCATGATCTGGGTCATGCTGATGAGCAGCATCAACCCGCCGAACTGGACGAACATCGACACGGTGTCGACGTCGTTCGTCACCCGCGAGACGAGGGCACCCCGGCGCTCGGTCGACTGGGTGAGCATCGAGAGGTCGTGGATGTGCCGGAAGGCCCGCAGCCGGAGCGTGGCCAGACCCCGCTCGGCGGCGGTGAAGAGCCGGACGTTGACGAAGTACTGGGCCAGCGAGGTGATGAGGACGACGCCGGCGGCGATGGCGATCGCCACCATGACGAAGCGGACATCGACCCCCTGCTCGGCCATGATGCCGTTGTCGGTCGCCTGCTGGACGACGAAGGGGATGACGACGCGGCCCACCGTGGCGACGACGGCGAGCGCCATCGTCAGCGCGAGGCCCTGCTTGATCTCCGGGGACAGCTCGAGTCCGCGGCGCAGGGTCGCGAGGGTGCCGAGCGCGCTCTGCTGCTCGATCCTGCTGCTCTCCGGCAGCTCCTCGCGGTCCTGGTCCTCGTCGACGACATCGCTCATGAGTCCCGCACCTCCCCTCGGGCGACGGCCGCTCGTTCGGCGGCCTCGCGGGCATAGGCCTGCACCAGGTTGGCGTATCCCTTGCACCGCTGGAGGAGCTCGCCATGGGTGCCCCGGTCGACGACGCGGCCGTGCTCGATGTAGACGACCTGGTCCGCCAGCATGATCGTCGCCATCCGGTAGGCGACGACGAGCACGGTCATTCCCTCCCTCGCCTCACGGAGTCCGGCGAGGATGGCCTGCTCGACCGAGGGGTCGACCGCCGACGTGGCGTCGTCGAGCACGAGCAGGCGCGGCTTGCGCCAGATGGCGCGGGCGAGGGCGATGCGCTGGCGCTGACCACCGGAGAGGGTGCCGCCCCGCTCGCCGATGACGGAGTCCAGGCCCTTCGGCAGGGCATGGACGAAGGAGTCGGCCTGGGCGATGCGCAGCGCCTCCCAGACCGACTCGTCGTCGGCGTCCGCACCGAGAGTGACGTTGCCGCGCACCGTGTCGTCGAACATGAAGGTCTGCTGGGCCACGAGGGTCGCCACGGCGGGCAGCTCGCCGCGGGCGAGCTCGCGGGCGTCGACCCCGTCGATGTGCACCGATCCCGAGTCGGCGTCGACGAGCCGGAGCGCGAGGTTGGTGAGGGTGGTCTTGCCCGAGCCGGTCGGTCCGACGAGCGCCGTCGTGCTCCCCGCCTCGACGTCGATCGAGACGCCGCGGATCGTCGGCTGCTCCTCCCCCTCGTGGCTGTAGACGACGTCGCGCAGCTCGGATGAGGCCGGGCCGGAGACCTCGGGAAGCCGGACGTCTCCGTAGGGCATACTCCCCTCTGCCCGGAGCACGCCCTGCACCCGGTCGTACCCGACGACCGATCGAGGGATTTCGGCGAGCACCCACCCGAGCGCCCGGACGGGGAACGCGAGGAGCGAGAACAGGTAGGCCATCTGAACGACGTCGGCAGCAGCCAGCTCGCCGCGGGATACCCGCCACGTGCCCACGCCGAGCACCGCGAGGGTGCCGAGGGTCGGGATCGCCTCGATGACGGGCTCGAAGACCCCCCGGGTCCGACCCACGAGGATCAGCGAGTCGCGCAGCTCGTGCGTCTTCTTGCGGAACCGCTCGGTCTCCTCCTCCTCGCGGCCCATGGCCTTGACGATGAGCCCGGCCTCGAAGGACTCGTGCGCGACCTCGGCCACCTCGGCCCGCAGCTGCTGGGCCTGCGTGATCCGCGGTGACATGAAGCGCTGGAAGACGATGTTGGCCAGAAAGAGTCCCGGGAAGACGAGCAGGCCGACGAAGGCCAGGAACGGGTCGCCCATCACCATCATCGTTCCCGCGATGACGAGCATGACGACGACGCCGATGGCCATCGGCAGCGGGTTGAACACCTGCCAGGTCGCCTCGATGTCGGCGTGCGCGTTGGACAGCAGCTGACCAGAAGGGTGCGCGTGGTGCCAGGAGAGCGGCAGCCGGAGGTACTGCCGGGTGACGTCACGGCGGTACTGCGCCTGGAGGTTGAAGCCGGCGACTGTCGCCCACACCCGGCGCAGGATGACGCCGGTGACGTTGATGACGAGAACGCCGAAGAGAACGCCGAAGATCAGCCACAGCCCTCCCGCCGTCACCGAGCGGTTCAGGTAGGCGGGCTCGATGACCCGGTCGGTGACCCAGCCGATGGCCCATGCGGTCCCGACGGTAGCCGCGGCCCAGAGGGTCGAGCCGAGGACGGCGACCGCTGTCGGGCGGGGCTGGGACCGGATGCCGCTCCAGATGACCCTGAGGCCGCGGCGCAGGACTGCGGGGGTCGCTGCCGGCCGTGGGACCGGAGCGCTGGCGGAGGACATTTACGCAATTCTACGAGTCGGTAGGGGGTGGTTCTGACCACCCCTACCGACTCGGAGAGCGTCCTCGAGCGTCGCTAGCCGAGGAGCCGGACCGTGTCGTGCCCCTCGATCTGCGCGGCCAGCGAGCTGACGTGGTGCGTCACGTCGCCGTAGGTGTGCTCGACGGCGGTGAGCAGAGCGGTCAGGTGGCCCACCGCATACTCGGCCGTCATCCCGATGCCGCCGTGCAGCTGGATGGCCTCCTGGCCGATGTGCCGACCGGTCCTGGACAGGACAACGCGGGCGCGTGACACCGTCGCCGGGTCGGTGTCGCCCTCGGCGACCGACATCGCAAGGAACATCGCGCTGGAGCGGGCCAGCTCGAGGGAGACGTACATGTCCGCCGCCCGGTGGGTGAGCGCCTGGAAGGCCGCCAGCGGGACGCCGAACTGCTTGCGCGTCTTGAGGTAGTCGGTCGTGAGCCGCATGGCCGACTCCATCGCTCCGAGCGCCTGTCCCGCGAGCGCGACCGAGGCCAGGGCGAGCGCACGGTTGAGGGACTCCGCAGCCGCTGCCCCACTCAGGAGGAGCCGTCCGCGTTGCCCGGAGCCCAGCACCCCATCGGTGACCTGCGGTGCGTCGACGACGACGAGCACCGTCCCCTCCTCGGCCCGGGCCGAGACAATGAGATGAGTTGCGCTCTCCCCGAACGGGATCGGCCCCTTCGCCCCCTCGAGAACCCAGCCCTCTCCGGACTGGGTGGCCTGCACGCCGCCGGGCACCGGGGCGAAGGCGCGCAGGGGCTCGGCCAGCGCGGGTAGCGCGAGTGCCTCCCCGCCGATGACCGACGATAGGAGGTCGTCGCCGGCGTCGGCGAGGAGCTGGGCGGCGAGCAGGGCGTCCGGGTATGCGGTGCTCAGCCCCGCCTGCCCGAGCTCACCGGCGGCGAGGAACACCTCGACCGCCGTGGCGCCGAAGCCGCCTACCTCCTCGCCGAAGGGCAGTCCGAGGAGCCCGGTGTCCGCCATCGCGGCCCACAGGTCTGCGTTGTGCGGCTTCGGCCCTGCGCCGGTGCGACTGGGTCCGGAAGGGTGGCGCGCGGCCATCTCACGGACGGCCTGGGCGAGCGCCCTCTGCTCTGAGTCGATGGTGAAGTCCATTGTCGTCTCTCCCCTCTCAGCCCTTCAGTCCCAGCACGGCGCCCGCGATGATGCTGCGCTGCACCTCGTTCGAGCCTCCGTAGATGGAGACCTTGCGGTTGTTGAGGTAGGTCGGGGTGGCACGGCGCGCCCACTCCGGCACGAGCGCCCCGTCCCCGGAGTCCGCGAGCACGTCGTCCTCGATGAGCCAGGCCAGCGACATCGGACCCGCCACGTCCATGGCGAGCTCGGAGACGTCCTGCTGCAGCTGGGACGCGCGGATCTTCAGGATGGAGGAGGCCGGGTTGGGCTTGCCGTCCTCGCTGTGCCCCGCGACGCGGATGACGGTGAGCTCGAGGGCCACGAGCTCGGCCTCCAGCGCGGCGAAGCGCGCTGCCACGAGCGGGTCCTTCAGGAGCGAGGTGCCGTCGCTGCGGGAGACGCCCGACGCATACTCCTTGGTCTGGGCGAGGTGACGCTTGAGCGTCCCGACCGGGCCGATCCCGGTCCGCTCGTTCCCGAGGAGGAACTTCGCGTAGTCCCAGCCCTTGTTCTCCTCGCCGACGAGGTTCTCCGCCGGGACACGGACGTCGGTGAAGAACACCTCGTTGACCTCGTGCCCGCCGTCGATGAGCTGGATGGGCCGGATCTCGACACCCGGGCTGTACCGGTCGATGAGGAGGAAGGAGATGCCCTCCTGCTTCTTGGCGTCGGGGTTGGTGCGGACGAGGCAGAAGATCCAGTCGGCGTGCTGGCCGAGGGTCGTCCACGTCTTCTGGCCGTTGACGACGTACTCGTCACCGTCCCGGACAGCGGTGGTGCGCAGGGAGGCGAGGTCGGACCCGGCGTCCGGCTCGGAGAAGCCCTGCCCCCACCAGATGTCGAGGTTCGCGGTCGCCGGGAGGAATCGCTGCTTGAGCTCTTCGCTGCCGAAGGTCGCGATGACCGGACCGACCATGCTGGCGTTGAACGGCAGGGGCATCGGAACGGCAGCGGCCTGCATCTCGCTCTGCCAGATGTGGAACTGGAGGGGGGTCCAGTCGCGGCCGCCCCACTCTGTGGGCCAGTGCGGCACCGCGTACCCCGCGGCGTTGAGGATCTGCTGGCTGCGGACGAGCTCGTCCTTGGTCAGCGGCGCCCCGGCCCTCACCTTGGCGCGAATCTCCTCCGGGAACTGGGTCGTCATGAACTCCCGGAGCTCCGCCTGGAACCGGGCGTCCTCCGCGCTCAGCGAACGCTGCATCGATGCTCCTCCACCGTCATTGGCTTGCCGGGGACCAAGGTAACCCGCCGGACCGACTCGGATCGCCACGGGTCCTGCACCATCCGATCCGTGGACTGCTGGATCTCGCCCGGCCGGTCGCATTGACCGCTGACGGCTCGTGTTGGCAGGCTCAGCGCCATGGACAGCACGATGCAGACACCACCCCTGTTGATCAGCTCGATCCTCGCCTACGGGACGAGAATCCATGCCGAGCAGGAGGTCGTGACCTGCACCGACGGCGAGCCACGCAGGATGACGTATGCGGAGGTCGGCACCCGCTCGGCCCAGCTCGCCCACGCCCTGCGCGGACTCGGGATCGATCGCGACCAGCGGGTGGCGACGTTCATGTGGAACAACGCCGAGCACCTCATCGCCTACCTCGCGGTGCCGTCCATGGGTGCCGTGCTCCATGCGCTCAACATCCGCCTCTTCCCCCAGCAGCTCGTCTACATCACCGCACACGGCGGCAGCGAGGTCGTCATCGTCGACAACACTCTCGCGGCACCCTTCAGCCAGCTGCTCCCCCGCCTCACCACGCTGCGTGAGGTCATCGTGAACGGGCCGATCGACGAGGCGACGCGTGAGGCACTCGCGGCGCCGGAGCACGTCCGGGCGGTCCACGACTTCTACGAGCTGATCGACGGCCAGCCCGAGACCTTCGACTGGCCGCAGGATCTGGACGAGAACTCCGCGAGCTCGATGTGCTACACCTCGGGCACGACGGGCAACCCCAAGGGAGTCGTCTACTCGCACCGGTCGAACTACCTGCACTCGGCCTCGGTCGCGATGGGGCTCGGCGTCGGGCAGGGCGACCGGCTCCTCACCGTCGTGCCGCTCTTCCACGCCAACGCATGGGGCTTCCCCTACCTGTGCCTCATGGCCGGTGCCTCGCTGATCATGCCGGACCGCTTCCTCCAGGCGGAGCCGCTGGCCAAGCTCATCGAGAAGGAGAAGGTCACGAGCGGCGGTGGCGTGCCGACGATCTGGAACGACCTGCTGCGCTACCTCGACGAGCACCGCCCGGACGTGTCGAGCGTCCAGCGACTCATGGTCGGCGGGTCCGCCTGCCCGCCGGCGCTCATGAAGGCGTTCCAGGAGCGCCACGACATCGAGATCGTCCACGGGTGGGGCATGACCGAGATGTCGCCGGTCGGAACTCTGGCGATCCCTCCGTCGGAGGCGCAGGTCGGGAGCGACGACTACTGGCGCTACCGGGCTGCGCAGGGCCGGCTGCTGCCGGGTGTCGAGGCACGGCTCATCGGTCCGGACGGTGCGGAGCAGCCGTGGGACGGCCAGTCGGTCGGGGAGCTCGAGGTGCGCGGGCCGTGGATCACGGCGTCGTACTACGCGAACGGCACAGAGTCCGAGCACGAGCTCGGCGAGATGGCCGAGAAGTTCCACGACGGCTGGCTGCGGACGGGAGACGTCGGCGCGCTGACGGCAGACGGCTTCCTCATCCTCACCGACCGCGCCAAGGACGTCATCAAGTCGGGCGGCGAGTGGATCAGCTCGGTCGACCTCGAGAACGAGATCATGGCGCACCCGAACGTCATCGAGGCCTCGGTCATCGGGATCCCTGACGACAAGTGGGGCGAGCGCCCGCTCGCCACCGTCGTCGTCGCCGAGGGCGCCACCGTGACGGCCGAGGAGCTCCGTGCCTTCCTCGAGGGCAAGCTCGCCCACTGGCAGCTCCCGGAGCGGTGGTCCTTCATCGACGAGGTGCCCAAGACCTCGGTCGGCAAGTTCGACAAGAAGGTCCTGCGCGCCCGCTACAGCGAGGGGGAGCTCGACGTCTTGACGCTCTCCTGAACCAGTTGTGACCGCATGGTTATCAATTTGAGCCGCTCAGAGGTGTATCTCCGGGACACATAGTCGCTAGGTTCGACCCTATGGGTGAGCCGCTCGTCGTGATGAAGGACGTCAACAAGCACTACGGTGACCTGCACGTCCTGCAGGACATCAATCTCACGGTTGACAAGGGCGAGGTCGTGGTCGTGATCGGCCCGTCCGGATCGGGTAAGTCGACGCTGATCCGGACGATCAACCGACTCGAGACCATCGGGAGCGGCACCATCACCATCGATGGGGTCACCCTCCCGGAGGAGGGCAAGGAGCTGGCCAAGCTTCGATCGGACGTCGGGATGGTCTTCCAGTCCTTCAACCTCTTCGCGCACAAGACGATCCTCCAGAACGTCACGCTCGGGCCCATGAAGGTCCGCAAGATGAAGAAGGATGAGGCCGAGGAGCGCGCCATGGAGCTGCTCAAGCGGGTCGGCGTCGACCACCAGGCAGGCAAGTACCCCGCGCAGCTCTCCGGCGGCCAGCAGCAGCGGGTCGCCATCGCGCGCGCCCTGGCGATGAACCCGAAGATCATCCTCTTCGACGAGCCCACGAGCGCCCTTGACCCCGAGATGATCAACGAGGTCCTCGACGTCATGGTCGAGCTTGCCCGTGGCGGGATGACGATGGTCGTGGTCACCCACGAGATGGGCTTCGCCCGCAAGGCCGCGAACCGCGTGCTCTTCATGGCCGATGGTCAGATCGTCGAGGAGAACACCCCCGAGGACTTCTTCACCAACCCCCAGACGGATCGCTGCAAGGACTTCCTCAGCAAGATCCTCACCCACTGACCACCCCTTCTCGAGGGGCCACAACAAAAGGAGAAAACCCACCATGACGAAGCGACACATGCGGCTCTTCGCCGTAGCCGCGAGCGCCGCCCTGGTGCTGGCTGCCTGCGGAGGCGACGACGGTGACACCGGCACGGACACCGGAACGGGCGGCGACGGGAACGCCAGCGCCGACAGCCTGCGCATCGGCATCAAGTTCGACCAGCCCGGTCTCGGCCTGCGTGAAGGCAGCGACTACACCGGCTTCGACGTCGAGATCGCCAAGGCGGTCGCGGCGCAGCTCGGTGTCGACGAGGGCAACATCACCTGGGTCGAGGCCCCAAGTGCCCAGCGGGAGACCCTCCTCGAGACCGACCAGGTCGACCTCGTCGTCGCGACCTACTCGATCACCGACTCGCGCAAGGAGCGCATCTCCTTCGCCGGTCCGTACTTCATCGCCGGCCAGGGCCTCCTGGTTCGCGCCGACGAGACCGAGATCACCGGCAAGGACACCCTCGACGGCAAGCGCCTCTGCTCGGTGACCGGCTCGACCCCGGCCCAGAAGATCAAGGACGAGTACCCCGGCGTCCAGCTCCAGGAGTTCGGCACGTACTCCGAGTGCCTTCCCGTGCTTCAGAACAAGGGCATCGACGCCATCACCACCGACGACACGATCCTCGCCGGTTTCGCCGCGCAGGAGCAGTACGTCGGCAAGCTCAAGCTCGTCGGTGAGCCCTTCACCGAGGAGCGCTACGGCATCGGAGTCCAGAAGGGCAGCGAGCTCTGCGAGCAGGTCAACGCCGCGATCGAGGCCATCATCGAGGACGGCACGTGGGAGCAGGCGGTCGAGAACACACTCGGCAAGGCCGGCTTCACCCCTGGCCCGGGCAACCCGCCCGAGGTCAACGAGGACTGTGCCTGATCGCGTCCCTCATCTGACCCGATGACGGAAGGGGTATGCGGTGCGCACGACTGCGCACCGCATACCCGGTCCCTTCCCCCCGACCACCCGGAGTCCGCATGATCGACATCCTCTCGGAGTACGGCGACGACCTCTTCGCTGCTTTCTGGATGACCATCCAGCTCGCCGTGTGGTCCGCCCTCGGCTCGCTCATCCTCGGCACGATCCTGGCGATCATGCGGGTCTCCCCCGTCGCCGTGCTCCAGAAGCTCGGCGCCTTCTATGTCAACGTCGCGCGGAACACCCCGCTGACCCTCATCCTCGTCTTCTGCTCCCTCGGTGCGCTCTTCATCCTCGAGATCTACCTCGCACCTCGGGACGCGCCGAACTCCCTCGCGGCGAACGCGTTCCGGTGGGCCATCGTCGGCCTGTCCGCCTATCACGCGTCCTTCGTCTGTGAGGCCCTGCGATCCGGGGTCAACACCGTCCCGGTGGGCCAGGCCGAGGCGGCCCGGGCCATCGGGCTCACGTTCGGCCAGTCGCTCAGCCAGGTCATCCTTCCGCAGGCTTTCCGCGGCGCCATCGCCCCACTCGGGTCGGTGCTCATCGCACTCATCAAGAACACGACCGTCGCCGCGGTCATCAGCGTTCCCGAGGCCGCGGCCCTCATGCGGACGATCGTCGAGAACGAGACCGGCAGCATCCTTGTGTTCTTCATCTTCGCGCTCGGCTTCGTCATCCTTACCCTCCCCGTCGGGGTGGGCTTCACAGAGATGTCCCGACGACTGGCGGTGAAGCGATGAGCGCCCAGGCAGTCCTCTTCGACGCTCCTGGGCCGAAGGCCCGGCGCCGCCACTTCCTCCTCACCGTCCTCGGGGCTCTCCTCGCGGTCGCCGGCATCGGACTCCTCCTCTGGAAGTTCAACTCCCAGGACCAGTTCGAAGGGCACCTGTGGCGACCCTTCCTCCTCGCGGAGACGTGGACGCAATACATCCTGCCCGGTCTGTGGAAGACCCTCCAGGCAGCCGTCGTCTCCATCGTCTTCGCCATGATCTTCGGGATCTTCTTCGGCATGGGCCGGCTCTCGCACAACCGTCCGCTGCGTTGGGTGTGCGGAGTCGTCGTCGAGTTCTTCCGCTCGGTCCCTGTGCTGCTCATGATGATCTTCACGTTCTTCTTCTATGCGCGTGACCTCCACCTGCCGGGCACCCAGGCCTCGTTCTGGGCCGTCGTCACGGGTCTGACCCTCTACAACGGCTCGGTCGTCGCCGAGCTCGTCCGCTCCGGCGTGCACCAGCTGCCCAAGGGGCAGGGCGAGGCCGGACTTGCCATCGGACTCACGTCCGGTCAGACGCTGCGATCCATCGAGCTGCCCCAGGCCTTGACGGCGATGCTGCCCGCTCTGCTCAGCCAGCTCGTCGTCGTCCTCAAGGACAGCGCTCTCGGCTATGCGATCACCTACGGCGAGCTCCTCACCGCAGCTCGACAGCTCGGCTCGCGCTACGGCAACGTCGTCGCTGCATACATCGTCGTCGCCCTCATCTTCATCCTCATCAACTGGATGCTGACGATCGGCGCCGGCCGGCTCGAGCGCTACATCAACACCCGCGGCCACACTGCCGCCAAGGCCAAGACGGGCGCGTCCGCGCTCGTCGAAGGTGGCGGTGCTCCTGGAGAGTTCGGAGCGAACGTCGCCGAGGCCCTCGAGGAAGAGGTCGACGAGTTCCGGCAAGCGCGCTTCCCCAAGCAGGGCACAGTCGGGACCGACGACCAGGCGTAGCGGGGCGCCGACCACGACCCGGGCCACTCGATAGGCCTGTCGGATCGCCGAGTCGTGGTGCCCGGGCGTCAGCGTGTGGCACATGCCGCCG
>Ga0209509_1000261_pt1 | contig 55448 bp, 41 predicted proteins | sample BioC13SIPDNA_FD_185743 | JGI IMG/M metagenome (GOLD analysis project Ga0209509, IMG submission 185743) | Anaerobic biogas reactor microbial communites from Washington, USA - Biogas_R1_A C13 SIP DNA (SPAdes) (version 2) | ecosystem: Engineered > Bioreactor > Anaerobic > Unclassified | place...
AGCGGTCTCTCGGTCTGCCCCCCTTCGGGGACGCCTCCTCCGCCCTCTTTCCGGAAAAGGGGATCTATCGGATCGGGCTGACCGGCGAAGGAAAATGGGAGGGCTCGGTGAAAATCCGCCTGGAAGGGGGACGGTGGGGCCTCCTCGGGACGGACCAGCGAGGCAGGGACATCGCCGCCCTCTTCGTGGCGGGCATCCGGGTCTCCCTGCTGGTGGGCATCTTCGCCACCCTCCTGGCCACCTTCCTCGGAACCAGCCTCGGCCTCGCGGCGGGCTACCGGGGAGGATGGACCGACGCCGTGATCATGAGGGCTGTGGACCTGCTCCTCTCGATCCCCCTGCTTCCCATCCTTATGGCCCTCGCCGCCCTCTGGGGAAAGGGGCTCTGGCAACTCATCCTCATTCTCTCTGTCTTCTCCTGGATGGGCACCGCCCGGACCGTCCGGGCCCTGACCCTGACCCTTCGGGATGCCCAGTACATCGAGGATCTCCGGGGGCTGGGAGCCCCCATGGGCTATATCCTCAGCCGCCATCTTCTGCCGGAGACCCTCCCCGTGCTGCTGGCCACCATGACCCTGGGCGTTCCCGGTGCCATCCTTTCCGAGGCCGGGCTCTCCTTCCTCGGCCTCTCGGACCCCAGGGTGATCTCCTGGGGCCGGATGCTCCACGAAGCCCAGTCCTTCGGCGCCTTCACCGCCGGGGCGTGGTGGATGCTCCTGCCCCCGGGCCTCGGCATCACCCTCATCTGCCTCGTTTTCCTTGACCTCGGGAAATACCTTGAGGAGCGGGTCGACCCCCGCCTGAGAGGAGGAAATGCCCTGTGATCGACATACGGAACCTCTCCGTCACCTACAGCCGGATGACCTCCGAAGGAAGGGGAAGCTCGGCAGCGGCGGTGAAAAACGTCTCCATTGCCATCCGGAAAGGGCAGTTCTCCGCCCTCGCCGGAGAATCGGGAAGCGGAAAGAGCACGGTGCTCATGGCCATCCCGGGACTGCTCCCTCCAGGCACCGCCGTTTCCGGAGAAATCCTTCTGGACGGGAAAAACCTCCTCACCCTGCCGGAGAACGAGCTGAACCGCATCCGGTGGCGACGCATCGCCATCGTTCCCCAGGGGGCCATGAACTCCTTCACCCCGGTGCTCACCGTGGGCCGCCACGTGGAGGAAGTGCTCTCCGTCCACCTCGGGCTCTCCCGGAAGGAAGCCCTGGACCGCATCCCCTCCCTCTTTGCCCTGGCAGGTCTGGACGGGGAACTGGCCCGGAGGTATCCCCACGAACTCTCGGGAGGGCAGAAACAGCGGGCGGCCATAGCCCTCGCCCTTGCCTGCTCGCCGGACTACCTTCTCTGCGACGAGCCCACCACGGCCCTGGACGTGATCACCCAGCAGGGGATCATCGCCACCCTGAAGAATCTCGTGGAGGAAAAGGGGCTCGGCCTCCTCCTCATCTCCCACGACCTTCCCCTGGCTGCCTCCGTCGCTGACAGGCTGCACATACTGAAGGACGGTGAGCTGGTCGAGGAGGGCGATCCAGGGGAGATCACCGCCAGGCCCCGGAATCCCCACACCCGGGCCCTCGTGAAGGCCCTGCTGGACCTGGAGGAAGAATCATGACGGCCCTGCTGGACATCAGGAACCTCACGGCGGTCTTTCCGGGCGGAAGGCGGCGGGAGCCCGTCAGGGCACTCTCCGGCCTCACCATTGCGCTGGAAAAGGGAGAAAGCCTTTCCGTTATCGGCGAATCGGGCAGCGGCAAGACCACCCTTCTGCGGTGCATCCTCGGCCATGTTTCCCCGTCGGAGGGATCCATCACTCTCTTCGGGCAGGACACCGCCTCGGCGGACGGGGCGGAAATGACCGCCCTCCGGCGGCGGTGCGCCATGGTCTCCCAGGACCCCTACGGCTCCCTCCCCCCCACCCTCACGGTCCTCGAGGCGGCAATGGAACCCTGGCTCCTCGTCAGGGGGAAACATGCCGCCGGGGAAGGGGAAGAACGGGCCCGGAACCTTCTGGCCGAACTCGGGCTCCGGGATGAAACCATCCTCTCATCCCGGGTGCGCCTCTCCCTCTCGGGGGGCCAGCGCCAGCGGGTGGCCATCGCCAGAGCGCTTATCCTCGACCCCGAGCTCCTTCTCTGCGACGAACCCACCAGCATGCAGGACGCCTCCACCCGGGGCGAGATCATCGGAATCCTCGCAAAACGCCAGCAGTCGGGCATGTCCATGATCTTCGTCACCCACGACCTCTTCCTCGCCCGCAAGGCCGCCCCTCGGGGCATCGTCCTGCACAAAGGCCTGGTGGTGGAAGAAGGCCTCTGCCGGGACATCCTCTCCGCCCCGAAGCACCCCTACACCCGGGCCCTGGTGGCCGCCCTGCCGCGGCTGACATCTCACGGCAGGCCGAAGTAGCGCCGCCCGTTCCGGAGGGGAAACCCGGTGTTGTAGCCCGCTCCCCGGTGATGTATCATATCAGCGGAAAGAAGCGATATAGCCGGAAACTTCCCAAGGAGGACCTCTCATGTCAACAGTGAAGATAGCCCGTCGTTTTGCCTCGCTCCAGCCGTCGTCCATGATCAGGATATTCCAGGCCGCCGCGGCGGTGAAGGACCTCAGCGACCTGAGCTTCGGCGAGCCGGATTTCCACACGGAGCCTGATATCGTCGACGCAGCGGCGAAAGCCGCCCGGGAAGGGTTTACCCATTACCCTCCACTCCAGGGCTTCGAGGACCTGAGAAAGGAGATAGCCGCCTACTGGAACCGCCACCACGGGCTGGAGACGGCCCCGGAGAACATCCTGCTCACTGTGGGAGGGCTCCAGGCAGCCCACCTCTGCCTCCAGGCCATGCTCAACCCCGGAGACGAGGTTCTCGTGGCGGAACCCTGCTTTTCCGCCTACTTCCAGCAGGTGGAGAACAACGGCGGCGTGGTGGTGCCCGTACCCTCCAGGGAAGAGAACGGTTTCTTCCCCACGGGGGAGGATTTTGCACAGGCGGTGACCCCGAAGACGAAAATCCTGGTGGTCAACTCCCCCTGCAACCCCACGGGAGGGGTGCTGACCATGGAGCAGGCGCTTGAAATCGCCGACGTGGCGGTGCGGCACGATCTCTTCGTCATATCCGATGAAATGTACGAGGCCTTTATTTTCTCCGGCAAACATATCCCTCTTTCGTCCCTTCCCGGCATGAAAGAGCGCACCATGACCGTGGGCGGTCTCTCGAAGAGCCACTGCATGACCGGCTGGCGGATCGGCTACGCCATGGGTCCGGCGGAGCTGCTGAAGGTGATGACTACCCTGTCGGTTTCACAGACCTTCGGAGTGAACACTCTGGCCCAGAAAGGCGGAGCCTATGCCCTCGCGACCCAGGACGAAAAGGTGAAGACCCGCACGGCGGAATTTGAAAAGCGGGTCCGGTACTGCGCAGGCCGGCTGAACGCCATGCCGGGAGTCTCCTGCCCCGAACCGAAGGGAGCCTTCTACCTTTTCCCGGACATCTCGGGAACGGGAATGACCGACGAGGAGTTCGCCTGGTGGCTTCTCGATACCGCCAAGGTTGCCGTCATCCCGGGGACGGCCTTCGGCGCGAGCGGCGCGGGACACATCCGCATCGCCTGCACCCTGTCCCTCGAAGGGCTGAAAAAGGCCATGGACAGGATGGAGGAAGCGCTGAAGAAGAGAGGCTGACCCGCCCTTCATGGTTTTTCCGCCGGGCTGAAGTATGGGTTTTCCGGGGAGCTTTCGGGCTCCCCGTTTCTTTTCCGGCTGAAGAAATCTTCAGGAAAAATGCCCCGCCCCCATGTACACCTGCCCCGGAATGTGGTAGAAACGGTCCATCCGTGTTCCGGTCACCAACCCGTCAGGAGATGAGAGACAGATGAAAAGATTCACCGTGGGAGTACTGCTGTTCTTGTGCCTTGCTCTTTTTGCGTCCTTCCCTGCCGATGGAGAAGCAGGGAAACGAACGGGAGAAAAGGAACCGAAATGGGTGGAGGGGGAGGTGATCGTCACCTGGCGCACCCCTCAGGAACATTCCCGCCTTCAGGCCGCAGGTACCAGCGGAGGCTCGGTAAAGGAGATCAGCGGCCTTTCCCGTGAGTGGGGAAAAACCGTGGCGGTCGTGAAGATCCCCGGGAAATCCACCGAAGAGCTTCTCCGCAGCTTTTCGTCCGATCCGGACGTGGAGAGCGTCTCCCCGAATTACATCCTGCGCATTCTTTCCGTGCCCCCCGACGATCCCCTTTTCTCCAGCCAGTGGGGGCTCTCTAACACGGGGCAGAACGGCGGCAGGGCCGGTGCCGACATCGACGCCCTCACTGCCTGGGGGATCAGGACATCCGCCCGGCCGGAGAAAGTGGTGGCCATCATCGACACGGGCATCGCATCACTCCACGATGACCTGAAGGACAACTTCTGGACGGGCCCCGGGGGCATCCACGGCCGGAACTGCGTGTACGACAACGACGATCCCGAGGACGACCACGGCCACGGCACCCACGTGGCGGGGATCATCGGGGCAAAGGGAAACAACGGTATCGGCACCGCCGGGGTGGCGTGGAACGTGAAGCTCATGGCGGTCAAGGCTTTCAATTCCCAGGGAACGGGAAAAACTTCAGACGAGCTGGAAGCCTATGGGTGGATCCTGCAGAAAAAGCGGGAAGGCGTGGACATCGTGGCCGTAAACGCATCCTACGGAGGACCAGATTTCAGCAACGAGGCCAGACAGGCCATCCAGGACCTGGGAAACGCGGGAATTCTCTTCATCGCGGCGGCAGGGAACAACTCTGAAGACAACGACCGGACCCCTGAGTACCCGGCGTCCTACGGCCTTCCGAATATCATCTCCGTGGCGGCCACCGACAGGAACGACACCCTCTCCTCCTTTTCGAACTACGGGAGGACGTCCGTCCACCTGGCCGCCCCGGGGAGCGACATCTGGAGCACGTGGAGGGCCGCGTACACCCCGGCGGCGGGAGACATTTTCTTCGACGACATGGAAGATGGCGATGAGAAATGGACGACCTCCGCAGATCATTCTTCACCCCAGATCCACTGGCAGATCATCGACTCCGAGAGGGACGACCGCCCCACGAAGGTCTGGACCGACGGACCCGACCAGCATTATTCGGGAAACATGAAAACCTACCTGTCCGTCAGTGACGACATCGACCTTTCAGGCAGAGGAACGGAGCCTCTCGTGTTCGGCATGCAGATCCGTCCGGATCTGGAAAGCGGGGCGGATTACCTCCACCTCCAGTTCTCCGGCGACGGCGGGGCAACCTGGACCACGGTCCACAGTTTCACGGGGGGAGGGGACAAATGGACAGCTTTTTCCACCCCGATTCCGGCCGCCTTCAGGACGGACCGGTTTCGGTTCCAGTTTTTCTTTGAGACGGACAGCAGCGATTTTATTTTCCGGTACGCCGGTGTCCAGATCGACGACGTGGGAATCGGCAGAGGCGTTTTGGGATCCATGTCCGGTTCCGGCACGTCCATGGCCACTCCCTTCGTCACCGGTGCGGCGGCCCTGGTGTCGTCCCAGTTCCCGGGCGAATCCATGGGCCAGATCCGCTCGAGGATCCTGGGCGGGGTGGACCGCCTCTCCTCCCTGAGCGGGAAAGTCTCCACCGGCGGACGGCTGAACCTCGCACGGTCCCTGGGGACCGCCGTGCCGGACGACGGCTCCGGCAGCGGCGGATGCAGCGTCACGGGAATACCGTCCCTGCTCTTCCTTCTCCCCCTGCTCCTGATCGTACGAAAGTAAAGGGCGACCCGGGATTACCGGTGAAAAGTACGAAAGAAGCGACCGGCCCTGGCCGGTCGCTTCTTGTATTTTCCGTTTCCCGTTTCTTACTGGATGGAGGTGAAGAGCACCGGTTTCTGCGGCAGGGGGAACGCCACGACCTCCCAGGGGCTCGAAAGGGCCATGGTGACCAGATTCCGGGGTCCCGGCTCCCTCTCCCGAACCGAGACGGTCACCCGGTCGCCGGTTTCGATGATGGCCTCCACGGAGATGGAATAGCCTCCGCTCCTCTTGAGTCCCTGGAACACGGCGGCAAGGGCCTGCCGTGAGAAATCGACCTCCGGCAGAGGAGGAAGGGGGAGCACGTTGCCGTTGATCTCGCCCCACAGCTCCTTCCACTCATTTTCGTCCTTCACCACCACGAACCGCCGGTCGGAAACCCCGCCGTAGCTGCCCTTTCCCACCGGGACAAAAGAAACCACCGCTCCGTCGTCATCCCCGCAGGCTGAACAGGCCTCAGCCGTCCCGGCGATTCCGGGAGCCAGCAGGGCTGTAAAAAGAAACAGGGCCAGGACCGCAACATTTTTCACCGGAACATCCCTCCGTTTCCAGGCTGCTTTTCAGAGAAAAGAATAGCAGAAAGAACGGGAAGGCTGATGCGTAAAAGGGCTTATTTGCCGAACCGTACAAGTGCCGCCTCGAGGTGCTTGCACTGCCTCGACCGCTGGAAGGCGGGGCAGGTGCATGCCCTGTGAAGGAGGTCCACCGCGTAGTCCTCCGTCCCGTGGGCGATCAGGATGGCGTCGGTGACCCGCTCCAGCCTTTCGGGATCGAAGACTGGGCGTTCCCGTGAGGCTGGGCCGGGCCCCGCTTCCTTCGGCCCGTCGAGGGCGATGTTGGAGAGCCGGTCCGCGGCGGCGTTCTCTTCCCTGGCCACCCAGGAAAGGCTGCTTTTCGTGCGCCGGAGCAGCTCCACCGCCCGGTCCGCAAGCTCCTTCAGCCGGGGCTCGTTGATCTTCCACCGGCCCGTCACCTGGTTCACCACGAGCCGGCTGTCCCCCCGGATGTCGGCGGAAACGCCGCGTCGCTCCAGTTCCTCGAGCAGGAGGAGAAGAGCGAGGTACTCGGCCTCGTTGTTGGTCTTCTTTCCCAGGGGCCGGGCGCACTCCCAGACGGGGGCGCCCTGGCCGTCAAAAAGCACCGCCCCCGCCCCGGCCTCCCCGGGGTTCCCCCTGGAAGCCCCGTCGAAGTGCCCCCGGAGCCTGCCCTTGCCGGAAGGCCGATGGTTCTTGTCCGCGGCGCTGGGCGCGAGAGCGTCATTCCAGTCGGAATCAAGATCCAGGAACTGATTTGATGCCACTTCAGGTGATTTTTTTCTCATTTGATACTTCCTTTCCGTGGTTCTCAGGACTCAATTGCATTCCTATCAGGCCCCTATAGGGCATAAAACTTCCGCCCTCCTCCGGGAAATATACTATAATGCATGAGGTTTTTATATTTTTCGCTTAGGGGGTTGTTCAATAGTGACGCTTTCGCGGAACCCTGCACACAGATCGCGCCGCCTTCCATACCATGCCGGGAAAGGACTTTTGGGGCTTTTCACCGTCCTTTTCCTGCTTCCGTTTTTCCTGGCGGCACTTCCTCCCGTGGCTGCATCCGCTTCGGAGTTTTCCTTCCTGAAGGGGCTTTTCGTCACGGAGGTGAAAGGCTACGGACTGTACACGGAGGAACCGTCCTCCCGGTTCGAGAAAGGCTCGAGGATCTCGGTCTACCTTGAAATCGACGGGTTCCAGAACCTGAAAAAGGAAAACGGCTACGAGGTCCACGTCAGCCTTGACCTCCTGGTGAAGGATGACAAGGGGAACGTGGGCATCGAGCAGAAGGACGTGGTGACCTCCGACCTTATCGTGAAGAGTCCCTGGAGGGACTTTTTCTTCACGGTGAACATCGACCTGGCGGAGCTTCCTCCGGGCAGGTACACCCTCGGCTTCGTCGCCGCGGACCGCACCAGCGGCAGGAAAGCCTCCCACGACATGGACATCGAGATTTATTGATCCCGTCCCGAAAGGCAGATCCGCCTCCCCGGAATCCCGGAGAGGCGGATTTTTTTCACCTGTCCCGCACCATCTGTTCCCTGAGCTTGCGCTTCAGCACCTTGCCCACGGCGGAAAGGGGTAGTTCGGTGACGAACTGGACTTTCCGGGGCACCTTGAAGTGGGCCATCTTCTCCTTGCAGTGGGAGATCACCGTTCCGGCCTCGAGCTCCGCCCCTTCGTCGCGGATGATGAAGGCCACCGGGACCTCCCCGCTGACGGGGTTCTCCACGCCGATGACCACCGCCTCCCGAACTCCCGGAAGCTCCTTGATCACCGTCTCCACCTCCTGGGGATAGACGTTGAACCCGCCCACGATGATCATGTCAGATACCCTGTCGAGAATGGTGATGTAGCCGTCTTCGTCCACCCGCACCATGTCGTCGGTGTTCAGCCATCCGTCTTTGAACCGCTCCGCCGTGAGGACGGGATCCCGGAAATACCCCCGGGCGACGGAGGGCCCCTTCAGCCAGAGGACCCCCTCCTCCCCTCTCGGGAGGGCCTTTCCCTCGCTGTCCCGGACTTCCACCGAGTAGCCCGGCAGGGCGGGGCCCACGGTGCCGGTCTTGCGGAGGGCGTCGCTGGGGTTGCTCGACACGACGGGGGAACATTCCGTCAGGCCGTACCCCTCGAAGGTGATGACGCCGAGCTGGTCCCGGAAGCGCTTTTCAAGGCCCGGATCCAGCTTGCCCCCGCCCGTGAGGATGTAGCGCAGCTCCGGGGGCAGGGTCTCTCCCTTGGAGGCCACGCCGAGAAGGAAGGGGAGCATGGTGGGAACGGCGATGAGGGTGCCGGTCTTCGATTCCCTCAGTCCCTCGAAGAAATTCTTCAGGGGGAGGAAACCGGGGAGAAGAGCCTCCGGGAGTCCCCAGACGAGGGGCAGGACGCCGCAGACCGTGTAGCCGAAGGAATGGAAGTTGGGCAGCACGTTCATGAGGACCCGGCCCTTGTCAAAGCCCTCCACGGTTTCGTGGACGCCCTTCGTGTTGTCGTAGAGATTGTCGTGGGTCAGGGGCACCGCCTTCGGTGCGCCCGTGGTGCCGGAGGTGGCGAAGATCACCGCCACGTCGGGATCCTGTTCCACCCGGTCCCGCCGCCCCGTGAACGGAGGGACCGTTCCGTCGGGGGTTGTCTCCACGGCAGGTATCCCCGCCGCCTGGACCGCCTCCGCAAGGGCTTCCATCCCTTCGCCGAGGACCACGCCGAAAGGATCCACGTGGTGGAGAATCTTCAGGATCCACTCCGTGCCCCCTCTGGGGTTCAGCGGGACGATGGTTCCTCCGAGGCGCCAGGCCGCCATGGACAGGTGGAGCACCAGCGGGCTGTTGGGCAGGAACACCGCAAGACGGCTGCCGGGCTGGAATCCTCCCCGGCGGAGGGTTTCGGCGCAGAGGGCGGTCTTTCTCTCCGTTTCCCCGGCGTCCTCCCAGGCGCCCTTCCACCAGAGAACCCGCTGGGACGGATCCCCGGAAAACCTGTGAGCAATCTTCTCCTCGAGGCGAACGGACATGTACGGATCCTCCTTTTCTTCTCATGGACTTTCCGTGTAAGGATAGCACATTCTCCCCCCGTTTTTTCCTCCCCGGGGATGATAGAATGGGGAAAAACGGCCTCCCCCCGGCCGGACGCACAAACCGGAGGTATCTGATGAAAACCCTGTATCTCGACTGCTTCGCCGGCATCGCCGGCGACATGTTTCTCGGAGCTCTGCTCGACATCGGCCTTGACAGGAAAGCCTTTCTCGAAACCATGGAGAGCATCGTCCTCTTTCCCGGCCACGGCCATTCCGGCGACCACCACAGCCACGGCGAAGGCCATTCCCATGGGCATGACCAGGATCATTACCATCACCACGGCCCGGAGGACCGGCTGCAGATCTCCATCAGCCGGGGAAGCCGGGGCGGGATCGCCGGAACGAAGGTGTCGGTCCGCAGCTTCGAGGATCATCCTCACCGGGGGCTCTCCGACGTCCTCGCCATCATTGGGGCGAGCCCCCTCTCCCCATGGGTGAAGGAGCGGAGCACCGCCGCCTTCCGGCTTCTCGCCGAAGCGGAGGCGAAGGTTCACGGAACCACCCCGGAGGAGGTCCATTTCCACGAGGTCGGCGCCATCGACTCCATCGCCGACATCATCGGGGCTTTCGTCCTGGTGGAGATGGCGGGCATCGAACAAACGGTCTCCTCCCCCCTCAACGTGGGGTCGGGCACGATCAAATGCGCCCACGGCATCCTCCCCATCCCCGCCCCGGCCGCTATGGAACTCCTGGAGGGAATCCCCATTTACGCCGAAGGGGCCCCCATGGAGCGGGTGACCCCCACGGGAGCCCTCCTGATCCGGTGCCTGGCAGGGGAATTCGGCCCCCTGCCTGCGGGAAAAGTTCTGGCATCAGGCAAGGGGCTGGGCGACCGGGACAGCGACATTCCCAACCTGGTGCGGGCCGTGATCGTGGAGACTCCCGGCGGGAGCGGCAGGGATATTTTCCGGCGGGACCGGGGTGTCGTCCTCGAGACGAACATCGACGACATGAACCCCCAGTACTACGGTCCGGTGATGCAGAGGCTCTTCGCCGAGGGAGCCCTCGACGTATGGGCCACGCCAATGATCATGAAGAAAGGACGCCCTGCGGTGACCCTGAGCTGCCTCTGCCTTCCCGAGAAGGAGGAAGTTCTGGCCGAAATCCTCCTCCGGGAGACCACCACCCTGGGCTTGAGGAAATACCCCGTGGACCGGCTGAAGACGGACCACGAGATCGTGGAGCGGGAGACCTCCTGGGGCCTTGTCCGGTTCAAGGTGGCCCGCCTCGGAGGGGAGACCCTCCGGGCAAATCCCGAGTTCGAGGACGTCCGGAGGCTGTCCGAAGAACACTCCATCCCCCTGCCGGAGATGCGGGAGCGCTTGGTGGGAGAGTTTCTTCCCTGAACGGGAGGAACCGGACATCAAAGGACGGGGCCCGTCGCCTCCCGGAAGGGAAACGGGCCCCGTCCTTTCAGCCTCACTGCCCCAGGAGTTCAAGAACGCGCCGCGGCACCTGGTTTGCCTGTGCGGCGACCGACATCCCCGCCTGGAGAAGAATGCCGAGTTTCACGAATTCCATCATTTCCCTGGCGACGTCCGCGTCGAGTATCCTCGATTCCGCAGCGGTCAGGCTGCGGGACGACGTGTTGAGGTTGTTCACCGTGTGCTCCAGCCGGCTGACCCTGGCCCCGATGACCGCTCTCTGGGAGGACGCCCTGTCCAGGGCCCTGTCGATCCTGCCTATGCTTCGGCCTGCGCTCTCCCTGTCCCGGACGTCCAGGGATTCCAGCCCGAGGGCGGACAGGGACATGTCACCGAGCCGGAACAGCATGTCCTCCCCTTCGTTCGCGCCGATCTGCAGCCGGCCCGAACTATCGGCAATATGAACGACATGGCTGAAGACATCCTGCCGCTGCGCGCCGAAGGTCCCTCTCCGGCGGTCGAACAGGATGCGGTCCAGCCCGATTTCGCTTCCCACATCCAGTTCCACTCCGGCGGGAAGAAGCCCGTACACCCTGCTCCCCGCCTCGGCCGCCATTGCGGACGAGACCGACTTCCCGCTGTGGGCGTCGGTCACGCTCATCATCATGCGGGCCTTTTCCCCTTCCTGGATGGAGGCAAATCCGAAGGCCTTCAGAAGGTCCTCGCTTCCGTAAAAGCGGAGCTTCCTGTCCTCCCCGGGAAGAACGGAATGGGCGAGAAGGGTTGAAACCACCGAATCATTGCCGCTTTGCCCCGGCACATGGTTTATGAACCTGAAAATCCTGTTCATGTCCCTCCTGTCCATCAGGCGGGGGCTGCTGCCTTCGGGAAAGCGGCTGTCCTCTCCCCTGGGGATGCCGTCTTCCTGCCCCAGGAGATCCAGCCAGATCTGCCGGGAGATGTATTCTGCCATCTGTCCCACTTCCATGCCGGAGCCGAGGGTGACATGGGTTTCCCTCTCTCCCTGGCGGATGGTCAGCCTCCCGCCGTCCCCTTCCAGGAGGAATCGCCCGTTCCCGTCAAAAAACAGGCCGATATCGGACAACCTGCTGTAGTAATGGGCAGGTCCCGCGTCCATCCCGCTCCCGAAGACCGACTCGAAGGTCAGGGCGTTTTCCTCCACATCCGCCGACGAGGGATGGAAGCCGCCGAATGACAGGGACAGCGTTCCGTCCATGACCTGGTCCTTCGGGAACGTTCCGCTCCCTCTCCGGGCGAGGTTATTCGCAACCTGGTAGATCCCGATTTCCACCCGGGAATTATCCAGGACGCCTTCGCTGAACCTCAGGGAATGGGGCATGTTCGTTCCCCTGTTGTCGGAGAAGAGGTCGAGTTCATCGGAGGTGATCAAGAGAGGGTCGTTCAGCTGGTCCGCCTCGCTGATTCCGTCGGTGAAGCCGCTCGCCGCCAGCGAGAGGGTAAACCTGTCCCCTGCGTTCCACAGGGAACTGTCACCGAGGGTGAACTCGTCGAAAAACAGCCCGCCGAACCCCGAGTCCCGAAAAAGGACCAACGGGTTCACCACCTCGGACGGGATCACCGGGGGGCTGGCCGCGCTGTTTTTTGCGGTGTTCTGCCCGTCGTTGAGCCCGAAATCTTCCTCTTCCGCATACCACTGCCTTCCGTCCCTGCCGATGACATGCCCCTGGACCCGGAACCTCATGGAGCCGTTTTCCACGCTGATGACGTCGAAAACCAGCGAGGCGTTGTACGGGTTGTACCGCTCGGCACCCGGTTCATTCAGCGGGCCGTAGGTCCCGTCGCCGCGCCTGCCGTAGAGATAGTTCGAATACCCCACTCCCCCGATGTACCGCTTGAGGTCCGTCTCTCCCCCGGCTTCCATGTCCCCGAAAAAGGCGCTCGTCACAAGGGCTCCGGCGGAAGGCCTGGCGTCTCCCTGGTAGTTGATCTCCGCCCGGACCCGGCGAGCCCCTGCATCAGTGCCGTCCGGCGCCCCCACGGTGCTTCCCGGGGCGAATCCCGCCGCTTCTGCCTGAAGGATCAGCGTCCCGTTGTAGTAGCCGAGCCCGGGGACATCGCTCCTGCCGTTCAGCGGATCGACAAAATACCCCAGGAGATTGAGATTGCCGCCGTTCTCCGCTTCGTCCGAGAGCCTGTACTGGGCGGAGCTGCCCCATTCTCCGGGCCGCTGCACGCGGAAGGGGTCGCCTTCGACGGCAATGTTCGCCGCCGACAGGAAGCCCCCCGGAAGTGAAGGCGACGCATTCAGCCCATCCAGCTTCGCGGCGGCGGCGACGTTGATGACGAACTTGTCCCCGGCCGAAAGCCGATCCGTGGCCACCTGGAGGTTCGTACAGCGGATTTCGTGGGAAGCGCCCTGGAAGAGGGTTACGTCAGCGCCCGAAGCCAGCTGGGAAAAAATGGCGGGAGGGAAGATCCAGGGGGAAGTGTCGGCCGACTCGGGCAGCCCGCTGCCGTTCCTGTCGAAGCCCTTTGCCCGCACTGTCAGCCCTGTCCCGTCGAATTCGAACAGAAGGGACGCGTTGATATCGTTCTGCCGGTAGACCGCGGCGTCCCGGGCAACATCGGAAGGGCTGTCTCCGTTCCCGAAGAAATAGGTCGTATCCCCGGCATAGTAGCTGTGGGAGTACCATGACGGGGAGCCTCCCGTGTTCTCCCAGTAGGTCCCGGCACTTCCCCGCTCGCCGTATTCGAAGGAGGCGTCCTGGCTGACGGAGCCGAAATCAAGCCGGTGGGAGAGGCTCTCGGAACCCCCGATTCCAGGTCCGCTCCGGACGAGCTGGCTGACAGAAACGGACCGCCCGTCCAGGGCCCCGTCGTCGAAGGCGTACACAATGCCTTCCGTGACGCCGCCGTTGTTCCCGGCGCCGGAGAAAAGGCCGTCGTACAGGCTGAGTTCCAGGCTGTCCGCAATGCCTGCGACCCCGGCCTTGGTGTAGGTTATCCAGGAATCCCCGGCGACGAGGTCCGGTCCGTGAGGATCCCCGTCGGAGGCGACGAAGCCGGTGAAGAAGCCGGGAAGCCCGAGAGCCCCGCTCAGGGCGGCGGCATTCTGCCCCGACGTCCCTTCTCCCGCGGTTCCGCCCTCCCAAAGCCAGGCGGAGGCCGACCCCTGGTACCGGGATACGTCGGAGGCCCTGTTGCCGTCCCAGGTCACCTGCAGCGAGAAACGGTCATGGGCCTGGAGCGTCCCTGAGTTCACCGTGCCGGCGCCGTCGTTCTCCGGGGACCAGAAGGGCCCGGTGGAATCAAAAAGCTTCCGTTCGGCGTTGAGCCCGTTGCCCTGGTCCGTTCCGGCCTGTGTCATGGAAAACCGTCTTCTTCCGGCACCAGCCGAGTCATTCGTGAAGGCGATCCTGCCTTCATGCTCCCCGGCGGCATGGGAAGGCTCCGTCATCCAGTTCAGGGAAAGCCTTCCATCCGAAGATATCGCGCCGAAAGCCTCCTCCATGTTCATCCCGGCCACGGCAAAGGTGGTCTCCTTCCCGTAGTCAAGGACTTCTCCGTAATTCGTTCCCCCCCGGTTGGCTGTCCTCTGGCCTCCCCAGACTTCCGAGAGGGACCCTCCGCTTCCGCCGGTGACGGAGATGCGGTATCCCGATGAAGCGACGCTCGAAAGCCTGAGCTGCCTGGAGGCGTCTGCGGAGATGGCGGAAAAGGGCGAGATCCCGTTGTTCTGCGTCAGGCCGTCAAGACCGAGGGCCCCGCCGACGGCGGTGTTGAGGGCTGAGACCGCCTCCACGGCGTCGGCGTTGAAAGTGCTGACGGAAACCTCATGATTGACGTAGACCCTGTTCCCCGTGGAAAAGCTGCCTCCTCTTCCGACCACGATGGAATCGGGGGGACCGTAGACGCCTGTCGAAAGCTCCCGGATCGCGCTTCCTTCCATGGAGATCTCGTAGATGCCTGCATTGCTGAAACTGAGCCCGTGGAGGTCTCCGGACACGGTCGTTCCCGCAGCAAAGGCCCCCATCCCCAGGATTCCCGTAACGGCATTCCGGATGGACTGGGCGACACCGGAAAGATTCTTTCCTCCGGTGTCGGCAATCACGCCGCGGCCGTTCCAGACCTGGGCGGAGGAATGGGAACCTCCTCCGTCAAAGACGTGGTCGAGAGAGAGTTCCGATGCGATATCCCCTTCGGAGGTCAGCGAGACATCATAGTTGGCGTGGCCGGCCAGCTGGACGGAAGCGATCACGCCGCCCCCTCCCGTGACGGAAGCCGTGAGGCCCGTGAGAGAGTCCAGTTCCGCTGCGATGTCCGCAAGTCCCGAGCCGTTCATCGACATCGTCACCGACCGCTGGTATTCCCGGAACGTCCCGGCCGCTGTCTCCCCGTCTGCGACGAGCCCGGCCAGGCCCAGGCCGTCGGGTCCCACGCCGGTTTCCGTCACGGCCACAGCTCCGCCGGAGTTGTTCGACAGGATGATCCGGCGGTCGCTGCCGACGGTCTCCACGGAAGCGGAAATTCCTGCGATGCCCGCTCCGTTGACTTCATCCATGATTTGCGACATGTCCATTCCGCCCACGGAGATAACCGTTCCGCCGATGTCAAGGATGGCGCCGGAGGCGGCCCGCCACGTGGTCACCGCCGTGACGGCGTTTCCTGCCCCCGATGACCGGTAGCTTAACTGGATGTCGGTGTTGTCCGCCGCCTGGTAATCCAGGCTGACCGTCATCACCGCGTCACCGGAGGTCACGTAGGATTCGGTGAGAACCACGTCCCCGGCCATGAGGTCCCGGCGGTCCGTCCCGGTGACGGCGTAGTGGGTGAAGAGATTGACGCCGCTGTCCTCGTTCACGGTGAGGAAAACATCCCCCGCCCCGCCGACGCTCACCGTCCCGCCGGTAATATCGTTCCGGTAGACAAGGGTGGACGACGGCGTCCCCATCTCGTCGGCCCGCACCGCAAACCGGGCGTCGAAGTCGGAGGATGTCCCCCGGCTGCTGATGTTGACTCCCTCGACAACCCCAAGCCTCAGGGCATCGTGGAAATCGGCCATCATCGGGACCGTGTCCGAAAGGCGCACGTCGTAGGTTCCCGGCGCGACGATGTTCGGCGTCGGGGACACCCCGACCGCTCCCCCAACAGCAGCGGCACTGGAATTCATCCCCCCGGCCGAATACCGGATTCCCCCGAAAGGGGTCTCCCGGGTTTCAAGCCTCCAGCTCCCCTCGACAAGGTTCAGGGCGGACATGGCCGCCAGGCCTGAAGCCCCGGTGTCAAGGAATGCCCTGGTCCCGGCCGTCCCCTTCCTGAGGGTGAGGATATTGCTTTTCTGTATGTTTTCCCTCCCGTCGTCCAGGGTGCTGAAGAGAACCCTGTAGTTGCCCGACGGGACGGCGGCCGCCTCTTCCGTACCGCCGACCCTGCCGCTTCCGGGCATCACCACGGAAAGATGGGATGTGGACGTGCTCCAGAGCGCGGACATATCGCCGTTCAGCAATTTTTTCCTGTTGAACTGGGTCTGCTTCGCTATGGCGTCCACCTGGGAGGAGAGTTCGTCGATCTCGCCCTGGATATGCTGCCTGTCCTCACTGGTGAGAACGTCGTTCGCCCCCTGGACGGACAGCTCTCTCATCCGCTGCAGAAGGGAGGATATTTCCTTTATCCCTCCCTCCGCAGTCTGAAGGAGAGATATGCCGTCCTGGGCATTCTTGGCCGACCGGTCCAGTCCCCGTATCTGGGCGCTCATCTTCTGCGAGACGGCCAGGCCTGAAGCGTCATCGGAGGCACTGTTTATGCGAAGGCCGGTAGCCAGTTTTTTTGACACCTTCGACAGCCGGTTACTGACGTCCGACAGAGCCGTAAAAGACGCAAGGGACATAAGGTTCGTGGAGATCCGCACTTCCGGGCACCCCCCAGAAAGGTTTCACAGCGTGTCCGCAGGGCATGCCCGGCCTGAGGAGAGGCCTGCGGGAACAATCCTGCATATTGGTATCGGCCGGCAGGAGGAAAAACCTCAGCTTTTCTGGAAAAAGAAAATACGGACCGGCACACGAGAATGCCCTCCCCCGGTACATCCCGGGAAAGGGCAGGAGGGTAAAGCCGCCTGGTGACAGGGTTTTCAGCAGCCGGGCAGCCGTCGGAACACTGCTCTTCAGTTCATTTGGATGTCCGGCCTTTTTTCCCGGGGGACCGGGGCTTCGCCGGAGGCAGGGAAGCCGGCGCCCTCATGGAGATGACCCTGCCGCCGCCCGTCACGATGGCGGCGTACTTTTTATACACCGCCGGAAATTCCTTCAGGATGTCCGCCCTGAGCATGTCGAAGGGAACCACCACGTACCGCCCCAGGGGAGACCGGCGGGGATTGTACAGCAGCGTACCGGTGACGTTCTCGAAGGAGATCCGCGTCTCCCCCCTTATTTCCGTCTTGACCACGTCAAGGGAGACGAGCAGCCCCACGAGCTTGTGGAGCTCCTTCTGGGCCGAGAGGAAATTGCCCAGGGAATAGACCACGAGGGTGCTCTTCACCATGGCCACCGGCTGGACCACGTGGGGATGGTGGCCGAGGACGATGGAAACACCGAGGGAGGCGAGGTGCTCCGCGATTTTTTTCTGTTCCGCGGTGGGGGCGAACACGTATTCGCTCCCCCAGTGCATGGAGACGATCACCACGTCGGCTTTTTTCCGGGCGCTGGCCACCTCCTCCTTCGCCTTCTCCGGGGTGTAGAGGCTGACGTAGTGCTCCTTTCCCTTCGGGGCCTTCAGGCCGTTGGTGGCGGTGGTGTAAGCGAGGAAGGCGCAGGAGATTCCGTTCACCCGGAAGAACCGGATCTTCTTTTCCTTCTCCGCGGTCAGGCTGCTTCCGGTGGTCACCGCGCCCTTCTTTCCGTTCCAGTATTCCAGCGAGGCGAGCACGCCCTTCTCCCCCCTGTCCAGGGTGTGGTTGTTCGCCAGGGACACGAGGTTGAAGCCGGAGTCGAGAAAGGCGTCCCCCACCTCCCGAGGGGAATTGAACATGGGGTAGGTGGACAGCCCCAGTTCCGTGCCGCCGAGAATGGTCTCCTGGTTGTAGAAGGCCACGTCATGGGGGTCAATACGGCTCTTCACGAGGCTGAGCATGGGCCGGAAATCGTACCCGCCCCCCTTGATAACCGCCGCGTTGTACACCCCCTTGTGGATCAGGGCGTCCCCCACGGCGGCCAGGGAAAACCGGGCCTCCCCGCAGGCGGATCCGGGGAGGAAGGCGAGGGACAGCAGCAGAAAAAGGGCTCGAACAGAGCGGAGAACGTTCATGGCATGACCTCTCCTTTCGATCCGGGGCAACCGGCGTTGCGAAAAGGGAAAAGGGGCAGTATCCTATCCCTGTCCTTCGGGAACGGCTTTGTTGTTGTTCCCCCGGGAGGTCATGCACTTCCCGCACCCGTGGCACCCCCGATAGCAGGGCCGGATGCGGGACGAACCCGCACACAGGGGAATAGCGGCAAGGACCAGTATCACGGCAAGAGCGACATAGTTCATCCCATCCACCTCCGGAAGGACTTCCCGCCCCAAGAGTATACCTTCCCGGAGCCTAAAATTGGACCACCGGAAAAAAGATCCCCATTCAGGGGGAACAAATCTTCCCCCGGAGAAAGGACGGTAAAGAAAATGCGCTGCATCGCCACTTTCGAGGTCACCAGCATGGCGCTCCTCTTCGAACGCACCTGCAGAAAAAAGGATATTCCGGCAAAGGTGGTTCCCGTTCCGCGGAGACTGTCCTCCAGCTGCGGTCTCGCCTGCGAATTCCCCTGCGAATCCGGTGACGACGTGCGGGCCCTCTGCGAGGAGAGGAAAATCGACGTGGAATCATACCACGAGATGGAAGACGACTGGACATAATCCCCCATGAAGAATACCATATAGGGGATAGTGGTATTATCCCAAAAGGAGGGGTATGGTTCATGGAAAGAAAAAAGGTGCTCATCATCGGGGGCGTGGCCTGCGGCGCCAAGACGGCCGCCAGGCTTGCCAGGCTGGCCCCGGAGTTCGACATCACGGTGCTCGAGCGGGGGGAACACCTCAGCTTCGCCGGGTGCGGCTTCCCCTATTTCGTGGGGGACGTGGTGAAGGAGTACAAGGACCTGGTCTGCACTCCCCTCGGCATCATCCGGGACGCGAACTTCTTCCGGACGGTGAAGAACGTCACGGTCCACACAGGCTGCCTCGCCACCAGGATCGACAGGGAGAACAGGTGCGTCACCGCCTCCGACGCATCCACAGGAGAAGAAAAAAACTTTCCGTACGATAACCTCGTGCTCGCCACGGGAGCGTCCCCCATCCGCCCCCCCATACCGGGCAGCGACCTCAACAGGGTCTTCACCCTCTGGACCATGCCCGATGCCCTGGCCATGAAATCGGCCCTCTCGTCGGGAAACATAAAAACGGCGGTCATCATCGGCGCCGGGCTCATCGGCATGGAAGTCGTGGAGGCCCTTGCGGAACGGGGAGTAAAGGTTTCGGTGGTGGACGCCCTTTCCACCCCTCTCCCGGCCCTCGTGGGCGAAGATTTCGGCCTCCGGATCGCAAGGGCGGTCAAGGCGAAAGGCGTCGATTTCTTCGGCGGCGAGAAGGTCACGGAAATCACCGGCGAGGGCGGTGTCGTCACCGGAGTCAGGACGGACAGGCGATCCCTGCCTGCGGACATGGTGCTTCTGGCGGTGGGCATCCGCCCCAACACCAGTCTTGCCCGGGACGCGGGCCTGGAGCTTGCCCCCAACGGAACTATCGTGGTGGACGAGCTGATGAGGACGAGCGACCCGTCCATCTACGCCGGGGGCGACTGCGTCCAGACACGGCATCTTGTCACGAAAAAGCCCGTATGGCAGCCCATGGGCTCCACGGCTAACCGCCAGGGCAGGGTGATCGCCGACAATATCGCCGGGCTCGCCACGCCCTTCTCGGGAGTCCTTGGGACGGGCATCCTGAAGCTCTTCAACCTGACCATAGGCAAGACGGGCCTCGACGAAAAACAGGCAAAAGAGGCGGGATTCGAACCGGTGAGCATCGTGGTGGAAGAGCCTGACCGGCCCCATTTCATGCCCGGCATGGGCGCCATGACCATCCGCCTTGTGGCCGACAGGCTGAGCCGCCGCATCCTGGGCGCCCAGATCATGGGCACAGGGGTGGTGGACAAGCGCCTTGACGCCCTGGTGGCGGCCGTTTCCACGGGAATGACGGTGGACCTCCTGGCGGACGGGGACTTCGCCTACGCCCCGCCCTTCTCCACGGCCCTCGATCCGAACACCCACGCGGCCAACGCCCTGAAGAACAAGATGGACGGCCTCGTGAAAACCTACCAGGCAAAGGAACTCCGGGAGCGGATGGAGGGACCCAATCCCCCGCTGCTGCTGGACGTGAGGACGCCGGGAGAGCTGGATCTCCAGGGACGCATCCCCTACGAATTCGTGAATATCCCTCTCGGCAAGCTCCGGGAGCGGGCGGTCGAACTGCCCCGGGACAGGGAGATCGTGGCCTTCTGCAAGATCTCCGTCCGGGGCTGGGATGCCCTGGCGATCCTGAAAGGGGCAGGCTTCGAGGATGTGGCCCTCCTGGAGGGAGGCGTCATGGCCTGGCCCTACGAGCTGAAATAGCCCTTCCTGGCCGCAGGAAAAGCAAAAAGGGGCCGGCGCAAAAAAACTGCGGCGGCCCCTTCGTTTTTCTCCCGTTCTATTTCTTTATCTCGGCAAGCTCCACCAGGACCTTCGCCATGATGTGGGCGTTCTTCATGATGTCCTCCACGGACCACCGTTCGTCTTCCTCGTGGATCGTGTAGTCCTGCCCGGGAAAGACGGGGCCGAAGGCCACCACGTTGGGCATGGTCTTGGCGTAGGTGCCGCCGCCGATGGCCAGCAGGGTGGCTTCCTGGCCGGTTTCTTCCGTGTAGACCTTCTGGAGGGCCCGAATGAGCCTGGACTCGGGGGGCATGTACAGGGGCTTCGCCTTGGACACCTTCTCCACCGCCAGCCCGTTCTTCCTGAAAGTCTTCTCTATGGGGCCGGTGACCGCCTCCTCCTTCGCCGTCACGGGGTACCGCATGTTGACGGTGAAGGAAACCCGGCCCTTTTCGGCCTTCACAACGCCGACGCAGGCGGTCAGCGGCCCGGACACCTCGTCGGCCATGGCAACGCCCAGGGATTTCCCGTCCGTCTCGAAACCCGCGAGCCGTGAGAACGTGCTGAAGAATTCTCCCTGCTCGCCCTTCAGCTTCAGCCCCGCCATAAAGTCCGCCAGGCAGGCGAGGGCGTTGATCCCCTTCTCGGGGGTGCTTCCGTGGGCGGGGTGCCCCTTCATCACGAGGGTGACCCGGCTGCCGTCATCGTCGGCGGAAAGGACGCTGCCCTCGGGCCCCTTCCATGCGGACGCGGCGGCGGTAATGCGCTGCCTGCACTCGGACCTGGAATCCTCGACCACGGCCGTTACCTCGGCCATGACCACGTTGGCGGCCACCCCTCCCTCGAGGGAGGTCACCTTCATTTCGCCCGATGGTGCGAAGGGAAGGGAGACTGTATAGGTGACGATGCCCTTCTCGGCATGGATGATGGGGTACTCGGCGTCGGGTGTAAACCCAGCGGCGGGGAGGTCCTCCCCCAGTTCAACGTACCGCTTCATGCACTTGCTGCCCTGCTCCTCGTTGGTGCCGAAGATGACCCGGACTCTCCGCTTCAGCTTCAGCCCGGCGTCGAAGATCGCCTTCGCGGCGAAGAGTCCGATTATGACGGGCCCCTTGTTGTCGAGGACGCCCCGCCCCCAGACCATGCCGTCCTTCAGCTCGCCGCCCCAGGGATCCACCGTCCAGCCTTTTCCCTCGGGAACCACGTCCAGGTGCCCGAGGACGGCCACCATCTCGTCCCCTTCGCCCATCTCGGCCCAGCCCGCCACGTTGTCCACGTTCTTGGTCCGGAACCCCATTTGCTCAGCGAAGGCGAGGGTCCAGTCGAGGCATTTTCTCGGGCCCTCCCCGTAGGGAGCCCCTTCCGCAGGCTCGCCGCCCACGCTCTTGATGCGCACAACTTCCTGTATGGCGGCCACAAGTTCATCTTTCATCGAGTCAAGCGTTTTCTCAAGCAACAGTATTTCCTCCCTGAAATGTAGTGTGATCGGTCCGCTCCTGCCGGAAACCGGCAATGGAACGAGCGGCGGGAAACTTCGAACTGCGGATCCCCCAGCCCTGGGGGCTGTCGGGAAGACACCTTTTCGGACATTGAGCGGGCACGGTCATTCCCCGCCTGTTTTTTTCAGCAGTTCCCTTCCGGCGATCTGGACCGGATCCCAGGCCATGGAGAAGGGCGGGGCATATCCGAGGTCGAGGTCGAGTAGGTCGTTCACCGTCATGCCCCCAGCGAGGGCCGTGGCGATGATGTCCACCCGCTTCGCCGAGCCCTGGCCGCCCACGATCTGCCCTCCGAGCAGCCTGCCCGAACCTTCCTCGCCCACGAGCTTCACGTGCATGGCCTCCGCCCCGGGGTAGTACCCCGCCCGGGTCTTGGTCCGAATGACCGAGGAGACAAACCGGAAACCGTTTTCTTCCGCTTCTCTCTCCGTCAGCCCTGTCCGGGCGACTTCGAGGCCGCAGTGCTTGCTCATGGCCGTGCCGTAGACGCCCCGAAAAGCGGCCCGGCCGCCTCCCATGGAGATGCCGGCCACCCTCCCCATCTTGTTGGCCACGGTGCCCAGGGCGACCCAGAACGGTTTTCCCGTCAGGAGGTGGGTGGTGGAGGCGCAGTCGCCGGCGGCCCAGATTCCGGGCCGGGATGCGGCCATGGTCTCGTCGGCGAGGATGGAGTCCCGGACGGACAGCTTCAGGCCGGCCTCCTTCGCAAGCCCGGAGTTGGGGCGGACACCGAGGCCCATGATCACCATTCCGGTCTCTATTTCTCCGTGCTCTGTGACGACCGAGCGGACCCGGCCTCCTTCGGTGCCGAAGCCGACCAGGCCTTCGCCGAGACGGAGGTCCGTCCCGATCCCGCGGATCGCGGCGGCGATGAGTTCCGCCATGTCGGCGTCGAAGGTGTTCATGACCTGGGACGACTTGTCCACGAGGGTCACCTTCATCCCCCGGACGCAGGCGAAGGCCTCGGCCATCTCCAGGCCGATGTAGCCGCCCCCGATGACCACGGCGTGCGCTGGCCTGAATTCGTCCACGTAGCGCCGGGCGGCGATGCCCGTCTCAAGGGTGCTGAGGGTGAAGATCCCCTCCGCTTCCGCCCCCTCCACCGGGGGCACCGCAGGGCTCGCACCCGTGGCGAGAAGCAGTTTGTCCCAGGAGTCCCGGAATTCCCTTCCCGACTCCAGGTCCCTCACAAGCAGGGTGCCTCCGTCAGGATCGATGGAGAGCACCTCGTGGCGGACATGCACCCCGATGTTCTGCTTTTGCAGAAATTCCTCGGGCGTCCGGACGACGAGCCTGGTTTCCGGCTCCACGAGCCCGGCGACAAAATAGGGTATGCCGCATGCTGAATAGGAAGAATAGCCGCTCCGCTCGTAGACGACGATGTCCGCGTCGGGAAGCAGTTTCCGGGCCTGTCCGGCGGCGGACATGCCCGCCGCGTCGCCGCCCACTATGAGGACCCGTTCTTTCGCCACTTCCTTCACCTCCCGGGAATGCCTGTGTCAGGCATTTTTCTCCCCTATTATACCCGAGCGGCAGGGGAGCGAGGGCTTACAGGAGATTCTTCCGCCGGTAGACCGGTTCGGAGAGGGCCCACATGGACGGCCACGCCCGAAGGAGCAGCAGACCGATGACGAGGCTGATCGCCCCGCCGGCGAAAAACGTGGCGGGAGCGCCGATGTAGGTGGCCAGCCACCCTGCGTTCAGGCTCCCAATGGGGGTGATGCCCATGGCGCAGACGATGAAGAGGCTCATCACCCTGTTCCGCTTGTCCTCGTCCACCAGGGTCTGCACCAGAGTGTTGCATGAGACCAGGGTGGAGACCATGAAGAAGCCGAGGCAGGCCATGAGGACAAGGGAAAGGAGAAAGACCCTGGAAAGGGAGAAGGCCGCCATGGAGAGGCCAAGGAGAATGCACGACAGCGCCATGATCCTGCCGAGCCCCACGGGGGATTTTCTCAGGGCCAGCCGGACGGAGCCCGCCAGGGCTCCGAGTCCCGTGGCCCCCATGAGGAAGCCCAGGGTGCGGGGGCCCCCGCCGAGGATCTCCCGGGCGAAGACGGGAAGGAGGACCATGTAGGGGAAAGCGAAGAAGCTCACCAGGGCAATGGCACCGAGATAATTCCGCAGGGGGGGAAAAGAGGCCACGTACCGGACACCCTCCTTCATTCCCTCGAGGACGCTCTTGCGGACCTGGTCCGTGACGAGGGGCTTGCGGAACCGCATCAGGAAGAGGGCCGTGAGGGTGGCCGAATAGGCCATGCCGTTCATCAGGAAGCAGATCCCTTCCCCCACCACGGCGATGACCATGCCCGCGATGGAAGGACCGACGAGCCTTGTGACGTTGAAGAGGGTGGACGTGAGGGCGATGCCGTTTCCCAGGTCCTTTTCATCCTCCACGAGGCGGATGGTGAACCCCTGCCGGGCAGGGACCTCGAAGGCGTCCGAGGTGCCGATGATGGCCGCCAGGATGAGGATATGCCAGTACTCAACCGTCCCGGAGAGGGTCAGGACGGCGAGGGTGAGGGCATGGAGCATGCTGATGGTCTGGCAGATCATGATGACCTTCCGCAGGTTCCGCCCCTCGAGGAAGGCGCCTGTGAAGGATCCGAAGAGCAGCACGGGGATCTGGGTCATGAAATCCACCGTCCCGAGCAGGAGGGGAGAGCCGGTGATCCTGTAGACCAGCCAGTTCATGGCCACCCGCTGCATCCAGAGCCCCGAGAGGGAGACGATCTGCCCCATGTAGAACAGGCGGAAGTTCCGGTGCCGGAAGGCACGGAAAAGGGTGCTGTTTTCCCAGTTGGGCATGGCGGCCGCTTATCCTTTCCAGACCGCCCGGTACTTCTTGAGGAACCGGACCGGGTTGTAGGATTCCTTGGCCTGCCGGACGCCTTCCTCTCCCATGTCCTGCTCCCTGTTGGCCCACGCGAAATCCGGGCACGAGTGCTCCATGAAAGCCTGGTTGATGGCCTGGTACACTCCCTTGTAGTCTGCAAGCCCCTTTTCGAAGTGGACCACCACCATGTCCTCCGTCATGGGTTCCCCGACGGAATAGGCCACCATGTAGTCCCCCACGTAGAGGGCGCCGCACAGCAGGCCCGGCAGACGATCCCAGTTCTTCAGCACCCTGGAAATGGCATGGTTTTCCGCCCGGAGTCCGGGGATGTCGTCGCAGCTCTTCCACTCGCACCAGAGCTGCTGCATCTCGAGAATGCCGTCCACGTCCTCCCGGAAGAGCTTTTTATAGGACGATTCGTAGTTCTTCTGGAACTGCTTCCAGAGGTTCTTTTTCTTGTGGAACCGGTTGCCCCGGAGACTGATCAGCTCCTCCACGGAGTAGATGTACTCCCATTCGGACCGCTGGTCCTCCAGGACCATCCGCCCGCCGAACCGCTCCGACCACAGGGAGGCGAGCTCCTCGGGCACCCGGTGGAACTCCGCACCTTCCGGGAAAAGCTCAGGCAGGATCCGCTCCCAGTCGGCTGCCTCCCAGTTTCCAACGGGCGCCCAGAGGACGGGAGAGGGGTGGTTGATGCGGGGCCAGAACAGGTCGTGGGCCAGGGCGAGCTCGTACTGACGCTCGTCGGACCAGGCCCAGATGTTGACGAACGTATAGTCGGACGTCTTGCCGGAACAGAGATCGAACAGGGCGGAATAGTCATTCCGCATATCTATGGACAAAGGGGAAAAAGTCAATGACATTTGGTCACCTCCGGAATTTTCCAGCCAAGTATAACCGCAAAAAAGCCTGCGGGCAATTTGCAGCTGCCCGCAGGCTTTGATCTATGAAGAACCGGCCCTGTGCCGGAGTTGGAATCCGCCCCTCACGGAGACGGCATCAGGCCCCTCAGCATCCTCCTCCGGACCCGTCGGTGAACTCGGCGTCCACCACGTTGTCGTCTTCCTTTGCGGACGAAGCGGGCTGAGGCTCCGGCCCCTGGGCGGACGAGGACGACAGGATCTGGATCATCTGCTTGACGTCGGATGCTGCCACCTTCAGGGAATCGAGGGATGGGTCGTGCCTGCCGAGAGCTGCCTTGCCCTCCTCCACAAGGGAGCGCGCCCGGGCCTTTTCGTTTTCCGGCACGCTCGCACCGCTCTGCTCGAGCATCCTCTCGAGCTGGTAGACCGAGGACTCCAGGTCGTTCCGGGCTTCGGCCATATCCTTCTTCTTCCGGTCCTCGGCGGAATGTTCCTGGGCTTCCCGGATCATCCGCTCCACGTCCGCCTTGTCGAGGCTGGTGGACCCGTTGATGGTGATGCGCTGCTCCTTGCTGGTGTCCCTGTCCCGGGCGCTTACGTTGAGAATGCCGTTGGCGTCCACGTCGAAAGTGACTTCGATCTGGGGGATGCCCCGGGGCGCCTGGCGTATCCCCTCGAGCTTGAAGTTGCCGAGTATCCGGTTGTCTGCCGCCATTTCCCGTTCGCCCTGGAGCACCACGATGTCCACTGCGGGCTGGCTGTCCGCCGCCGTGGAGAATATCTCCGCCTTCTTGCACGGAATGGTGGTGTTCTTCTCGATGAGCTTCGTCATCACGCCGCCCATGGTCTCCACGCCCAGGGACAGGGGGATCACGTCGAGGAGCAGCACGTCCTTCATCTCCCCGCTGATGATGCCGGCCTGGACAGCCGCGCCCACCGCCACCACCTCGTCGGGGTTTACAGACATGTTCGGCTGCTTGCCTCCGGTGAGCTTCTTCACCAGGTCCTGCACTGCGGGAATCCGCGTCGAACCTCCCACGAGGACCACCTCGTCGATGTCCTTCTCCGTGAGCTTCGCCGCCGAAAGGGCGTCCTTCACGGGAGCCACGCAGCGCTCCACGAGAGGAGCGGTCAGCTGGTCGAACTTCGCCCTGGTGACGGTCATGGCGAGGTGCTTCGGTCCGTTGGCGTCGGCGGTGATGAAGGGGAGGCTGATCTCCGTGGAGGCGCGGGACGAAAGCTCGCACTTCGCCTTCTCGGCTCCCTCGTAGAGCCTCTGCAGGGCCTGCTTGTCCTTCCGGAGGTCGATGCCGTTTTCCTTTTTGAACTCGTCGGCGATCCAGTCAACTACCACCTTGTCGAAGTCGTCGCCGCCGAGATGGGTGTCACCGGACGTGGCGAGCACTTCCACCACGCCCTCGCCGATGTCGAGAATGGATACGTCGAAGGTGCCGCCCCCGAGGTCGAAGACCATGATCTTCTGTTCCTTCTGCTTTTCGAGGCCGTAGGCGAGGGCCGCCGCCGTGGGCTCGTTGACCACCCGGAGCACGTTCAGCCCGGCGATGGTGCCGGCATCCTTCGTGGCCTGCCTCTGGGCGTCGTTGAAATAGGCCGGCACGGTGATGACCACGTCGGTGATCTTCTCGCCCAGATAGGCCGAGGCGTCGGTCACGAGTTTCTTCAGCACCGAGGCGCTGATCTCCTCGGGAGCGTACTCCTTGCCGTTCACGGAAAACCGCACGGCCCCGTTGGGCCCCTCGGTGACCTTGTAGGGAACGATCTTCAGTTCCGAGCCCACTTCATTGTATTTCCTGCCGATGAACCGCTTCACCGAGAAGAGCGTCCCGTCAGGATTGAGGGTCGCCTGCCGCCTGGCGAGCGAACCGACCAGCCTGTCGCCGTCCCTGGTGAAGGCCACCACCGAAGGGGTGGTCCTTCCTCCCTCGGCGTTGGCGACCACTTCCGGCGTTCCTCCCTCTATGACTGCAATGACTGAATTTGTTGTACCAAGATCTATTCCGACCGCTTTTTTCATGGTCTCTCCCCCCTGATTTACTGACTAATGCTGACTATGAAAATTATATCCTTTTTTTTTCGTCTGTCAAGATTGGTCAGAAAAAAAGGACGCTCCTCTTTCGGGAACGTCCTTCCGGTTTTTCGGTCGTCGATTTGTCCTGTCATCCGTTTTTCCTGTTCTTTTCCCGTTCTTCCCTGCTCGGGAAATACTTGCCCTCCATCATGAAATAGACCCGCTCCGCGATGTTGATCACGTGGTCTCCCGCCCGTTCAAGGTGACGGGCGGCCCACAGCTCCACGGCCCCCCGCTCCACCTCCTCGTGGTTTCCCGCTGTCCCGTTGATGGCGGAATCGATGAATTCCTGGTAGCACTGGGCGTAAATCTCGTCCACCTCGTCGTCCTGCTTCCAGAGGGCGGAGGCGGCCTCCCTGTCGCCGGTGCGGAAAGCCTCGAGGGCCCGGCGGAACATGGAGAGAACCGTGTCCAGCATGGACAGGATCCTGTCCTTCTTGGGGAAGGTGGTGGCGCTCCTTATCTTCAGCGCCTTTTCGGAGATGTTCACCGCCTGGTCGCCGATACGCTCCAGGTCGGTGATGATCTTCAGGACGCCGAAAACGAAGCAGAGCTCTTCCTTTCCGGGGCTCCTCATGGCGATGGATCCGAGGCACTCCTGGTCCACGGCCTCCTCCATCCTGTCGATGAAGTCGTCGTTGAAGATGACTTTCTGGGCCAGGATCGCATCATGGTTGAATAGGGCGTTCACCGCATTCTGAAGGGCATCCGCCGCCATCTCCCCCATCCGGATTACCGTGGTGACGATGCGCTCCCGGTCGGACGCGTAGAGAAAAGCCTGAATGGACTTGTTGTTTTTTCCGTGGGTCACTGGGCAACTCCACCTCCTGGGCTGTTACCGTGCGGTACCTTCCCTGTAGGCCTCACCCCTGGCGATCTCAAGGGATGTCTTCACGAGAAGGAAAATCTGGGACAGGAAGTCCACGAGGGGTGCGAGCTCCCTGCGGTTAAGGGCGTCCGCGCCGAGGCGGAGCCGGATTCTCCTGTCCAGTTCCTCGAACTCCCGCTCGTATTTTCCGGCGACGGCGGCGAAATCCACGTCCGCCAGGGCGAAGGCCCTCAGGGCGAGCCGGATGTCCGTCATGGCCACCCTGGTGAGCTCGTCCCAGGTGGTCTTCCCGAGCTCCCTGGCGAGTTGGCCTCCCACTCCTGCCTCGGCGAGAAGCCGCAGCTCCCCGGAAAGAATTTTCGCCATCTGCCGGAAGGATACCATGGAATAGGACACCGTGGAGTAGTTTTCCCGAAGAACATCGTCGTCCGAGGGGATGTGTATGCCGTACATGTACTCCTCGCAGGCCTCCGACAGCTCCCGGATGGCCCCGGGGAGTTCCTGGAACTCCTTGTTTCCGTTCCCGTTCGGCCCTGACACGAAGAGAATCTGGCAGTACATTTCGATGTAGTTCGCCAGCCTGATCATCTCTTTCGAAAGCAGCAGGATGGCCAGGGACGGAATTTCCAGCAGGTCCTCGTCGAGGTACACAGGGGCCGCCAGGCGCTCCCGCCCCGTTCTTTCCGCAATGGCGCCGGAAAAACGGGCGAGGGCATCGGCGAAGGGATAAAAGACAAGGGCATTGAAGAGGGTCACCCCCACCTGAGCGAGGACAATCTTTCCGGCCAAACCGCCGGCCGCTCCGGAGAGCAGGTCCTGGAGCCAGGGGAGGGCAGGGACAAGAATGAGGACGCCGAGCACCTTGTAGACGAAGGTGCAGATCCCCAGTTTTCTTGCATTCTGCTTGCCGGAAAGCCCCGCGATGAGGACCGTCACGGAGGATCCCGCGTGGGCGCCGAAAATCACAGGGAGAACCGCCGTCACAGGGAGGGCGCCCGATGTCGCGAGGGTCACCGCCAGGGCCATGACGGCGGAACTGCTCTGCAGGACCGCCGTGGCCGCGAAGGCCGCCAGGCCCGTCAGGAGGCTGTTTGCCCCGGCATGGGCGGCAAGATCCGCGAATCCCGGGGTGGAAAGGAGGGGCCCCACACCGAGCTTGAGGACAAACATTCCGAGAAGCACCAGGGAAAGCCCCTGGAGCATATTGCCGATCCTGTAGGTTTTTCCTCTCCCGAACCGGACCATGAGCAGGCTCGCGGCGAAGAGCAGGGGAGAGAAGGCGGCGATGTCGAGGCTGAGCAGGAAGGTCACGAAGGTGCCTCCCACGCTGGCCCCCATCATCACCACCACCGAGCCGGCAAAGGAAAGCATGCCCACGTCCACGAAACCGATGGCGAAGGACGTGGCCACGGTGCTTCCCTGGGCCACGGCGGAGAGCAGCACGCCGAAAAGGAAGGCCAGGGGCTTTTTCCGGGTGAACCTGACCATGAGATCCTTCGACCTCCCGCCGAAGCTCGACCCGAAGGCGGCCGTGGTCTCCTCGACCCCGTAGAGGAAGAGGGCCAGGCCGCCGAGGATGTTGATGTACGAAAAAAGATGGGAGATCACAGTGTTCCCTTCCGGGCCGCCCTCCGCTCCCGCAGCATGGGCACAGCCACCGAGGCAAGGGCCAGGAGCAGCAGGGTCAGCGACAGGGGCCGCTGAACGAAGAGGGAGAAACCGCCCATCATAAGGGTCGCCCGGAGATTCTTCTCGATCATGGTGCCGAGGATCATCCCGAGCACCACGGGCGAGACCGGAAATTTCGCCCTGGTGAGCAGCCACCCTAAAATACCGAAGGCGAGGCAGACCCCCACGTCGAACACGGAGGACCGCACGGCATAGCTGCCGATGAAGGAGAAGGCGAAAATAAGGGGATACAGGAGCCGTTTCGGTATGAGGGCGGCCTTGATCCAGAGCCTGGCGCCGAGGAGCCCGAGAACCAGGATGAAGACATTGGCCACCAGGAGGCTGGAGAAAAGGGTGTGGACTATCTCCGGGTGTTTGGTGAAGAGTTCCGGCCCGGGCTGGAGATTGTGGATCATGAGTGCTCCGATGAGGACCGCCGCCGACGAGCTTCCCGGAATGCCGAGGGTCAGCAGGGGAACAAGGGCTCCGCCCACGGAAGCGCTGTTGGACGCCTCGGCTGCCGCCACCCCCGCGGGATTCCCTTTTCCGAAGCTGTCCGGATCTTTGTTCAGGCGTTTTTCCACGTCGTAGGCGATGAAGGAGGCGATGGTCCCTCCCGCGCCGGGGAAGATACCGATCACCGTTCCCAGAATTCCCGCCCGGAGCATGGAAAACTTGAGCTTCATATAATCCCTGAGGGTAGGCCAGGGCGATTCTTGCCGGTCGGGTGTTTCAGGCATCCTGTAAATTTCTCCCGACTCGATGCCGGAGAAAACCTCGCTCAGGGCAAAGAGGCCGATGAGGACGGGAATGAAGGAAAAGCCGTCATAGAGCCTCATGACGTCGAAGGTATACCGGCTGACGCCGCTGAGGGGATCGAGCCCGATGGTGTTCAGCAGCAATCCCAGCAGGACGGCGATGAAGGATTCCAGCCACCTGCCGCCTCCGAGGGAGGCGATGGTGGACAGCCCCAGGATTGCCAGGGCGAAATATTCCGCAGGCCAGAACTTCAGGGCGAACCTGGCCAGGGGAGCGGAAAAGAGCACAAGGATGGCGATGCCGACAAATCCCCCCACAACGGAAGCGATGAGGGAAACTCCAAGGCCTGTGCCCGCTTTTCCCAGCCGTGTCAGGGGATAACCGTCAAAGGATGTGACCACGGCGGAGGGTGTTCCCGGGGTGTTGATCATGACCGCCGTTATGGAACCTCCATAGTTCGCCGCCAGGTAGATGGCGCAGAGCATGACGAGACCCATGGCGGGCGTCATGCCGAAAGTGAAGGGAAGCAGCAGGGCCACCGCCATGGAGGGCGAGATTCCGGGCATGGCCCCGCCGAGAATGCCCACGACGACCCCTGCCGCAATTACGAGAAGGGGAACCGGCCCCATAAGGCTTCCCAGTCCTTCAAGAAGATGAGATATGGTATTCATGACAAAGCCCCCTCTGTCAGAAGAAAAGCCCTGAGGGCAGGTTGAGGTTCAGCATCCGGGAGAATACGGCCCAGGAGAACAGGATCCATCCCCCTGTCACGGAGAGGAACACAAGCGGACGCTTCTCGCCCAGAAGAATGCAGAGTGCGAGAAGCATTATGCCCGACGAAATGTAATACCCCGCGATATCCATTCCCCAGAGGGAAAAGGCCACCACCGCGGCTGTGGCGAGAACGCGGCGGATGTCGCCGCTTTCAGGGTCACGGGGAGCCCGGCCCTGGAACGTCCGGCGAAGCTGGTCGAGGGTGAACAGGGCCAGTCCCGCAGACCAGAGCCTGGGGGCCGTCCGTGCGCTGCTCCCCACGGCCTCGATCTCTTCAAGGCCGAAGGAGAGAAAGAAAAAGACAAAGGAAAGGTACAGAAGGGCCGCGCAGATGAGTATCCGGACCCGAAACGGGGTCAGGCGCTCCCGTCCCGTGGCGGCCCACACCGCAAACAGCACCGCCGGGAAGCCTGCGGCCCACAGGAGCAGCCCCCTTCCTCCCGAAAGAAATACGAGCAGTTCTTCCACCAAGTTCCACCTCCCCGGGCAGTATCGCCCGAAGTAATGATTTTTTAAGAGCCCCCGGTAAAGGAAACGAGGCGCCGCCTTCGACGACGACGCCCCGGGGCATCCCTTTTCAGCCTGTTGAAACGCCTACTTGATCAGTCCGTACTGCCTGAGGTAGTGAGTCGCGTCCTCGATATCCTTCTTAATCTGGGCGGTGAATTCGGGACGGCCGTAATCCACCACGTCGATGCCGTCCTTCTCAAGGAATTCCCTCCACTCGGGGTCGGCGGCCACTTTTTTCAGCAGGTCCTCCCACCAGGCCATGGCCTCTTCCGGAGATCCCTTTTTCATGGCGAAACCCCGCCACATGGCCTCGTCCTCGAGCCCCTGGATGCCGAGCTCCGTAAAGGTGGGGGCGTCAGGGAACTTCGGGGAGCGCTCCTTCCGGGCAATGGCGACGATGGTAAAGCCTTCACGTCCGCCGATGTCCGCCCCGTTGCCCACGTATACCGCACCCTGGCCGCTGAGCAGGCCCATCATGGCTTCAGGACCGGTGCTGTAGGGGATCCACTTCGCCTTCATGCCGGACTTCTCCCACACCTTCATGGCCATGAGATGGTCGTTTCCCCCCGCTGCGGGCCCCGTCCATATCTGGGCGCCGTTTTTCTCCTGCGCGTCTTTGAAGACGGCCTCCCAGGTGTTGAGGGGGCTGTCTTTGGCGGCGATGAGACACTCGGGGTCCTTCATGAGCATGGCGATCCATTCGAATCCCCAGATGAACTCATCCACGTCCTTCTTGGACGTGAGCACCTTCGCTATGTTGGACGTGGTGGCGGCGAAGACGGTGTATCCGTCGGCGGGCTGCTCGAGCACCGCCTGCATTCCCACCAGGCCGCCGGCGCCCTCCCTGTTTTCCACCACGAAGGTGGCATCGGTGAACTTTTTGGCGATGGAGACGAATTTCCTGCTCGTCACGTCCATGAGGCCGCCCGGTCCCACATAGTTGACCACCCGTATGGGTTTTTCAGGGTAGGCCGCGAAGGCGGCCGAGGCCCCGAGCACAGCGAGACTCGCGATGCACAGAACGGCAATGATCCGTTTCATGAAAAAACACCTCCTGAGGATTTTTGGAATTTCCCTGCCCCGGATTCCGTTATCCAGGGAGGATTCCCTTATTTGCTGAAAAGTTCGTAGGCCAGCCCGTGGCGCAGGCCCCTGTCGCTCACGGTGAACGAGGGGGCGCCGAGCAGTTCCAGAATGACGCAGACGATACATGTTCCGGCAAGGATAACATCAGCCCGCTTCGGCTGCAATCCCGTCACCCCTTTCCGCTCTTCCAGCGTCATGGAGGCGAACATGGCGGCCATGTCCTTCAGCTCCGCCAGGGTGAGGACCGACCCCTGGACCACGTCGGGGTCGTAGGTTTCCATTTTGAACTTGACGGACGCAAGGCTCGTGACGGTTCCGCCCATGCCCACGATCGCCTCGGGGGAGCCGAGTACCCCTCCGCCGGTGAGGCTCGAGCGGATTTCCTTCACCGCCGCGTCCACCGAGCCCGGACGAACCGGGTCGTCGGCGAAGAATTCCTCGGTGATGCGCACCGCCCCCAGGGGGACGCTGAACTTCCGCACCATTTCCGTACCCCTGCCGTAGACGAATTCCGTGCTTCCTCCGCCCGTATCGAAGGTGACGAGCTCCCCTCCGGCGAGGGGAAGCCCGGAAAGGACGGCAAGGTAGGAAAGCCTGGCCTCCTCCTCGCCGGGAATGATCCTGACATCGAGGCCCGTAAGCTCCTTCACCCTGGAGGCGAAGTCCGCTGCGTTCTTCGCAGTCCGGAGGGCCATGGTGCCTACGATCTCCGGCACGGCTCCCAGCTCCTTCGCTTTTTCTGCGAAGGCCGCCACGGACAGGGCGTTTCGTTCAAGGGCTTCCGGAGAGATCAGCCCAGTCTCCCTGAGCCCCTCGCCGAGGCGGGCAATATCGTTTTTGTCCAGCACGGTCTCAAGGGACCCGTCCGCTTTTTTCCTCGCGGCGTGGAACTTGATGGAATTGGTGCCGACGTCTATGACTGCCTTGACGGTGTCCATGGAATCACGCCATCCCCACGGTCTTTTTCATCGCCTGGATGTAGTTGATGTTGGGCAGATCTTCCATTCCGAGTTCCCGCACCGTCTTCATGACCACCTCGGGGTCCTCGTGCTCCACGCAGATGGTCCTGAGGGCCACACCGTCGAATTCGGTCTCGGCGATCTCGGTGACCGCCCCGTTGATGACGTAGATATACCGCTTCTTCTTCACCTGGACGAGCCGGAGATTCTGGTTGGGACGGACGATCTCGTTGAGAAACTGGTCGAAGGTATATTCCTTCCGCCCGAAAATGGGCTCGGGGGCCTTGAAATAGCCGAAAACCTTCTTCAGGTCCTCCACGGAGATGGGAAAACCTGCCTTCAGCACAGGGAACCACTGTTCGAGACCGTCGGCGTTCACTTCCTGCAGGGACTTGATATCAAGGAGGTCGTCCCGGACCTTCACGTTCTCGTCGCTGTTCCGTGACAGAACGTACACTTCTCCGCTCTCCTTGAAATTGCCCTGTTCAAAATTCCGTATCCTTGCCTCCGGTTCGTCGAATCCGGCCCCGAAGGTCCTCCATTCCCATCGCGCAACTATCGGCTTCGCCATGTTATTCCCTCCATGTCCTGATGAAAGTGTGGTGCGAAGAATAAAAAAACCGGGGAAGCAGAGCTTCCCCGGTAGTAAAGTACAATTGTCGCGTGTATCTGGGGCAAAACACCCTGAACGCATTTCAAATGCGCAGAATATTCTGCTTTTTCAAGGTCCTGTGTTTACTATAGCCCCAAAGGGTTCCTTTTGTCAAGGCACCGGACAGTTTCCCCTGCTCCCCTTTTTCAGTGCGGACCCCGGGGATCAGTACACGCCCTTCAGTCCGTGCTCCCGAAGCACCGAGTCAAGGCAGCCGACATGGTACAGGTTATGGCCGCACAGGGAGGCGAAGACCGTCCCGTTGCACGTTTCAGCCTTTTTCCTGGCCGTCATTCCCTCATGCCTGAGCCCCAGGGATTCGTCGTTGAGAGAGGCGATCCACTCGTCAGCCTTCTTCTTCATGACCGCGCCGAACTCTCTCACTGTTTCCTTCGAAGGTGCCGACGCAGGAACTTCGCTGAACATGGCCACGGCCCTTCCATAGGGCGTATCCGGCATCTCCCCGTCCGGCGGGAGAAGGAAGAAATCCACGATGTAAAAGGCATGGTACACCTGCTGCCAGTAAAAGAAACCGCCCCCCTTTTTCGTCCAGAGATCGTCAGGGCATTCGTCGATCAGCCTGAAAAGAAATTCCATCCCCCGCTCATAATACCCCTTCATGCCGTTCACGACGTTTCTCATTCCATTGCCTCCTTTGCATCATCAGGATACTGTATCAGTATACCCCATGCTGCCTGTTCTTCCACAGGGGAAAATAAAATATACAATCCAGAATTGTCTATCTTGACAAATTGTGCGCCTTGAGTTTTAATCAGACAATGTAAATTTCCCATCAGAGGAACAGTCTATTCTTCTCTGCGGGTGCAATCCTCATTCAGCATCCATTATTCCAATTTATTCCAGGAGGTATTTTCATGAAAATGCGAACCACTTTTGCGCTTGTCCTTGCCGTCCTGTGCCTTGCCACCGCCCTGCCCGGCATGGCCGAGGCCCGCCCGGTGACGCTGGTCGACTTCAGCTGGGACAGCGTCCAGGTCCATAACCGCATCGCCGCCTACATCATCGAAAAAGGATACGGCAGGGAAACGGACTTCATCTTTGCCGAATCCCTTCCCGGGTTTATGGGCATGGAGCGCGGCGATGCCGACTTCTCCATGGAGGGCTGGGTCGACAACCTCCTCGAATTCTGGGAGAAGACGAAAAAAAGCGGGAAGATGGTGAGCCTCGGGACGAATTTCCCCGACGCTCCCCAGGGATGGTATGTCCCGACGTACGTGATCAAGGGGGACGAAAAGCGGGGCATCAAGGCTGTCGCCCCGGATCTGAAGTCCGTCGCGGATCTTCCGAAGTATTGGGAACTCTTCAAAGACCCCGAAAATCCCAAAAAAGGACGCCTTCTCAACGGTCCGGCCGGGTGGAAGGTGACCTCCATCAACGAAATGAAGATCAGGGGGTACGGGCTGGACAAGCACTACGACGCCTTTTCCGCGGGCTCGGAAACAGCCCTTTCGGCCGCCATCAAGAGAGCCTATGATCGCGGCGAGCCGGTGCTGGCCTATTACTGGGAGCCCACGTGGGTCATGGGTCTTCTGGACATGACCAAGCTCGAGGAGCCCCCCTACGACGAGAAGCTCTGGAACGACGAAAAACTGTACGCATGCGCCATTCCTTCCGTTCGCGTCCTCGTGGTCGCCAACACGAAGTTCGTGGAAGCCAATCCCGACATCGCGGCATTTTTGAGGAACTACACCACCACCCTCGAGCAGAACAACAAGGTCCTCGGTTTCATGTTCGACGAGAAGGCCGATACGCAGACGGCCGCCGTCTGGTTCCTGAAGAACTACGAGGATGTCTGGACGACCTGGGTCCCCTCCGATGTGGCCGAAAAAGTCTCCGCGGCGCTGAAGGAGGAAAAATAGTTTTGGACGGTCCTTCGCCGGGCGGTGAAGCCATTCTGATCCGGGATCTCTGGAAAATCTATACCCGGAAGAAGGGCATGACCGTTTCATCGTCGGACGTGGCGAACGAAGAACTCGTGGAGGAACTCGACAGGGGAGAGGACGCCGTGGTGGCGATGAAAAACGTGTCGCTGGAAATCATGCAGGGCGAGACATTCATCATCATGGGCCTCTCCGGCAGCGGGAAATCGACGCTCATCCGCTGCCTCCTCCGTCTCGTGGAACCAACGTCCGGCGAGATCATCATCAACGGCGAGAATGTCACGGCCATGAACAGAAGACAGCTCGTCAATTTCCGCAGGGAAAAAATCGCCATGGTGTTCCAGCATTACGGGCTGCTGCCCCACAGGACTGTCCTCGACAACGTCGCCTTCGGCCTGAAGCTCCGGGGAGACGACAAAGAAAAGCAGAAGGGAAAGGCGGCGGAGGCCCTCGACAGGGTGGGGCTCAAGGGGTGGGAGAACTACTACCCCGCCTCCCTCAGCGGCGGCATGCGCCAGAGGGTCGGCATCGCCCGGGCCCTCGTCATGGACGCGCCGATCCTGCTCATGGACGAGCCCTTCAGCGGCCTCGACCCTCTCATCCGGCGGGAGCTGCAGGACGAGATGATCCATCTTCAGAAAGTCATGCACAAGACCATCTTTTTCGTGACCCATGACCTTTCCGAGGCGCTCCGCATGGGCGACCGCATGGCCATCATGAAAAAGGGAGAAATCGTCCAGGTGGGTTCCCCCGACGAGGTCATAGCGAACCCGGCCGATGACTATGTCTCACGGTTCGTCAGCGACGAACGGGAGCACATGAGACGGGCCGAAGAGGTCCTTGCGAGAGACAGGGCGGGAAAGGAGGGGACTCCCCATGTTTCCTGACATGTTCCGGTACCATGTGGCAGGCCCGGTAAACGACTTCATTAACACTCTCATCGAGGCCTACGGTCCCGTATTCGATTCCATATCCCACGGGATTCTCTCATTCCTCCTCAGTGTCAATTCAGTGCTCTCCTTCATTCCGTGGTGGGCCTACATAGCGGCGGTATTCCTGCTGAGCTGGTACTCCTCAAAGAAGCTCGCCGCGTCGGTGGTCCTGGCGTCGCTCCCCTTTGTCATCGGCATGTTCGGCCTCTGGGCGATGGCGGTGGAAAGCCTGTCCGTGATCATCACCGCCGTCCTCATGGCCCTGATCATCGGACTGCCCCTCGGCGTCCTCATGGCTGAACTGAAGCCGGTGGCCGTCGTGCTCCGCCCTGTACTGGACGGAATGCAGACCATGCCGAGCTTCGTCTACCTGATCCCGGCTATGATGCTCTTCGGCCTCGGCAAAGTCCCGGCGGTGCTGGCAACCCTTATCTATGCCCTTCCCCCGGTGATACGTCTCACGGCCCTGGGGCTGAACCAGGTCCCCAAGCCCGTGGAGGAAGCGGCCCTGGCCTATGGCGCCACGCGGTGGCAGCTGCTGAAGGAGGTCCGTCTTCCTCTCGCCATGCCGAGCATCCTGGCAGGGGTGAACCAGACGACCATGATGGCCCTGGCCATGGTGGTCATATCCTCCATGATCGGCGCCCGGGGCCTGGGACAGGAAGTGCTGCTCTCCATCAACCGCATCGACGTGGGGAGGGGATTCGAAGCAGGCATGAGCGTGGTGTTCCTGGCTATCGTCATCGACCGCCTGACCCAGAACATGGCGAAGCGCTGGGAACCGCCCAGGAGATAACGCAGCCGCCGAGTCAAAGAACGGCCCGGAGTTTTTTTTCGCCCCGGGCCGTTCTTTTCTTTTCGACACGCCCTCTTTCCCGCTCCGGCGCTATTTTCCCGTCAGCTTCCGGAGCACGGCGATATAGTCGTCCTTTTTCATGATCTTCGGGTTGTCGGGATTCGAGGAATTCGCCTCCGATTTCGCGGCGATCTCGTCGAAATCCTCCTCTTTGATGCCGAAAACCGAAAGAGAGGGCAGCTCAAGGTCTATGGCCATCCGCTTCACTTCTTCCACGGCCTTTTCCGCCCCCTCCCGGGGAGTGGAGAAGGACAGGCCGAGGCAGGCGGCCACCCTGGCGTACCGGTCCACGCAGGCATCCATGGAAAATTCCATTACGGCCGGAAGGGCGATGGAGTTGCAGGCTCCGTGAGGAGCGTCGTACAGTGCGCCCAGAGCCTCGGCGAGGCAGTGGACCGCCGCCACGTCGGAATGGCTGAAAGCCACCCCGGCGAGGAGGCTCCCGAGGAGCATTCCCTCCCTGGCCTCCATGTCGGAGCCGTCCTTCCAGGCCCTGCGAAGATACTTCCCGATAAGCTCCATGGCCACAATGGCAGGAGCGTCGGAGAAGGGAGTGGCGGCCCGGCAGGTATAGGCTTCTATGGCGTGGGTCAGGGCGTCCATTCCCGTGAATGCGGTGAGGTTCTTCGGCATGGTGGCCGTCATTTCCGGGTCGGCCAGGGCCACTTTCGGGGCCAGCAGGGGGCTCTTGACGGTGAACTTGAATTTCGCCGCCGTGTCCGTGATGACGGAGCCGAAGGTCAGCTCGCTCGCCGTTCCGGCAGTAGTCGGCACGGCAATGATGGGAAGGGGAAGGACGGAGGTTTTGAAGCGTCCCTCGTACTCCCTGACCTTGCCCCCCGCCGCGGCCACGATGGCCACGGCCTTGGCACAGTCGATGGGGCTGCCTCCACCCACCGCCACGAGACAGTCCGCCCCCGATTTGGACACTGCGGCAGCCGCGGCATGGACATTCCGGTCTTTCGGGTTGGGTTCCACATCGAGAAACAGGTCCCAGGGAACGGAAGCATGGTCAAGGCTCTCCGTGACGCGGTCGAGCAGTCCAGCCCTCCGGACCCCTTCGTCGGAGATAAGCAGAACCCGCGTGCCGCCGATCCTTCCGACCTCTTCCCCTGTGCGGAGCGCCGCCCCACGGCCGAACTCCACCCTGGTGGGCATTTCATAGCTGAATGACGGAAACATGTTCTTCATCCTTTCTTCCGGCAAGTTTATCCGTTGGCGGAACAGGGTAACCCCGCCCAGTGGCGCCAGGTGTTCTTCCCCGCCCGCTTTGCCTCGTACATGGCCATGTCGGCCCTCTTCATGAGTGTCTGCGCATCGCCGCCGTCCTCCGGAAAGAGGCAGATCCCCATACTCCCGGAAATGGCGAATTCCCGTCCCTCGATGATGAACGGCGCGGAGAGCGTTTCCAGAATCCGGGCCGCCACGGCTTCCACCTCGGCCCGGTCCTCCACCAGGGGGAAAAGAAAGGCAAATTCGTCCCCCCCGATTCTGGCCAGGGTGTCCGTATCCCTGAGCGTCCGCCGCATCCTTTCTGCAGCGCTTACAAGCAGCATATCTCCCGCCGGATGCCCCAGGGCGTCGTTCACTTTCTTGAAATTGTCCAGGTCGAGAAAAGTAACCCCGATTTTTTTCCCGCACCGCCTGGCCTCGGCCATGGCCATCTCGAGACGGTCATTGAACAGGGACCTGTTGGCCAGGTCGGTGAGCGCGTCGTGAGTGGCCTGGTGGAAGATGATCTTTTCAGCATTCTTCCTTTCAGTGATGTCCGTGTTGGTGCCGATCACCCGGAGCGGCTTCCCGTCTCCGTCCCGCTCCACCACTTTCCCCATGCCGAGAATCCACGCCCACTCCCCGTTCTTCCGCTTCATCCGGAACTCGGCAGAACAGACGTCCAGATTCTTCTCATGGGTAAGTTCAATCTGCCGGAAGGTCCCTTCTGCGTCGTCCGGATGGATCAGTCTCTTCCATTCCTCCAGGGAATTCCGGACCTCGTGGTCTTCGTAGCCAAGCAAAGCCTTCCACTGTTTCGAAAAAAAGATATCGCCGGTCCGGACGTCGAGATCCCAGACCCCCGCCCCCGATCCTTCCAGGGCGAACTTCCAGCGGGCTTCACTCTCCCTGAGGGCTTCTTCCGCGTCCTTCACGGCGGAAATGTCCATGTTTCCCCCCACGATGCCCACGATCTCTCCCCGGCTGTTCCGGATGGGTCCCTTGTATGATTTCAGCCACATCAGCCTGCCGTGACCATCAGTCACCCGGCGCTCAAGGTCCATCTTCGTCTCCCCTGTCCGGAGAATTTCCCGGTCTTCCCGGAAGACCAGCTCGGCCAGCTCCGGGCCGAAGACCTCATGGGGGCCCTTTCCCAGGATGTCCTCCCTGGGCTTGTTCACGAAATCTGCGAAAGCCTCGTTGACCTGGAGGAACCGTGAAGAATGATCCTTGAGGACGAGGGGCACGGGGATGGTGGCAAAGATCTGCTCCTGGAGTTCCAGCTGGTCTTTCAGCCTCTCCTCGAGGTCCTTCCTCTCCGTCACATCCGCGAGGAACCCGTGCCACAGAAGGCTGCCCTCAGGCTCCTCCGTCGGTGACGCCGTTCCCTCGACGAAAAACCGGCGGCGCTCAGGAAGTTCGAGACGGAACTCACACCTCCAGGTGCTCTTCTTTTCCATGGCTTCATCGAAAGACCGGACAACCCCTGCAAGGTCGCCGGGAGAGACGTTCCGGAAAAAAGCATCCCTGTCTACCGGGGCATTGTCTGGGCTAAAACCGAAATAGGAAGCAAGGGTTCCTCCAATGCAGGCGATAAGATCTTTGCCGGAGGGAGCCCGCCTCACCTGGAAGAGCAACCCGTGCAGGTTGGCGGACAGGTTTTCGATCCACCGGTCTTTCATTTTTCTCTGGGAGATACCCCGGAGAGCCGCGGGGCAGAAAGCTTCATCCCCGTCCTGGACACCGTTTCCGGGGGCAAAGGCTCCGGTCCCGTTCGGGGGACTTCCTTCGGTTGGTGGGTGTTTTTCCTGCGGCATTTTCGCCATGGCGCATTCGCCTCCTGCAAAGGTATGGCAACGCTCATGCTCTCTCACAATCTGTTATCATAGTACAAAATGCCGTTTCATGGAATCATTTTTCTACGGAAACGGAAACCTTTCTCTCTTTTTGTGTTCCTGCCGCACCCCCCGTTCCCGGGAAGGCCTGCGGCATGAAAGAAAAACACTCTTTTCAGAACGGAGTGATGTCCATGAACGGATCATCTTCCACCCTGTCCTGCGACATTCTCATCCTCGGCGGGGGTTCCGCCGGGGCTGCGGCGGCGTGGGCCGCGTCAGCCCCGGGGATTTCGGTCGTCCTGGCCGAAAAATCGGGGCGCCTCGGCGGGACGGCCACCACCGGCCTTGTGAGCACCCTCTGCGGATGCTATTCCTCCGTCGGGGAGCGGCGCAAGATCTCCGGGGGAGCCCGGGACGCCCTCGCCGCCGAACTGAAAAGCCTCGGAGGACTGGAGGAGGGAGTGAACCGGAAGACCCACAGGAGCGACATCTGCGATCCCGAGCTTCTCGCCTGCGCCCTCGACCGGATGGTCCTCCGCAGCGGAACGGAGCTCCTCCTCTCCACCCTCGTCACCGGCGCATCCTTCGACGGGGGTAGGCTCCGTTCCGTCGAAACGGTGAACACCGAATCCGGAAGCCGGACCATCATCCTGCCGAGGATAGCCGTCGACGCCGCAGGAAAGGCCCTTCTCGCCCCTCACGCCCCATCCGGCGCCGTCCTTTCCCCGGAAGGGGGGAAACTCCAGGCGGCGACTCTGGTCTTCCGCATGGACAGCGTGGACGGAGAAAGGGCCAGGACCGTGAGCAAGGACCGGATCGCCGAACTCATGGCGGAGGCCAGGGAGAAGGGCGACATCACCCAGGAGCGGGGCAACGGCGTTCTCACCGTCCTCCCCTGCGGCACCGCCGCCATAGTGAACGCCAACTGGGTGAAGGCGGACCCCGCTGTTCCGGGGGACGTCACCGCGGGGCTGACCGGGGGACGGGAAAAGGTCCTGGAAAACGCCCGGTTCTTCCGGAAATACGTTCCGGGGTTCGAGAAGGCCGTTCTGTCCTGCATCGCCCCCGCCCTCGGCGTCAGGGAAGCGTCGCGGACGGAGTGCGCCTGCACCCTCACGGAAGAGGACATCATGGAGGGCAGGCTCTTTCCCGACGCCGTCTGCGTGGGCTCCTGGCCCATGGAGTACCACGACCTGGAACGGAACCGCCTTGTCTACCGGTGGAGCGGAAAGGACTACACCATCCCCTACCGCGCTCTCCTCCCCAGGGGAATGGACAATGTCCTCGCCGCGGGAAGGAACATCTCCGTCACTTCCGGGGCCTATGCATCCTCCCGGGTCATGGGGCAGTGCCTCGCCACGGGGCACGCCGCCGGGACGGCAGCCCGGCTCGCCCTCCGCTCCGGCAGTCTCCCCCGGGAGCTGGACCGGGATCTTCTCCGGAAAAACCTGCTGGACGAAGGAGCCGTCCTGGAATAAAGCAGGGCCGCCGCGGGGCGGCCCTGCTTACTTTCCGTCACCGCCCGGTCCGAAGACCGAGAGAACGCGGGAGGCCGCCGCCCCGATGCGCTCCTTCACCGCCGGCACTGCGGCGAGGGCGGAAAAAACCACGAGGAAGGAAAGCACTAGGGTCGTCGGGCGGCCGAACAGTTCCGCGATGATATTGTCCCCCGCAAGGGCCATGTTCACAGCCCTCCGGAGGTTCGAGTCCATCATCTCTCCCAGCACGAGGCCGAGCACCATCGGTGCGGCCGGGTACCCCCTGCTCCTCATCAGAAAGCCCGCGAGGCCGAAGCAGAACATGAGCCCCACGTCGAACATGCTCGAGTTCACGGCGTAGGTCCCCACAACGCAGAGAACCGTCACCAGGGGCATGAGGATCCGCTTGGGGATAAGGACGATTCCCGACAGGCGGGGAACCACGGTCATGCCCAGCGCGAGCATGGCGAAGCAGGCGATGAACCCCGCGGCGAGCACAACGGAAAAGAGTTCCGGCGTCCGGACGAACAGAAGGGGCCCCGGCTGGAGGCCGTGGACGTAGAAGGCCGCCAGCATGACGGCCGTGACGGCATCCCCCGGAACGGCGAGGGTGAGCATGGGAATGAGCGCCCCGCCGATGCAGGCGTTGTTGGCCGCCTCGCTGGCGATGACCCCTTCAATTGCCCCTTCACCGAAGGGCCGGGTGGGATTCTTCACCGACTTCCGGGCCTGGTCGTAGGCGATAATGGAGGCCACCGGCCCCCCTGCCCCTGGAAGGGCGCCGATGAACGTCCCGATGACCGACGACCGGAGCGACAGGGGCAGATAGGGGATCATTTCCCGGAAGGAACACCGCATCCTTCCGGCCTGTTCGGCAATGGCGCTCATGGTCCCCCGGGCGACCTGGTCCAGCACCTCGGCGAACCCGAACAGCCCGATAAGGGCGGCGATGAGGGGAATGCCTCCCTGCAGGTCGGTCAGGCCGAAGGAATAGCGGGCTGTGCCGGAGAAGGGATCGATGCCCACCATGCTCAGCAGCAAGCCAAGGATGGCGCAGATGCCCCCCTTGAGGTAGTTCTTCGCCGTCAGCGTCCCGATGGTGGTGAGGCCGAAAAGGGCCAGGAGGAAATAGTCCATGGCGCTGAACGAGAGGGCGAAATCCGTCAGCGGCCGGGCGACGAACATGAGCACCAGGAAGCCGAACACGCTGCCGATGAAGGAGTGGAACGTGGCCGCCCACAGGGCGAGAGCCGCCTCACCCTTCCGGGCCATAGGGTACCCGTCGAGGGTGGTGACCACCGACGAGGGAGCGCCGGGAATGTTGATCAGGATGGCGGACACAGCCCCGGCGTAGACCCCGGAAACGAACACCCCGAGAATGACGGCGAGGGCGTTTTTCACCGTCCAGGTAAAGGTTATGGAGACCAGCAGCGCCGTGGCCATGGTGACGGAGAGCCCGGGAATGGCGCCGACGAACAGTCCGGCAAAGGCGCCACCGAAGATCAGCAGGATAAAAGTGAGGTCTACCTGGGACAGCATGGAGGCGAGGAGATCCATCGGTCCCGCCCCCTACGGAAGAAGCACGTTCAGCCCATGGCGGAACAGCAGGAAAATCGCCGCCGGGGAGACGAGAGACAGGGCGGCCACCGCCCACAGGCGATGTTCACCGACAAGAAGGCAGAACAGGGCGAGAAAGACGGCGCTCGCCGGCAGAAAACCCGCCCTGGGCAGCGCAAAAGCATAGAGAAGACACAGGAGAAACGTCAGGGCAGCCCGCATCGGTGAAGCAGGGGCTCCATCCTTCCGGGAAGCGCTTTCGTCCCCGGTGCGGATCCTGAGGATGGCCTGCCCGATGAGACCGGCGGAGAGGAGGGCGAGCCCTCCTGAAAGGATCAGGGGGAAGAGCGCCGGTGAAAGGCTCCACTGTCCGCCGTCGTGGACGGCGAATCCCTGCAGGCCGAAAAGGGCGGCCACGGCGAGAAAAAAGATCCCGTTCCGGATATTCCCGGCCCAGGGAGAGGGGACATTCGTCATGTTTTCCTTCCTTTCATGGAACAGGGGCCCCTTCTTCCGAAGGGGCCCCAACGCGTATTCGCTACGCTACGGCCTGGGTATGCCGAACTCCTCGGGGCTTTTTTTCGCCACCCCGGCGTCCTGGAGCACCCACCCAACCACGGAAGCCCACGTGTCCCAGTAGGAGAGCATATCCTGCCCTCTCACCGAATCGAGTCCCACGTACCAGTTGTTCTCGAGGAATTCCTTCCACCTTGGATCGGCCACGGCCTTCGACGCCGCTTCCGTGATCTTCGCCGTCACGTCTTCCGGCGTCCCCTTCTTCACCATGAGACAGTTGGGGTAATCCAGGGGCAGGAAGGACTCCATCCCCGGGATGGCCTCGGTGATGGGCGGAAGGTCGGGCAGATAGGCGCTCTTCTTCCTGTCGAAGACGGCCAGGGCCCTGAGCTTCCCTGAAGCGATGTAGTCCTTCACTGTCCCGATATTGGGGGACGTGAAGTCAACCTGACCCCCGAGCACCGCCAGGAGGGCGTTGTTGCCGCCGCCGAAGGGCGTGGCGGAGAAGTCAAGGCCGCTCTTCTGCATCATCAGGAGGGCCTGGACGTGGCCGCTCGCCCCCGCCCCGCTGTAGGAAAACCGTACCTTGCCCGGCCGGGCCCGGATGTCCTTCACCAGGTCCGCGAGGGTCTGGTAGGGAGACTCCGGGGCCACGGCGATGATCTTCTCGGAATGGGAGAGCAGCATGACGGGATCGAAGTCATGAAAGGAAAGCTTGCTCACGTCCATGACGCGGAACGTAGCCGGCGTCTCCGCAGAAAAGACGACCGTATAGCCGTCCGCGGGCCTGGCGTAGGCGTACTCAGTGCCGATGGCTCCCGAAGCTCCCGGGCGGTTGAGGATCACCACGGGAACCCCAAGGTACTGCTCGAACAGAGGGGCGAAGACCCGGGCGGCCACATCGGTCACCCCGCCCGCCCCCCAGGGCACCACGAGCGTCACGCCCTTGGACGGATACCCGTCCGCAAAAGCGGCCGGCGCAAGGAGGGCAGACAGAACCAGGCAGGCAAGAACGGCACATTTCCAATGTTTCAACATCACACCACGTCCCTTCAAAGTTTTTCCTTCATTCTGCGGATCCCGTTCGCGGGCTGTTCCGTCCCTTCGGCACAGGAGAGCGGAAACAGGAAAATCCCAGGATCCGGGGTCGGGATAATAGAGGGGATTATACCACCCCTTGACCTCTTTGCACATGCACCCTGATAAAGGAGCTGAGCCGGAGAGCGCTGAACGCCTTGTAAAAAAGCACTACATTTTAATAAGAGTAAATTTACAAACCTTTTACATCTTCCATATTGAAATAAAACCGTCCCTGTGCCACCATTACGTCATGGTCACCCCGCTTTTTCCCCGGCGAGACGGGTTCCCGGGATAGGGGGCGGTTTGAGTTTTCCCTGCATGGGGAGGTGGTCTTCGGCCAATGAACCGGTACCGGTTCCACTGTTTGAAAAAAACACAAAAGAAGGTGAAAACCATGAGAAAAGCACCAAGGATTTCCCGGTTCCCTGTCCCTGCCCTGCTGGCCCTCCTCTTCATCCTCGTCCCCCTTTCTTTCCCCGTCCACTCCGCTGAGGCGCCTGCAGCACACCAGGCCGGCGATCCGGCAGCCCAGGCGGTTAGTCCGGCCCCTCAGCCCGCACCTCGGGCTCCGGTCGCCCCGGGCACCTTCGGAGAACCTGTTCCCTCCGAAGAAAGGGATTGGACCGTCATCGCCTATTTCGACGGGGACAACAACCTCGAGGGCTTTTCCCTCAGAGACCTGAAAGAGCTGGAGGAAGGATACCCCGGCCCGAAGGTGGAAGTCATCGTCCTGCTCGACAGGTCGAAGGAATTCAGCACCGCCATGGGCGACTGGACGGGGACCAGGGCCTTCCGGCTGAAAAAGTCCGCCCGGGAGGATGAAATCGACTCCCAGCTCCTGGCGGACTTCGGCGAGCTGAACCTCGGAGACCCGGCGGTGCTGGAGAGCTTCATCCGGGAATCCCTCCGGGTCTTCCCCGCGAAGAAGACGGCGCTCTTCATGTGGGATCACGGTTCGGGATGGATCAACATGGCCAACGACGACGACGCCCCCGGTTCCGACAGGGCCACAGACGAGATCACCCTCACCGAATTCCGGGACGTGCTGAAAAATGTTTCGTCCGGTCTCCCAGGAGGGAAACTGGATCTTCTCTTCTTCGACATGTGCCTCATGGGCCAGGCGGAAACCCTGGCGGCCTGCGCCCCCTTCGCTTCCTACATGGTGGGGGCCGCCCCGACGATTCCCGGCGTGGGCATGGACTACACGAAGGGACTGCCCCTCTTCGGCGCCGGCAAAACCACCGCCGACATAGCGGCCGAGCTGGTCCGCACCGGTGTGAGAGGCTTCCGGGACAACGGACGGAAGGACGGAGCGTATACGGCCTTCGATCTCTCGAAGACGGACGCCTTTCTGGCCGCCTTCGCGGCATTCTCCCGGAAGCTGGCGGAAACGGTTCCCGCAGAGTGGGCGAACATCACCCGGACCATCTTCTATGCCCAGAACTACGGCGGCAGGGGAGACTATCTCCGGGACGACAGCGCCCTCTCGAGCATCGACCTGAGGGACTGGCTCGGACGTCTCGGAAAGACCATGGCGAACCCTCCCGTCCAGGAGATCGCGGCTCTCGGGAAAACCATCGGCGAACTTATCATCGCGTCGGAGAAGGGTCCCATGCTCGTCTTCAGCAACGGGCTTTCCATTTACGCTCCCCTGCGGGAGAACAACCTGCGGAGCGGATACTCGGAGCTTGATTTCAACGGGAAGACGGGATGGGTCTCCACCCTGACCGCCCTCTACCGGAAGCAGAAAGAGGACGGCATGACTCCCCCCAAGGTGGTCTCCATCGAGTTCGGCACGCCGAAGCTCCGCCAGGGGGTCACCGAGCCCAAGGGAGGAAAGGACTTCGATCTCGACCCGCTGACGGAGGTCATCCCCCTGTCGGCGAACCTTCCGAGGAGCAGCTACGTCAAGCTGACCATCGAGGGCAAGGCCATCCTCTGGGGATATGCCGGGTTCGCCTACACGGACAATCCCAAGGGGGAATACACCATCGTCTCCGACGCCATCCTTCTTGATGAAAAACTCGATCCCGAGGGCGGCAAAAAACGGAGGGAAGAGGCGGCGGACATCTCCGACGCCATGACGCCGGTCTTCCAGGACGGCCGGAACGAACTGCTCTACCAGGTCGGGGGGCTCATCCACAGGGTAGCCAACGGGAAAAAGAGCGTTCCCGTCACCGCCCGGTTCAGGGACGTGTCCGACCTGTTCCACTTCACCATCGACGGCACCTATTCCGATTCCTCCACAAGGGGAGAAATCCCGGTGGAACTGGTGGTGGACACCCAGACCTACGGTATTGTGGCCATGACATCGGTGGTCTTCACGGAAAACGGGGTGGCCATCTCCGACGTGACACCCAGCCCCGAAGGAGTGTTCAAACCCTCGATCATCAAGTTCGGTCCCGACGGCAAGGTGAAGATCGTACCGGGAGAAGCCATACAGTGGGAAGAAGGCCTTGACGTCATCCTGGAAATGATCCCCGCCGGAAAAACGCTTCGGATCATCGGCCAGGCCGAGTCCATCGGCGGAGCCGGGACAAGCCTGGTGAGCCCTTCCGTCACCGTGGCGGCCAACCCGGAAATTACCCCGAGGCTCGACGAAACCCACCGCCTGGGAACGGAGAAGCTGCCCGGGAAGTATGCGGCCTTCACTGCCGTGGCCCAGCGGAACGGCCAGGGGATGATCATCGCCCCGGCCGGGAACGTGATCACCATCAGCCCGGCAGGGAAGAATCCCCATGTCTTCCCCGCGAAGGCGGAGGTCTTCGGGGAGAAACCGTCGGAATTCGCCCTCCTGTGGGAGCCTCGGGGACTGCCCATCCTGACGGGATACGCGAAGGAGGAGCCGGAGGGTGAGTACCAGCCCACGGAGCGCCGGTTCGCCGTTCTTGCCATCGAGGGAAAAAGCTGGTTCTGGACCACCTTCGACAGCTACACCATGGCGAAGACCATCATGATGCCCCTCGACGAGATCAATTTCCCCGCCGGCTACATGGATGGAAACTGGAAAGGCGACGACGGGACCTTCCTCGAGATCAACAAGGGGACGGCGGTCTACACAACGCTCAAGGGGACGAAAATCCAGGGAAAGGCCGTCATACAGGATAACCTTCTCTCCATTACGCCGGCATCCGGACCAACTGTACACATCTATTTCGGATTCAATCAGCCCTCCGACGCACTGGTTGCGACATTCACCGACACCGTGAGCGCCGTGATCTACAAACGGGCTTCCGGGCAGCCCCAGGCGCCCCAGCCGCAGGTTCCTCAGCAGCCCCAGGCACCGCAGCAACCCCAGGTTCCCCAGCAGCCTCAGGTGCCGCAGCAGCCCCAGTTCCCCCAGCAGCCCCAGTTCCCCCAGCAGCCCCAGGTGCCGCAGCAACCCCAGCCGCCCGTCCAGTACATCAACCTCACCGGGGTGTGGGGAGCGATCCTCAACGGACAGCAGGTGGTGATGCAGGTCCAGGGGAACCAGTACCAGTCGTGGATGAACGGTGTTCCCTTCGAGGCCGGGGTGTTCCAGATCCAAGGGAACATGATGTACGGCCAGAACCAGATGGGGATGCCCTTCACCTATTATTTCCAGCTCGGGCCGGGAGGGCTCACCTTCACCATCACCGACGCCGCGACGGGAATGGCGGTGATGTACCAGCGCATGCAGTGACCGAAACAGCACAACGGGGCGGGAGAATTCTCCCGCCCCGTTCTTTTTTTGTTCCGCTCCCTTCAGCGGGCCCCTGAATTCAGCACGTACCTGTTCAGAATTGATTCCAGCAGCTCCTGCCGGCCGGAGGTATTCTCAACCGGGCCGTTGGCCAGGGCGTAGGCTTCCAGTTCCTCGAATCCCGCCGTTCCGTCCAGGATCCGTTTCCCTATGCCGGAGGCGAAGCTCCCGTACCTCTTTTCGACAAACTCCTCGATCTCGCCGCTCTCCAGCAGGCTCGCGGCGATCCGGAGCCCCTTTGCGAAGGCGTCCATTCCGGCGATGTAGGCGAGGAACAGGTCGTCATCCTGGAAGGAAGGACGGCGCACATGGGCGTCGAAGTTCAGTCCGCCCGGGGCTATGCCCCCGTTTTTCAGCACCTCCACCATGGCGAGGGTGGCGGTGAAGGGGTCCGTGGGGAAATTGTCCGTGTCCCAGCCGAGGAAGAGGTCTCCCTGGTTGGCGTCGATGCTCCCCAGCATGCCGTTGATCCGGGCGAGACGAAGCTCGTGGTGGAAGGTATGGCCCGCCAGCGTTGCGTGGTTTGCCTCGATGTTGATCCTGAAGTCCTTTTCGAGCCCGTATTTTCCCAGGAAGGCCAGAACCGAGGCCACGTCGTAGTCGTACTGGTGCTTCGTGGGCTCCTTCGGCTTGGGCTCGATGAGGAACTGCCCCGAAAAACCGGCCTTCCGCCCGTAGTCGGCGGCCATCCTCAGGAACCGGGCGAGGTTGTCCAGCTCGAGCTCCATGTTGGTGTTGAGCAGCGTCTCGTATCCTTCCCTGCCGCCCCAGAAGACATACCCCTCTCCTCCGAGGTCCCGGGTAATCTCCATGGCCTTCTTCACCTGGGCGGCGGCGAAGGCGAACACGTCGGCATTGCAGGAGGTGGCCGCCCCATGGACGTACCTCGGATGGCTGAAGAGATTGGCCGTCCCCCACAGCAGCCGGATCCCCGTTCTCTTCATGTGCTTTCCTATATGGGCGGCGACCTCGTCGAGCCGGGCGTTGGTCTCGGCGAGGGTCTCTCCCTCGGGGGCGATATCCCGGTCGTGGAAGCAGAAAAATTCCAGCCCGAGCTTCTCCATGAACTCGAAGGCTCCGTCCGCCGCCATCAGGGCCCGTTTCATGGGGTCGGGCTCCCGGTCCCAGGGACGCACGGCGGCCTCGTCGCCGAACATGTCCTTCCCCCGGGAGCAGATGGTATGCCACCACGACATGGCGAAACGGAGATGCTCCTTCATGGGCTTTCCAGCCACGATCTCGTCGGCCTGGTATTCCCTGAAGGCAAGGGGATTGCGGGAAAGGGGGCCTTCATAGCGGACCTTTCCCACGCCGGGGAAGTATTCTCCCATTGCTGATTCCTCCTTTGCGGATAAAGTGGGCGCTTCAGATCACCTTTTTGATATGGTGGTTCATGGCCATCAGCGTCGCCCCTTCGAGGGCGGCGGATTCGATGCCAAGGGACGCCCTGGTGAAGAGCAGTTCCGCCCCTGCGGGACCGAGGGCCCTGGCGGCCACGGCGTCGCTGACCGAGCGTATGAAGGCGGTGGGGAAAATGGAGCCCACGCCGCCGAGCATGATGAAGTCGGGGTTGAGAATGTTGGCGAGGTTCGAGAGGCCGATGGCAAGGTACTCCTTCATTTCTTCCAGGACCTCCGACGCCGCTCCGTCCCCCGACGAGGAGCGCTCGAGGAGGAGCCGGAATTTTTCGCGGAAATTCCGGCCCGGAAGGGATTCCTTCCGTTCCTCGTATTTCTTCACTACCCTGTCGATGGAAACGAAGGTCTCGAAGCACCCCCTGCTGCCGCAGTGGCAGAGGGGACCGGAGGCGTCGATGACCATGTGCCCCAGCTCCCCGGCCGTGTTTCCTCTCCCGTGGATGATCTTGTCTTCCACGAGAAGGGCGCCCCCGACTCCCAGGGAAAGATAGATGTAGGCACCGCTGTGGAGGTGGGAAATGCCCGGATTCCGGAACATCTCGGCTATCAGGGAGAGTTTCGCTTCATTAGCCGCAAAAACGGGAAGATCGAGCCAGGGAAGGGTCCTCTTCAGGTTTTCAGACAGGTTCACATCTTTCCAGCCCAAATAGGGGAGATGCTTCAGCATATTGCTCCCCCATTCGACCATCCCGGGAACGGAAAAGCTCAGGGAGCAGAAATCCTTTTCTCCTGACGCTGCCTTTATGGCCTCCATGCGTTCTGCGAACAGGCGGAAAAAGTCTTCCTGGCCGGACGGGGTGGAAAACTCCTCGAGCACTTCGAAGGAGGCGTCAAGATACCCGGCAGCGATGCGGGTGCTCTCCACACCGACTTCCGCCGCCAGGCACACTGCGGCGTTTCTGGAGACCCGGAGCATGATGGATTTTCTGCCGGGCTGGTCTGCGTCCCGGACGCCCTGCTCCACCACGAGCCCCTTGTCGAGAAGGGAGGTGATGATCTTGGTGACCGTGCTGGGATCCAGCCCCGCGAGCCTGGAAAGTTCCCTCCTGCTCACCCCGGGGTTCGTCCGGATGAGGTTGATCAGGGTCAGCCTGTTGGACAGCCCCATTTTTTCCGCGTTTATGGCGCGAATCCTCATCCCGGCTTCCTCCTCCCCCCCCCGCAGCCTGCCGCGGGGAGCGCTAATTAATTTATTGAAGAAACAAATCAATTCTAGGGACAGGAGAGGGGAATGTCAATGGGAGAGGGAAGAAAAACTCACAACCGGCCCCTGCGGGGAATGCAGCGCCCCGCAGGGGCAAAAAGCCGCAAAAAACCCGGGCGGGAGGATCCTGAATGCCACCTCCCGCCCGGTTCAATCTGCCTTCTCAGTACTGGATTTTCCGGGGAAGCTCCCGTGCGTGGTCAATCCACTCCTGCACCTGCTTTTCCGACGGAAGCTGCCGGACGAGTTTTTTCTCGCCGTTCACCTCGGACATTTTTTTATGCAGGTGATCGGCCCTTCTCTGTGCAAGCTCGGGGACCGTATCCACACCCGAAGCCTCCAGGAGGTCGGCGTACTCCTCCCCCACGCCCTTCACCCGGAACAGGTCCACGTGGTTCACCCACTCGAGGATCAGCTTCGAGGCAATCCCCGTTTTCGCGGTGAGGTCGTCCCGCCCCTTTCGGGTGCTCCCCGCCTCGAGGAGCGTCTCCGTGGAGTTCACTCCCGCGTCCCGGAGCTTCTTCCCGTACGTCTCGCCGATGCCTTCGACTTTTTCGAGGTTTGCCATATCGGTCTCCCTTCCTTTCGAAAGCTGTATTCCACAATGGAAACTATAGCGAACTCCGTGAGAAAGTCAAGGGAATTCCGAAAACTCAGCCTTTTTGCCAGAAAGTGAGGAAGCGGGCCTTCTCGTCCCCCTCCGGGCCGACGATGGAATGAACGTAGGTTATCTCCGCTCCCGGAGCGTCGTGCCGTGCCGTCCGGACCCGGATGTCCCCCCGCCCCTCCGTGGGGCGGAGGTATTCGGCATCTACCCTGACGAGGGAACGGGACAGGGCCGTCTCCTCGGGGACCGCCTCGGCGGCCCACGAGAAGTAGACCGCGTTGTTCACGTGGTTGTTCCTGTCCAGGTCCCAGCGGCGGACGGAAAAAGAGCGCTCGTCCGCCCGGTCCGGGACGGGAGGGATTTCCGGAAACTCCGCATCCATGGGGCAGGATTCCTTGACGTAGAAATCAGTGGTATGGCGGTCCAGCCGGAGAGGACGCCCCCGCTCGAGATCGATGAGGATCCAGCTCGTGTCAGCAGACGCCACGGGCCCCTTTTCATCCCGCACGGTGAACGCCCTGACGGAATGAAGGTTCCTGATGGGCCCGTGCCAGGTCTTCACCGTAAGGGTGCTTTCGTACTCCGGGTACCGTTCCATGGAGACCCTGTACCTTCTGAGCACCCAGCTGATCCCTTTCGGGAGCAGGTCCGACACCGTCATGGACATGCGGCGGGCGTCCCGGTCCGCCATGTCCTGGAGGATGTCGAGGAGCACCGGAAGCTTCATCCGGCCGTGGGGGCCTATGCCGGCGTAGGGGATGGAATAGGGCGCTTCGAACATGGGATCATCTCTTTCTTCAGTGAATGTTATTCGACATCTTTCAGATTCCCGTCGTCAAGGGTATGGTATCCTGGCCAGCTCATGGCCTTCGCGACCCTGGCCTCGGGATTGAGGGTCACCCCTTTGAGCACGGCGTCCCGGAACACGGGATACCCGGTACGGTCCACGATGTAGCCGATATGTTCCTTGACAAGGTTCCGGAGAATATGTGCATCGACGTAATCCAGGGTGTTCCGGATGACCCTGAGGATCACGTCTTCGGTGACTCTGTCGAGGAAGGGCATGGCGAGCCTCGGGTTTTTCTTTCCGGTGCGGCCCATGATGAGCAGCCGGTAGAGGCTCCCGGGGCGGCGGGTCCACGCGCCGGTGGGGCAGGCGAGGACGCACTCGCCGCAGCCGATGCACCTCCGGTCGTCTTTCACCACCTTGCCGTCCTTCATCTTCAGCGCGCCGGTGACCTTCTGGGTACAGGCCTTCACGCAGGCCTCGCACCCGATGCACCGGCTGTAGTCGTACTCGGGCCGGCAGATGGTAATGATGCCGAAATCCTGCATGTGGGCCTTGATGCAGTCGTTTGGGCATCCCGTGACGGCGATCTTCGTGTGGAAATCATTGGGGTAGACCAGCGCCTCCAGCTTCCCGGCGAGGGCCGTGGTGTCCCCGTTGGCGAAGGGACAGAACCACGCCCCCACGCAGGCGGAGATGTTTCTCATTCCCGCCGCCGGGTAGCCTTTCACCGGATCCTCTATCTTTACCCCGTAGGGCAGCTCCAGCTTTTCGATAAGAGGAACGAGGGCCGCGTTCACCTCGGGCATGCGTTCGAAGGGGATGTTGGGGATCTCGAAACCCTGCCGTATGGTGATGTGGAGGCTGCCGTCGCCGAACGTATCCGCGATGTCCGCGATGATCCGCATCTCTTCGGCGCCGAGGTGCCCTCCGGGGACACGGACCCGGACGGCGGTGGAATTCCGCATCTTCGTGATGCGGAAGGCGTTCTTCGTCACTTTTTTCCGGTTGAGGTCGAGGGACATGACGTTCACCTCTCAGTCGATGAGCCGGGAGGCCTTCGTGTAGTTGAGCACAGGGCCGTCAAGGCAGATGTAGGTGGAGTCGATCTTGCAGTGGCCGCACTTGCCGAGGCCGCAGGACATGAGCCGCTCGAAGGAGACCCAGATGTTTTCCTCCGGTACCCCAAGGAGACGGACCTCCGCAGCGGCAAACTTCATCATCACGGGAGGGCCCACCACCACGAACTGCACGTCTCCAGGGTCGGAAAGGGCAAGCTTCCGTATGTGCTCCGTGACCAGCCCCACGGGACCGTTCCACCCCTCCTGGGGCTTGTCGATGGTGACGAGCACATCCCCCCGCTTCCGCCACTCCTCCACCTCGCCGGAAAAGAGGATGCTCTCCC